>JACXTT010010751.1_pt1 | contig 12315 bp, 6 predicted proteins | sample 9270951 | NCBI WGS metagenome assembly JACXTT01 (sample SAMN15532306, study PRJNA645909) | rock metagenome | isolation source: weathered quartz diorite | place: Puerto Rico | collected 2017-06-21 | reverse complement strand
TCCCCTTGACGATTCGGGAATCTAACAACAACATGTAAGCGTTTGAGATGAGACGTCCCAACATTTGACAGATTCAGAAGCAGCGTTCGAAATGAGAATTCAGGTCTGCCTGGAATCATCTTGATTTTCAAACTGACGCACTGCCAGTTAGAATGATTTTCCCACTCGGAGGAGGAAATCCATGCTGAATCGACGAATTCCGCTTGTACTTCTCGCCGTGTTCACGGCGCAGCTTCTGACGTCTGCGACGTTACATGCTCAGGGCAAGATTACGAGTCCCAAAGAGCAGTTCGGACACGACATCGGTGACGACTACTTTCTCGTCAACTACACGCAATACGAGGCGTACCTCAAGAAACTCGATCAGGAATCGGATCGAATGACGGTCATTCCGATGGGCAAGAGCGAGGAAGGCCGGACGATGTATCTCGGCATCATCACTTCCCCCGAAAACCACAAGAATCTGGCGAAGTTCAAAGACATTTCACAACGACTGGCGCTTGCCGAGGGTTTGACGGACGCTCAAGCCAGGCAACTCGCGTCCGAAGGCAAAGCGGTGGTCTGGATCGACGGCGGATTGCACGCCACGGAAGTCCTGGGCGCGCAGCAGCTGATTCAATGCATCTACGATCTGCTCAGCAAGAACGATCCGGAAACCATGCGCATCCTGAACGACGACATCATTCTGACGGTGCTGGTGAATCCGGATGGAATGGAACTGGTCTCGAACTGGTACATGCGGGAATCCGACCCGATGAAGCGGAGCATGAATGGCGTGCCGGTGCTCTACAACAAATATGCCGGTCACGACGACAATCGCGACTCCTTCATGGTGAATCTCTCCGAAACCGATGCGATTAATCACGTGATGTTCCGCGAGTGGTTTCCGCAGATCATGTACAACCACCATCAAACGGGCCCAGCCGGAACTGTCATGTTCTCGCCGCCGTTCCGCGATCCGCTGAGCTTTTTCTACGATCCGCTGATGATCTCCGAACTCGACGAAGTGGCCAGCGCCATCCATAGCCGGATGCTTGCAGAAAACAAACCCGGCGTTACGATGCGCAGCGGATCCACTTACTCGACGTGGTACAACGGCGGCCTTCGCACGACCGCGCACTATCACAATATGGTGGGAATCCTCACTGAAAGCATCGGCAATCCCACACCCATCGAAATCCCGCTCGTGTTTCGAAATCAGCTTCCGCGCCAGGATCTTCCCGCCCCAATCGCGCCGCAGGTCTGGCACTTCAAGCAGTCGATCGAGTATTCGATGACCGCGAATTACGCGGTGCTGGATATCGCGTCTCGCAAGAAGGACGAGTTCCTCTACAACATTTATGTGATGGGCAGAAACGGCATCGAACGCGGGAAACGCGACAACTGGTCGATCAGTCCGCACCGGCTTGCCGAGATCGAGAAGGCAGCCCAGGACGAGACGGGCGGTCAGCGTGGTGGTGGCCAACGCGGGGGAGGCGGCGGCACTCTCAATGGTGCGCAGGCGCAGAAGTACTTCGCGATGTTGCACGATCCGGCCAAACGCGATCCGCGCGGCTACGTCATTCCGTCCGATCAATCGGACTTTCTCACCGCGATCAAGTTTGCGAACATCCTTATCAAGAACGGCGTCACCGTTCAGACCGCCCGCAGCGCGTTCTCTGCAGGCGGAAAGAACTACTCCGCCGGAAGCCTTGTGATTTCCACGGCGCAGGCGTTCCGGCCGCACTTGCTCGACATGTTCGAAGCGCAGGACCATCCGGACGATTTCGCGTTTCCGGGCGCTCCTCCAACGCCACCATATGACATCGCGGGATGGACGCCCGCCTTCACGATGGGCGTGAAATTCGATCGTCAACTGGACGGCTTTGATTGCCCTTGCGATAAACATACCGACGAGTTGAAACCGCCGGCGGGCAAGATCACCAGCGTTGCAACCCCGGCCGGGTACCTGCTCAGTCATCAGGCGAACGACTCGTTTGTCGCCGTCAATCGCCTGTTGGGCAGCAACGAAGACGTGTATTGGCTGAAGACTCCTTTTAGTGCCAACGGCAAGACCTGGCCGGCCGGCACGCACTTCATTCCCGCGAAACCCACCACGTTAGCGAAACTGCAAAAGCTGGCGACCGATACCGGCCTCAACTTCGAAGCCATCGCCACAAAGCCGACCGGCGAGGCGCTGATGCTTCGAAAACTTCGCGTCGGCCTTGTCGACAAATACGGTGGCTCGATGCCCTCCGGTTGGATTCGGCAACAGCTCGAACACTTCGAATTCAATTTCGAGCAGGTCTTTCCACCGGCGCTCGACGCGGGAAACCTGGCGAGCAAATACGACGTCCTGCTGTTCCCCGACGATACATTGACGGGTGGAGGAGGGCCGGCCAACATTCCTGCGGAGTATCAGAGTCGCGTTGGAAGCTTCTCGCAGGCGAAGACCATCCCTCAGATTCAGAAGTTCATCGAAGACGGCGGCACCGTTCTCGCCATCGGCGGCGCGACCAACCTGGGTTACATGCTGAAGCTGCCCATCGACAACGCCCTCGTTGAGAAAGCGCCCGAAGGAACGGTTCGCAGTTTACCGAATACCAAGTTCTACGTTCCCGGCTCCGTCCTCCAGGCTGCCGTGGACAACACGAATCCTCTCGCGTTCGGTTTGCCGGATCATGTGGATTATTTCTTCGACGGCAGCCCGTCGTTCACACTGCGGCCGGAAGCGCTGGCGAAAGGCGTCCGGCCGGTCTCGTGGTACGACTCGGACACGCCGCTTCGCAGTGGCTGGGCATGGGGTCAGTCGTATCTGAAGAACACCGTCGCTGTGCTTGAAGCTCAGGTCGGAAAAGGAAAGGTATTCCTGTTCGGCCCCGAGATCATGTTCCGTGGACAACCACACGGCACATTCAAACTGATGTTCAACGGCATCTATTACGGCCGTTCCGAAACGGTAAATCTGGGGAAATAGGCACAAACCAAGAAATCGTCACGGAGTCCGTCGCTGTGCTCCGGGTTCTGAAAGCGCGCGCACAACTGACAGAACCCGGAGCGCAGCGACGGGCTTCGTGGCGACACTTCCACATGCTGATTAAAGATACCGATAAAGCAACATCGCGGTCGTTGATGTTTGTTCCGGTGATCATCGCGGCCGCGTTGTTCGTTTATAAATCCAATTCCGCCATCAAGGTGATCGAGTCGACGTGGGTCTCGGGAACCATTGCCGGCAGGCCGGGCGTCGTGGCATTCGGAGGGAGTGTCGGCGCGGTAGGAACCTTCGAACGGACCATCAACTACTTCTCGGTTATTTGGCCCGCACTGGTGTTTGGGATTCTCATTGCCGCAGCAGTTCGCGCCTTCGTTTCTCCGCAATGGTTCGCAGGATTCATCGGTGATCGCTCCATCAAAACACAACTTCGAGCCGGACTGGCCGGCGCTCCGTTGATGTTGTGTTCGTGCTGTATTGCTCCGGTGTTCACGAGCGTCGTCCAAACATCTCGCAGGGTCGGGCCGTCTCTGTCGTTGATGCTGGCCTCGCCGGCTTTGAATCCTGCGGCGCTGGCGCTGACGTTTATGTTATTTGAACCCAGGGTTGCGGCACTCCGGACGATTATGGGGCTCGCGTCGGTTCTGTTGATCGGCCCTCTCGTTGAGCATCTTGGACTCGATGACTTGCACCCATCCTGGAACATTCGGTCCAACGAAAACACAGACGGCAGGAAATCGTTTATTCAGTCGGTAGCGATCATTTCCGGACGTACAATACCCGGCATCGTTATCGGCGTGTTTGTGTCGATGATGATCGTTCAGTGGTTGCCGGCTCAGACATTTGTATCTCCAACCGCGAGAGCATTAGCCGTGCTCCTGACAGCCACGATTGCAGTGCCGCTGGCCCTGCCGACTTTCCTCGAAATACCGCTGGCGCTCGGTTTGCTGGCGGCCGGCTTTCCAGCGGGCGCCGCGCTGGCGCTGCTTTTCGCGGGTCCAGCCGTCAATCTCTCTTCTCTGTTCAGCGTCGCTCGAACGACCCGATGGCGCGTGGCCGCGACTGTGGCGATTTTCATCTGGTCGGTAGCCGTTGTGGGTGGATTGTTATGCGGCTAAGGCAGGCAGCGTCACGACAAACGTAGCGCCCGATCCGGGACCTTCGCTCGTCGCGGAAACGCGGCCGCCATGGGCTTCGACGAGCGAGCGCACGATGGCCAGACCAACCCCCAGTCCACCGTGTCTTCTCGTGACGCTTCCATCAGCCTGACGGAAACGATCGAAGACATGCGGAAGGAAATCGGATGCCACCCCTTCACCGGTGTCCGTCACCGAGATTTCCGCATTCGGGCCTGACTGAACGAGGCGAACCGTAACGATGCCTCCCAAGGGCGTGAACTTAACGGCATTCGATAGAAGATTCCAAACCACCTGCTGAAGACGGTCGGCATCGCCATAAACGCTCACGGGCGACGAACCGGACGTCATCCGAATATCGATCTCCTTTGCGGCCGCGGCAACGCGTACACTCTCGACGGCGGCGGCGACAATCTGATTCATGTCGACGCGTTCGCGCTTGATGGCAAGCTTTCCGGTCGCAATGCGTGACACGTCGAGCAGATCCTCGACCAGTCTCTTCTGAAGGAGCGCATTCCGGTAGATCGTGTCGACCGCCCGTTGAACCGTGCGTTCCTCGCGCTGCTTGGCCAGTATTTGCGTCCAGCCGATGATGGCATTCAGCGGTGTGCGCAGTTCATGTGAAAGGACCGACAGGAATTCGTCTTTAAGATGATTGGCGTTCTCCGCTTCCTCGCGTGCGGCCTTCTCCCGAACCAGAAGCCGGTCGCGCTCCGCTTCGGCGGTTCTGCATCGTCGGGCTTCGGCTTCGAGTGCGATAGACCGCTGCTGCAACATCGCAATTTCACGCATCCGCGAGCGTTCGTCGCGTAAATCCGAGTGGCCTTCCGGCAGCGCGACATCGTTGTGCTGCCCGCAAATGCGATCAAACTCGCCGGCCACGTCGACGCTGTCGAAGGCGCCGATGTAATACGCGCAGAGCAGATTGAATGAAAACTGCCGGCCGAGATCGTTCCACAGGTCTTCGAGTCGCAAAGCCAGATGGTGTTCTCCACGGCGCCAGAGCACATCAACCATTTCGCCGAATATCCGGACGACTGCATCCTCGCGCCCGGCGAGTGATTTCTTGATCAGTGCGCCGGCGACTTCACGGAAACGGTCTTCGTTGAATATGCCGTCGACCATGAATTTCGCTAGCGTCTCGTCCGCACTTGCGGTCAAGAGTTGCCTGGTTTGAAGCGCGGCCGCGACGTCGATGCCGTCGCGTTCCATAGTCGACAGACACTGTTCCAGGTGTTCGGCCGTGGCGATCATCATGGCGGGTTCGCCGTTGCGCAGGCTGCGTCCGATATAGGTGCTCATGATGTCGCACAGATGTTGCTCGGTTTCGTAAAAAGCGACACCGTGCTCACTGGTGGATTTCATCGCGATGATTGAAGCTGACGCGATTGTCGGACTCATGAATGACCACCTACAGCTATTTCGCCGGATTAAACGTGTTACATTCACGTTAACAAAGCTCAATTTGTTTCGCAACACACCCCACAATCGGGGGAGTGTCAGTTGACAAGGTGCAAGAACGTCTCCAAACTGATGGGCATGTCCGTACCACAACCGGCGCCTCGACCTCGGTTAGCGGTGATTGAAGATCATGACGACAGCCGCGAGGTGCTGTGGATCACGCTCCGGCAACACTACGATGTGGAAACATTCAGCGGGGCGGAGGAACTTCTAAACCGGATTTCCAGCGGGTCATTCGATTTGTTCTTGATCGACATCGGAATGCCTCAAATCGACGGCATCCAACTCACGAGGATCCTGAGAGCGAGCGGAATTCAATCACCGGTGATCGCCGTTACCGCCCATGCCACCGCGGAGTACCGCGACAAGGCGAAGGAAGCCGGCTTCGCGGAATACATCACGAAACCGATTTCGGACTTCGCCAGTCTTTTCGCGGCCATAGAACGGAATCTCAAGCGGTCCCAATAATCAAAAAAATCATCACGGAATCAGCATAATGGGCGCCTGCCAGAACGCGACCTTCTGCGCGTTGGGATCGAGAACCGTAATCTGGCAGGTATATTGTCCCGGGGACAATCGGTCCAAGGGAACGCTAAAACGCAGCGGCAGCGTCTTGGACTTCGGATCCAGCCCGTCGGTGACGGCGATCGGCGACGTTTCAAACGCTTTAGCCTGACCGCGATAAAGCGTGACGAACGCGACAAGAGGTTCCGTCGTCGTGGCATTCAGCTCGTATGCCTGAAGGTAAACATACATGTCTTTCGACTTGCTGAAGACGCGCGTCACGCTCGGAATCAGTTTTTGATTGTTCTCCACAAGCGGATTTGCGGCGTGCACGGTGTCCTTGCGGGCATTGTAGATCGCATCTTTGAGGTCGACGCGCTGGCTCCCCAGCACGACCGAGCTGATCGGAATTTTCTGCAGTTCTCTGTTCAAATTCGGGATAACAAACGGGACCTGATAGGTGCCGATTCGACCGGTTTCCGAATCGCGCGCCAGGAACTTGATGATGTATTTTCCGGGGAGCAATGTGAAGCCGGTATCGTACTCGATCGGACTCTTCACGAGCTGCGCGGCAGTGGCGTCGCTCAGCTTGACGTCGACTTTATCGCGCACGTTCTGAATCGTCGTGCCGTAGTCGTCCTTTACTTCGCCGATAAAATCGATCAGCGTATGCTCGGCGCCGCCGCGTTTGGCGAGCGCCAGCTCACTGCCTGGAATTTTTACAGTTAACGGAACGAAGTACTCCGCCTGATTCAAACGGAAAAAATTCAGTTCCATCGCGATCGTCAGATCGGTGATGGGATCGCCCAGCATCAGGGCTTCTTCAAGCTGACGTTCTTTATCGGCTGAGGTGAACTTGCTGAATTCCTTTCCGGCGTAATAACCTTCCCGATACGCGAGCTTCGAGGGAATTTCCTTCAACGAGATTTTGACCTTGCGGAATTTGCCGTCGAGATTGGTATTGGTTGTGTAATACCCAATGATGTAGTAGCTCGTGAACGCTTTTTGAGCCTCGACGATTCCAGCGGACAGATCATTTGAATCGAGCAGAGCCTTGCCGCCCGTATCGGCCGCAAGCGAATAAAGCGTGTCCTGCGATCGTTGAAGGCGATCCGCCCCGCCCCGAACGGCATTTCCGTTGAACATCGCGACGCCGCCCGGCGAACTCATCGTGGCATCGCCCATCGGAGGCCGGGCCATCAGACCGCGCGCATCGACCGGATAAAACGCCACGTTGGCGCGGGCGGCAGCATTCACCGTGGCATGCAGCTGCGCCTGATTGCCGATGCCGTTCAACACGAGGCCGCTCGCGAAATAGACCAGCGATTTCTGCTCGCTGAGATTGCGGAGCATATTCACCGCAGTCTGGAGCGCGGCCAGCTGTCGATCGGTGTTGAAGAGATTGAATTCGCCGTCGTCCTGGCCGAAAGGACTGCTGGCATCGACGATTCCCGATTCGTCGGACTCGTCTTCTCCGAACAACTTGATCAGCGCCGCCTCCAGAAGGTCGCGATTGTCCGTGAAGTTCTGCAGGACCTTCACGGACCCTCCGGTGTGCGCCATTACCGACACCATATCCGCCGTCCGCATCTCCGCTGAAAGATATTTCTGCGCAGCAACAAGTGTGCGGTATTTGTCGGCATCGGGCATCGAGCTCATCTCAAAGTAAAGAGCGATGAGACGGCGGTCGCGGTACTTGATGTCGCCGGGTTTTCCGGATGTGATTTGATTCGTGGGCTCGGGCACCGCCACGGGCTCGGGGGTGACGGGCACGGCGGCCGCTTGCGGCGCCATCAACTCGTCCTGGATCTTCTGAAATTCGAAGACGCTGATCGTCTGGGGTACGCCATCCTCGGTGACGATGAAATCCTTCGCCGTGAGATCCTCGATCGGCTTTCCGTCTTTGTCCTTGACGACGACGGTCTCGATGACGAGTTGCGTGTTGACGGAGATCGTAAACGGCTGTTGCCCCGGCACCGTCGGCGGAACCACCTGCGGCTGCTGCGATGCGCTCATCGTCAATGTGGCGAGCGAGATCAAGCCAGCGAACGTTAGAGCATTCAATCTCATCTTTAGAACCTCATCCTTATTGTAGTTTGGATTTTGCGCATCGGATTCGCAGTCATCGGCTGGCCGAACTGAGCGCTGGTGACGATTGTGTTCCAATTGGGATAGGTGACGTGATTCAGCACGTTCGCGGCATCGAACCGGATATCCGTGTTGATGCGGTCGCCCGTTCGGATCGTCCGCGCGACCGACGCGTTCACTCCGAACTGCGTCGGTCCGGTGATCGAATTCCGGCCGGCGTTCCCCCAACTGCCGACAGGTCTCGAATAAGATGAAGCGCTCAGCCGCGGACCTCCGTTGTAATCCGGCCGGATGCTTCCGGTCACGCCGTTCACCGGCAGAGGAAGAATCGGCGTCAGCGGCGTTCCGCTACCGGCGGTGATTTGCGCCGTCACCGTCCATTCTCGAAGCAGCGGGCCCGCCCAGCCTCGCATCAGCGCTCCGCCACCACCGGCGCCCATTCCCGAGGTGTATTGTGACTGCGCGACGACCTGATGCCGCTGATCAAAGCCTGAAAGCGCCCGCTCGCCACGAAGGTCCAGCCAGTTCTGAGCGATCAAAGAACTGGGCCCCGTGAATCCGGCGTCGTCGATGGATTTCGACAGCGTGTAGCCCACGTTGGCCGTGAAGCCGTTGTGCAGCCGGCGACGGAGTTGAATCTGACCGGAATGTCGAGTCGAGTTGCCGTTCGATGTGAGATACGCGAATCCTGTTGGACATCCCGGACATGGGTTGACGGCTCCGGCCGGATAGGTGTTCGGAAGAATCTCCTGCATGAGCCGCGTGCCCTTTGTTCCCGTGTACGTCGCCGTCATTTGCATCGAAGCCGGCAGATCGCGCTGAGCAGAAGCGTTCCAGGTCTGTGCGTAGCCGATTCGAAAGTCCGGATCGACCGCGAACGTGTTCGGCGTGGCCAGAGGCGCCGCATTGAATCCATTCGCGAGGGTCAGCGGATTCGCGGCCGTATTCTGCACGCTCAACGTCTTCGATAGTGGAGGCTGCTGCGCCATTTGCGTCACGATGGCCTGATAAACATTCGTGTTCCGATAGACTCCATACCCGGCGCGAACCACAAGAGAGGACGCGGGAAACGGGCGCCACGCCAATCCCAGCCGTGGCTGAACGGCGGCTTTGTCCGAATGCAATGTGCTTCCCAAAACGGGCGCCGCCGAAGCAAACCCTGGAGCGATGCTCAGATTGACAAGGCGACCGTACCGCTCGGTCAGCGGTGTTTCGGTTTCCCACCGCGCGCCCAGCGTCAGCGTCAGGCCCGTGCGTACTCTCCAGTCATCGGTAATGAACGCGTCGTAAGTGGATCCCCGGAAATACTTGTCCGCGTTGCCGAACGCAATCGAACTGGTCGCCGGAGTTCCCAGCAAGAAGTCCGCGAAATCCGATCCGCTGCCGGCGCCCGTGAACGTGAACGTCCCCCGGGCGTCCTGTTGCGACAGAACGTTGACCTGCTGCCGCTTGAAATCGCCTCCAATGGTGAAACTGTGCGGGCTGCGATTCCACAGGCTCGAGAACGAAAAAGTGTGCGACTGGTTGCGGTTGAAAATTGGCGACGCATCCGACAGCGTCGCGGCACCCCCCGAAAACACCAGAGACGGCGGCCCCCAGTAGAGCGGGTCCTGTTTATTCCCATTGATGCCGGCATCACCGGAAACGTTCTGCTTGTTCGCAAAGAACGGCGTCACGCGCGTCCGAGTTCGACCGAATTGATAACGCGCGGTCGTGGAAAACCGTTGACCGAAGCGCCGGGTCCAATTTGCCGAACTGTTGATCGTCAGCAGCTTCGTCGTTGAAAGAAAACCGAACAGGCTCGGGTTGTCGGTGGCCGAGCGCGTGATGTTGACGTCTCCGGCAATCTGATTCCGCGGCGGCAATGCCTTGGCAAGTCTGCCGCCAATGACATCCTGATGGGTGGCCGTGACAATCGGAACCTGGTAGTTCACACCTCTTGCGACCGTCGGAAAGTTCGGCAGCGGATACAGCGCCAGCAGAGAACGCGCCTGGGGGCTGAGCCGATTATCGGGAATGGTGTTATTCGGAAAAGGGACCTTCGTGACCGGGTCCACGATCGCCCCTTGATGCGTAGACAAATCGCCTGTGCGCTCCGCCGCGGTCGGCATCAACCCGGACTGCGTTATCGCGTTGCGGTTTTGAGTCCTCTGGTAATTGAAGAAAAACGTCGGGCCATTCCGGATCAAACGCGGAATCTTCAAGGGGCCGCCAAACGAGAACAGCGCAACACCCTGGTTGTATGCGGGCTTGTCCGTATTCTGTCCGGTCAGGGAATAGGACCGGGCATCGAACACGGAGTTGTCGACATTCAAACCCAGCGCGCCGTTGTAGAGAGCGCGCGTTCGGCGATTGTTTCCAAAAGCCGCCGCCTGCGCGAACGGCGACGCGGCGCCGTTGTTGACACTGCCGTTGATCAACAGTCCGTCAGCCGCCCGCTGTGCAAGATCCGCCGCGCCTTCGTTAGTCAACGCCGGAGCATCATTTGCCGGAACCGCTGCTCCGCGGGTTGCATTCAGATCCGCGCGCTGAAAACCGGTTTGGCCTCGTGCTCCGGATGAAGCCGCCGCATTCGAGTTGGGTGGTATCCGGCTATTGTTGTTATTGCCGGGGTTGGCTGCCGCTGCCGGCACAGCGGGCACAGGTGCCCCGACCGCCGCGGCGACTGCGCCGATTTCATTCATCGGGAGCATCTTCAGATCCCACGAGGCCGGAGTCGCGGCGGGACCGACGGTAAGAACCTGTTTCTGTTTCGTGAACCCCGACATCGCAACCTCGATGGTCCACTCGCCGTCGGACAAATCCGGAAACGTGTACATTCCCTGATCGTCGGTCACCGACGTGAACGTCTTGTCTCCTTGAGTTGCCGTCACCGCAACCCCGGGAACGAGAACGTTCCCCAGCTTCACTTGCCCACGATGCTCGCTGGCCGCAACGGTCCGTCCGCTCAGCGCGACGATCATCACCATCGCCAGGAGAGCCATATGGCGGCTCAAAAGATGCCTCATTATTACCACCGATCTCATTCGTTAGTTTTCAGCCGAAACAATACGAGCCTCGATCGTTTTACCGGATGCGGTTCTGGCAGTCATTAACCTCATGAAAAGCCTTTGTTAAGTTTGTAAAACGCTCCTGGACCTCAGTTCAGGCAATTCTGTTATAGACACCGAAACCGCCCTTACCGTTCCCCGGCGAGGTTTAGATTGTTTGGCATCGGCCGGCAGCGCCAGACGTGCGATATTTATAACATCTCTGTGGCACCGGAAACAACGTGCCGGCGCGAAGCCCGTCGCGGCGCTCCGGGTTCTGACGTTGCGTCATTCGAGGCACGATGTGCAGAACCCGGAGCGCAGCGTGCCGTCACCTTGCTATTTGCCGACGAGCTGTTTGAATTTGGGAGAGTCTTTAATCTTCGCGAAAACCGGATCCGCGGCAGCTTCGCGTTTCATGCTTGGGGGGTGAATCTTGATGGCGGTTTCCAGCGATTGGAGCGCCTTCGCAGTGTCTCCGGCTTTCGCGTATCGCTGGGCCAGCGCGTAATGGAGCGTCTCGCGGTTGGGATCGATCTCGAGTGCCCGTTTCTGTTTCGCAATGGCTTCATCGAATTTGCCGGCGTCCGCGAGTTTGGCCGACTCTTCGGTGAGTTGCCGCGGCACGCCTTCCTGCATATCGAGCAGGCGTCGAAGCTCCTTGAATGGATTTCCCATTACCGCGTCGTCCACGCGAAGATCGACCACACGTTCGACATATGAATTATTCGGTCCCGTGGAGGCGCTCAGCGGACGCACGACGAGCAGACCCGCAGACTGCATTCCACGCATGTCCCCGCCCTTCGACTGGCCGGCGTCCAGAGCCGCCATCAAGCGATCGGCCATCGTCCCCTTGGTGTTCTCGTACGCGGCTGCAATAGCCTTCACGACTTCCTCGCTGGCGAGCGTGTTTCCCTGCACCGAGAAGTTCTTCCCGGTAACGTGGCCGGCATATCCCCCATAGTGAACCGGATCCTTCGGATTGGAATTTCGATCAATCCCGTTTCTCCCTGTGTGGCGGGCTGTGCGTCCCTGAGCGTCAATCTCACCGACCTGACGTTGGAACGGGCCTCTGCCTCGTTCCTTGTTTGTCCTTCCCACTTCTGCGGTGCTTGGCCCCCTCCCC
>JACXTT010010750.1_pt1 | contig 12315 bp, 8 predicted proteins | sample 9270951 | NCBI WGS metagenome assembly JACXTT01 (sample SAMN15532306, study PRJNA645909) | rock metagenome | isolation source: weathered quartz diorite | place: Puerto Rico | collected 2017-06-21 | reverse complement strand
CGATAATACCCACAGCGCTACCGGTCACCTGCCAGATCTTCAGCCGCACCCTGTCTTCCAGCCATGCCGTTCGACCGGCACACGGGGCTCGCGATGAGAATGCGCATTTCATGGTGGATCGTAGTTGCTTGCGGAACGATCGGCGGTTGCGCCGCTCAACGTCCGACGGACCGAGCCCTCTTGCCGGTTATCCCTTCAGCCAATCAGTCTGCCAAAATCGCTCCTCCGCATCTCGGCGCACCAACGGCCGTAATGCAAGCCTCATATTCATCCGACAACGGCACACCTTCTTCATCGGGGGCGTCGAGCGTTTTCCAACCGACGCTGCCGAACGAATTGAGCGTTGAAAGTTTGGTCGAGCAAGTCCTGGCTCGCAATCCGTCATTGGCACAGATGACCGCCGCCTGGCAGGCAACCACCGCTCGGTATCCCCAGGTCACTTCGCTTGAAGATCCGATGCTGACGGGAAAGCTCGGGCCCGGAGGGCTGGGGTCGAACAACGTCAATGGCGCCTACATGGTCGAAATTGCTCAGAAGCTGCCGTTCCCTGGCAAGCTAAAGCTCAAGGGGCAGGGCGCTCAAGCCGAAGCCAACGCGGCCGGCCTCGACATCGAAGACATGCGGTTGCAATTGATCGAGACTGCCCGGACCGCATTCTACGATTACTATCTCGTTGCACGTGCTCTGGAATGGAACGACGAAAGTTTGAAACTGCTGGCGCGCGCCAAGCAGGACGCATCTACGCGATACGAAGCCGGCAAGGTCGAACAGCAGGACGTGCTGCAAGCTGACGTGGAGATCGGCCGCGAGCGCGAACGCCGGCTTGGCCTGGAGGAGATGCGGCAGATCGCGATTGCACGGATCAACACCTTGATGCATTTGCCGCCCGACAATTCGTTGCCGGCGCCTCCTCGCGAAATCAAGGTGCAAGAGGCGATCCCGGCCGCGCAGCAGTTGCGTTCGCTTGCGCTCGCGCGACGGCCTGATCTTCAAGCCATCGCTAATCGCATCGCGGCTGAGCAAGCCGCACTCGCCCTCGCAAGAAAGGAATTCTTCCCGGACGTTGAGGTGATGGGCGGCTACGACGCGTTCTGGCAAGAAAAGGAACTGCGTGCCCAAGTCGGCATGCGAATCAACTTGCCTGTCTACAAGGCGAAACGCTATGGCGCCATCGCCGAGGCCCAGGCGAAAATCGCCCAGCGCCAGGCCGAGTTGGATCGCCAGACTGACCAGGTGAATTTCCAGGTGCAAGAAGCGTATGAGAAAGTCGTCAAGGCGGAGAAGTCGGTTCGCCTTTACGAAGCGACAATCATCCCCGCCGCGGACCTGAACGCGAAAGCCGCTCGCTCCTCGTATGTGACCGGCAAGATCTCGGCGTTAAGTCGAATCGAAGCGGAACGCAGCCTGGTCAACCTGCGTGACCGATACTACGAAGCTGTTGCCGACTACTTCCGGCGGCGAGCGACGCTCGACCGGGTAATCGGCGGGCCACTCATTACGAGGGACTAACCGTCATCGTCTAGCCAAAACGTCAAATTGTTTCAGACGCTCGTCCTGCTGCAAATTGAGGATACAATCGAAGCAGCCCCACACTGCCGCAGCAGGACAAAGACATGAGTAGCCCGATTCAGCATCTGTATAAGCACTTGATCCCAGCCCTAGAAGCGATCGCCCCAGAAAAGGCTCGTGAACTTCAAGGACTTCTCGACAAATACAAAATCACGTTTGTCATCGACGAAAAATCGAAAAGTATGGTGTTCTTCGCAAATCATGCGGACAACAGCATCACCATCGGCTTGTCGGCGCTAGAGCGGTTGTGGGCCCGCGCCTACGCCTACATCAGTCTCTACGAATTCATGACGAAGAAGCTTCTTGCTGACCCGTCAACAACTGATTTCGACTTGACTGACCCATCAGTGAAACCAGGGATGGATTTGCTTGCGTGGGCGGTAGACGTCGAAATGCGCCTTGGCAATCCCGACCCTGGTGATATTTCCTGGCCGGCTGATCTTCCTCGGCCTGTTCCCGATGCCGCCAAAGGCAGCTTAGAGAACGCGGCGGACGAGTTGTTCCTTTGTGCGATCGCAAGCATCCTGCACCACGAAGTGGGCCATGTCCATCTAAAGCACGACCCGCGTAACCTTCCAAAACCCACGCCTGGTCAGAAACCAGAGGAAGACCCGCAAGTAATAGAGGGCAACGCAATCATGCTCGGCTGGGAAAAAGAGGCGGACGCGTGGTCGGTGAATTGGTTGCTTGAGGGCCTCGAACAAATTGACGACCGATTCCTAAAACGGATCCTCGGCACCGTGCTTGGTTTCCTATGGCTCGCCACCAGAAACGTGCACACGGGTCGTTGGCTCCGTCGGCATCATCCGCCGGCTTGGGATCGCATATATCATAACGTTAAACAGCATGTTCCCAATAATTCTGGACATCCTATCTGGCTATTTATTGCCTACGTTTTGCAATTGCATCTGTTTTCGCTTGGTCTACAGCCAACGGTCGGAGAGTTGGAATACCCTGAAGAATGGGTCAATCGTCTGCTGGACCACGTCTCGAAAGCCAAGGTGTAGTATTCGCTACGTTCTCGAACAAGCAAAACGCCAGCTCCCTCTTGAAGGCCGTCCGCGGACGATTGAGCGGGTCATCGCCGGACTGCTGTCCAATTGAAGTTGAGTGTCGCATCGATCACTGCCGCCTCACGCGAATCGCGATCCAAAGCGAGAGGCGGATCACCCTTCGACAGCAGTCGGCGACGATTGCGATTTCGCTGCCTTCTCTTTTTGCATCTGAAGCCAGCGAGCACGCCGGACCCAGTAGAAGCGAACTGGAAGGAAGATGTCCACGACCTCATCGGAAATGAGCAAACCGCCGAGCACGGGCAATGCCATCGGCGCCAGGATCTCGCCCCCCGGCCCAGTCGCAAACACCATCGGGAAAATCGCCAGAATGGCCACGCCCTCCGTCAGCAGCTTGGGCCGCAGACGGTGAACCGCTCCTTCGATCACCGCTTGCCGCAACTCAGCCAGCGATTTGATGTTCTCCAACCCCCCGCGTTTGTCGATCGATTCACGCAGATAGACGAGCATGATGATGCCCGTTTCCGTCGCCATGCCGAAGCACGCAATGAAGCCGACCCAGACGGCGACGGTGAACTCCATTGGTGCCGTTTCCCAGCCGCCGACGATCTTCGGGAAGAAGAACATGAAGAACGCACCGCCCGCCAAAGCCTCCGGCACGGCGAGCATCATCAGCACGGCGTCGGCGAAGTCCTTGTAGGTCAGATAAAGAATGACGAAGATCAGCACGAGCACCAGGGGAAAGATAAACAACAGCGTTCGGGCCGCGCGGGCCTGATGCTCGAATTCGCCGCTCCATTCGATGAATACCCCTTCGGGCAGATTCACTTTCTGTGCTACTGCACGTTTGGCTTCGTCCACGAAGCCGACCATGTCGCGGCCACGGACGTTCAGCGTCACGTAGTTGAGCAGCCGGCCGTTCTCGCTCTTGATCATTGCTGGGCCATCGACGATTCGCACCGTCGCGACAGCCTCCAACGGAACCGCGGAACGTCCCTTGGGAGCATGACCGGGTGCCGCACGGTGAGGCTCATCGCCATCCGTCGGTGAAGCCGGCATCGCCATTCCAGGCGCGGAGGCCATCCCCTTACCCGGCAGACTCATTGACGCCGGCTTCGACAAGCCGCCAGGGCTCACCAGCAACCGCCGCACCCCTTCTTCGTCTTCTCGGCTGGCGCGGGCGTATCGTACCCGCACCGGAAATCGATCCCGCTTTTCAACCGTGTAGGTGATGATGCGGCCACCGAGGGCGACTTCGATTTCATTCTGAATGTCCTCGACGGCAATGCCGTAACGGGCCGCTTTTTCGCGGTCGATGTCGATCTCCAGGTAGCCTTTGCCCATGATCGGCGCCGCAATCGCGTCGCGCGCGCCCGTAATCGGCTTTACGACCGCTTCGATGTCCTTGCACACCTTCTCGATCGTGGGCAGATCGGGGCCAAACACTTTGATACCGATGTCCGTGCGCACGCCGGTCGAGAGCATTTCAATCCGGTTGATGATGGGCTGCGTGAAGATGTTGCTCCAGCCCGGGACTTGCAAGACGCGTCCCATTTCGTCATCGACGAGATCTCCCTTTGGTCCGCTTTGCCGTTGCCAGAAAAAGACTCGACCCTTGAAGGGCTTGGCCAATTCATCGCGCAGTGGAATGAATGATTGCAGGAGCTTTTCATCGTGCGTCTGTCCGAGCCGGGCTTTGATTGCATTCGCGTTGAATTGCTCGGCGTCGGGCGATTTCGGCGCCCCGCTCAGAAGTGCGACGCCTTTCGCGCCCTTCACCAATTCCTCCATTGCAACCCGTGTGTAGATTTCCACACCTCGGTCGAACAACTCCCAGTTGATCTTCTGCACACGCTCACGCCAGAGGGAATCTCGTTTGTCTTCCACGGCATGTAGGATTTGCCCAGCCAGGGTCTTCCGCTCGGCGCCGACAGTCTCTGTCGTCAGACTCCACACCTTGCCGGCGATGGATTGCCGTAGTTCCAGGGCGCTCACTACGTCCTTCAATGCGCCGACGCGCTTCGCGTGCTCAGCTACCTCGCGGTTGATCTTCGTTACGTCTTCCAGGGCCGGTTGCTTGACAAGCCAAGGGCCAAATTCCGGCGTGAGCTTCCTGACCATCGCGCCGACTTCCGTGTCCTCATCGACTCCCTTGGGCCACGTCAGATCTCCCGCGTCCTTGAATCGCCTGACCGCTTCCTCCACGGTGAATCGGACCAGCACTGGCGACAACTCGGTTTCAAACTCACGGAACCGCTGCAAGGCCGATTCGCGCATGCTCTCATCGAAACGCTCCAGCGCCTTCTGCGTGGCATCGTTGACCAGCGCGTCGCGATCGTCATCCTGCGGCGCGCGCACGACATAGCCGTTCTCTTCAAGTCCCCGCAGCACTTCACGCGTTTGCCGGGTTGCGTCCGTGAATTTCAGCACGCGCTTTGGCCAGAGTGCTTTCGGCCGGAAATTCACCAGCGTTTCGAACATGTCGAGCGGAGCGGGATCGGTCGGCGTATCGGCACGGCCCGCTTTGCCGATCACCGATTCGACCTCCGGAAAGCTCCGCAGGAGGCCGTCGCGGTGCTTCAAGTCGTCGGCGGATTGCGTGATGCTCGTGCGCGGGACCGTGATCGGCATGTCGAGCGTCGTCCCTTCGTCGAGAGCAGGCATAAACCCTGCGCCGATCTTCGGAAAGTGAAACGCCAACACCGCCAGCACAAAAAGCGTGACCAAAGCAACGCATTGCCATAGGAAACCGCGCGTGAATCCGACCGTGATCGTCGTAACGACGGCGAACACAATGAGGAAAAGAATCTTCCATGCTGTTTCCGGCGTTCCGAGGCCCGAGATTGCGTGCAGGGGGACGATGGCCTGCATCGGGAACATTCCCGCGGCCAGGATGAGCAACACGGCGAACATCCACATGACGAGATTGCGCCGCGGCAGGAACCAGGTGAGCAGCGGTTTGTAGATCTTGATGAAGCTCAGCACGATCCAGTTGTCTTCCTCACGCTTCAGCTTGCCTTTGAGAAACGTCGGGATGAGCGCGGGCACCACGGTCACGGAGATGATCGCCGTGCCCAGCAGGGCAAAACTCTTCGTGAAAGCCAGGGGATGGAAATACTTGCCTTCGCGACCGCTCAACATGAACACAGGAATGAATGAAATGAGCATGATCATGACCGAGAAGAAAATCGGTCGTCCCACCGTTCGGCACGCATGAACAACCAGCTCGCGTGTGTCGCCGGTCACCGGCTTGTCGCCGAAATGGTCCTTCAGGTGGTGCGTGGCGTTCTCCGTCATGACGATGGCCTGGTCCACGAGAATGCCAATGGAGATCGTGATTCCCGCCAACGACATGATGTTGGCCTGAATGTCGATGATGCCGAAGAAGCGATGCAGCGACATCAACAGGAACGAGAAGAGCACGGACAACGGCAGGGTGACGCAGATGACGAAGACACTGCGGAAGTGCATCAGAATGAGGAGAATGGCGATCGACGCAATCGCCATTTCGTGCCACATCACTTCGGTGAGGGTGTGAATGGCGCCGGTGATCAGCCGCGTGCGGTCATATGCGGGGACGATGCGAACCCCTTTGGGCAATGCTGGTTGCAACTCCTGGATTTTTTCCTTCACGCGTTGCGTGACCGCCAGCGGGTTTTCGCCATGTCGCATCAGCACGATGCCGCCCACGACTTCCTTGCCATTCTTCTCGAAAACGCCGCGGCGGAATTGTGTGCCGACCTGGACTGTCGCCAGGTTCTTCACGTAAATCGGCGTGCCACCCACTTCCTTGATGACAGTGTTCTCAATGTCCCTGGTATCCTTGATCCAGCCGACGCCGCGAACCAGGTATTCGGCATTGTTCTTTTGCACGACGCCACCGCCCACGGACAGATTGCTCTTTGCGACGGCACCATAAAGTTCACCGAGAGTGATGCCGTGGGCCCGAAGGGATTCCGGCCGCACGTCGATCTGATACTCCAGCGGTGTGCCGCCGACGGTGGCGACATCGGCGACGCCGCTGGCGCCGTTGAGCTGCGGAATGATCTGAAACTTGTTGAGCGCCCAGAGTCGCCCCAGATCCATCGGATCAGCCGAGCTTGCCTCGACCGTGTAGTAGAAGACCTGGCCGAGCGCCGTCGTGTCGGGCGCCATGTAAGGCACGACGCCGGCGGGCAGATAGTTGTTGGCTTCGGCGAGCCGCTCCGTCACTCGCTGGCGAGCAAAATAGAAGTTCACGTTGTCTTGAAAGATCAACGTGATCATCGAGAAGTTGAATTCCGACGACGACCGGACCGCCTTGATGCCGGCCAGGCCCTGGAGCTTGCGCGACAGGGGATAGGTGACCTGATCCTCGATCTCGCGCGGGCTGCGGCCCATCCAGTCGGTGAAGACGATGACCTGGTTTTCGCTCAGGTCCGGAATCGCATCGACCGGCGTCGTCAATGTCGCATAGACGCCGGCGACCGCCAACGCAGCGGCCAGAAACAGGACGATGAAGCGATTGCGAATCGAGAATTCGATGACTTTTTCGATCATGGGAAGTTACCTGTAACGGCCCAGCCGCCCGCTAGCGCTTTTGCAACTCCGTGATGACGTAGTCGTTGCCCGTGACTTTCAGTTTGCCCTGGACCTGATCGCCGGCCTTGATGCCTTCGAGCATGGTCGATTTCTCGGCCGAGAATTTCATCTCCATCGCCTTCATGAACCCGGGAATGTCCTCGTGGTCCAGTGTCACCGATTTCTTGGCTGCATCGACGGCGACGACCTTGCCTTTGATGTCGTAAACCTTCGATTTGGAATCCGAGCCGGATTGACAGCCGGCGAAAATCACCAGGACGAGCAAGAAAAGAACCCATGAGCACAAGAGCCGTTTCATGATGCGTTCTCCTTCGACTCAAAGGAGGGGAGCGGACAGCAAGCACCCGTAGCAGCATCAGCGCTAACCGATCACCTGCCACGACCTGCCGCCGCCCCCCATGGTTGGGGTCACTTGCTTGATGGACTGTTCGCTTTCTTCAACTGGCTCACCTTGGCCAGCGTGTCTTTTGGATTCGCTTGGGCGCCCTTGATGCAACTGCGGCAGCACAGGAACACGGGCTGCCCCTCGATCATGATTTTGTCGGGCACGCCCATCGAACCGAGCCGACTATCCTTGAGCACCGGGCAGAAGTTCTGGGCCTCGGCGAGCGAGCGATCTTCGGCGGGCAGCTTCGCAAGGGTCGCCTTGATCTTCGCTTCTTCGTCTTCAGGCGTCGAAGGCCGGACCGTGGAGCCACCCGTCTTTCCGCCGCTGGAGCCGCCGAAGTAAATTGAGCCGGCAGCCGGGTTCAGCCGCGTCTCGGCATCGATCAAGAATGATCCCACGACAACGATTTTGTCGCCGAGGTCCAGTCCGCGCAGGACCGGATAGTAGATGACATCCTTCGGCCCGAGCATCCGAGGCCCCAATTCGACTTTGACACCCTCATATTCACCGGGCATCACCTCGCGATAGACAATCCGGAGATTGCCGGTGTCGATCACGGCACTTTCGGGGACAGCCATCACCAAGCCTTTATCAAGCAGGACCTGCCGGCCGGCCGCTTTGACCAGCGGTCCAAATCCGGCGCCCTGGCCGACGGCAAGTGGTGAAATTGCGGTGCGCAAGGACGTGTCCGTCGCCGTCTCCCAGAGCCAATCCTGGCTCGCTGCCTTGGAGAAGGCATCAACTTGTTTCGGCGGAATTCTCAGCTTTACCGTCGCCGTGGCGCCGGGGCGCAGGACGTGATCGGGGTTGTCCAGTTCAAAACGCACCATGACCGTGCGCGAGTCCTGGTCTACGTGCGGGAAGATGAACGTGAGCCGCCCTTCAAACGTGCGACCCGGCAATGCACGCGTCGTCGCCGACACCGGCAAGCCGACCTTCATTGCTTCCTTTTTCTTGAGCGGATTGTGGTAGTTCGGCAGAAAGGCCATGTCCTCTTCGTAGACCTGCGCTTGGATCCAAACCGTCGAAAGATCGACGATGTCGTAAAGCGGGGAGCCCTCATCGACATACTGACCTTCCTTGACGTATTTCTTGAGGACGTGCCCTTCGATCGGGGAGCGAATGATCAAAAGCGAATTGGCCTTGCCCGTTTTGAGGATTTCATCGATCTGATCCTTGCTGATGCCCCATAGCTCCAGGCGCTTCTCCGCGCTCTTCTGCAGCTCGGCACTGCCGCTCTTTCTTGCCTGAAGCAGATTCTCGACGGTGACGACCAGATCGGGGCTGTATAGCGATGCCAGCTTGTCGTCCTCATGAACCATCTGGCCCGTCTCGTTGACGAACAACTTGTCCAGGCGCCCCTTGACTCGCGCGGCAACGTTTTTCATTTCGCGTTCGTTGAAATCAACGAACCCCACGGTCGTGATTTCCTTCGTCAACGGCAAATACTCGACATTCCACGTCTGCACGCCGGCGAGAACGACGCGATAAGGCGTGAGTTGCACTCGATTGACAACGCCAGGCGGAAGGGCTTCTTCGGTGTGCTCCCCCTTTTTTCGCTTCGACAGCGGCATGAAACAGATCGGGCACTTTTCCTTCGGATTGTCCCGAATGACGGTTGGGTGCATCGGGCAGTAGAATTCGAAGTCGGAGCTGCCCGCGTGATCGTGTGCGGCCGGTCGAGTCCACCGATCGTAATAGGCCGTGATCAGGTCCCACTTGAGCAGAATGAGACCGATGACGACGAGCAGCGCGATAAACCGGAACCTTGCGATGTTCACGAGGATCAGGAAATCGAACCACCACCACGCCTTGCCCCAAAAGCTCAGGTGAGCCGGCGCGCGCAAGCCGCCTTCATCGATTGCCGGCTCATGTGCGGAATCATCCCAGGGGTGCGTCTTGTTGTCTGACATGGTCAACCTCCGGGCAAAAACGGGCGATCTCATTGGGGAATTATTTCGCAACCTTGCCGCCAAAGCCCTCATTCTCCAAGGCGCTGACAATCGCGGCCTCGTCCAAGCGCGCGGTTTCGGCGGTGAACGTTGCTTGTTTGCGATCGAAATTCACCTGCACGTCCTTTACCCACGGTAAAGTCGCGAGTGCATCACGCACGCGCGGAGGACATGCAACCGCTCAGGTCATGCCGGTAATATCAACGGTCACCTTCGTCGTTGCGGCCAACGACCCACCTTTGCCGCCGGCATCAGGTTCGCCTTTGCAGCCGACCAGAGAAATCAACGCAACGGCGAGGCAGCCCACCACAAACGACGCCATCCGAGGCAAATGTTGAAGCGACATCAATGCACTCCTCCAATTTGGTAAGTGATCAGTTTCCTGGAAACATCCACGGTCCTTCCGAGGAAGTTTCGCGCGAAGCTCAGGGACATAAATTGCATGGCAGCGCGCCGACGTGGGCACGTAAGCGCCCGTGCGCGCAGGTTCAGCGCGAGATCAAAGTCGTTCAGCAGCGACGATCAAATCGTGAGACGTTGAAGAGATGTGACAAGGTCCGGTGGTGGCGGCGACCAATCGACGCGCCATTCGCTCTTCGGCGGCGCCGCCGGGGCCACCGCGAATCCGGGAGCCGTGTTTGCCAGCAGGATCAAACTAGTGCAGCCGCAATCGGCGACTTTCACTTCGGACCGATTCTGCACGGGGACTTTCGTCTTCACCAGCGTCTTCTGACAGCAGTTGCCGCCTGCTGCCCCGTGCTTACTAAGGTGCTCCTTGACCGGAGTCCCTTTGCTGCCGCTGTCAGTCTCCTCAGCGTTTTCCTTTACGCAGCAGGATTTCTTGGTGGGCTTCGCCTTGCAGCAGCATCCGTCGCTGGCCTTCTTGTCGCAACACGAACTGCCGCAGCAACAAGACTTGCCTGATTTGGCGGAGGTCAAGGAAACGCAGAACAGCTTGGTCTTGCCATTCGGACATCGGCAAACGACGTGCGGCACCGAGCCCAGCAGCGTTGAAGCGGCTGTGGCCCAGACCATCAGAACAACGGCAATTCTTCGCAAGCGACGCATGATTCACCACTTGAATTATAAATGGTGCAGTCGCGTCAGCAAGGTCAATGTGCTTGAAACCTGGTGCGTTGCCTATCACTCGTTTATCGCCAATCTGCAAGCTTCGATTTGAGGCGAAAGTATGTGGCCCTGGAGCAATTCGTTGACGCCATGAACTGCTGCACGCGCTCCTGCTCTGTGAGCAGTCGCTGGTCGAGTTGAAGTGCGATAACACAGGCTTCGCGCGCGTCCGGCATCACCATTTGGAGTAGGCTGGTGCGCCAGTCGTCAAACCCTGCCCGCCGGAGTTGCGCCCCCTTGCAGTAGTGGCGCATCGAAATCGTTGGCGCAAGACGCGAGATTTTCCCAAGAAATTCATATACTTCTGGATCATCAAACCATTCGCCAACCTTTCGATGAAGTTCTTCGTTGGGCGGATTGAAATGCAGAATGATGGCACGGTCCTCCAACGCCCGCACGTTGGGGTTAAGGCTCTTCCACTCGTTTGCGATCAAGATGACATTGCTGGACGTCGTAAAGGTTGACGGAATAATACCCTCGTTCATCGTTAGGTTTGTTAACCAATGAAGTCGCTTGTTCTTTACAGTATTGCATAACGGCTTGAGCAGGCGTACGCAGCCGGGGTCGGCGTAGAGTCGGTCGAGATCATCGAGGACAATCGGCTGATCTCGATACTCCCACAGCTGGCGATACAACCCGAATGGCTGCATATGCCCCTCAACGAACAACGGCGTGCGAACAACAGTCCGGACAATTTGATCTCCGCTGCCAGGCGCAGATAACGCGCGTCTTACACTCTCACTCTTGCCGGTGCCGTGTCGGCCAAGCAGCAAGACCAGTCCCAGTTCTTCCACGGAGAACTTGGCCAGGTAAAGGTCGAGTTGGGCGTACGTCATCAGAAGAATGACCTCGCGAGGCAACGTCGGTGGTCGATGGCGTGTCCTCATGCTCGATCAAGTTCCCAAGGGGCAGGACGCGAAAACGTGAGACTTTGCGACTTGCAATCGAAAACGCCGCATTCCCCTTCGTTCTACGCAGGGTCGTCCAGTCGCATTGAATGATCTACCTGAGAGTTTCGCGAACGATTCATTGACCTATCCGGTTGTTTCGCGATGGCAATTAGCCAGGTTTCACCGGCCGTTGATTAGCCTCGGGGCTCAGGCCTGCCGCGATCAGCGCGTTGCGCCAATTGCTGAAATGCCGCCTGCCGGCACGATAGAGAGCATTATCCTCCCGAATGAGCGTACTGGCATTCAGTGGTTTCTGTTGAGAGTGTCGCACCTGAATAGCAGCAATAATTGCGTCTTTTGTCCAGACTTGCCTCTGCGGGCGCACGGATTTTGGGCCGGCGGGTGAGATCGAGACATGCAGGCAGGTCACTGCAACCGCCCGACTGGCCTTTTTTGGCTCTTCCGGTGAATGCGTATTGTGGCGTCCCAATCACTCCAAGTGTGTAAACTACAAACACTTCGGAGGGGAAAAGGCAGTCCGAGGCAAGCCATCGGGTGGAACGAGACGCCTGGTTTTTGCCTAGCGAACCGGCTCCCAGTGCCGGACACTGACTTGCTTCCTCTCTTCCGAGGCGTTTATGATCGCTTGTTCACTGAAATAAGGTCAGAACACACCGCGCATTCGCCGGATGAGCCCCTTTTTTTTGGGATCCACTCCGGCTACTTCCAGCGCCGCCGACCAAGTACCGAAGAACTTTCGCCCTGCGGCCACCAGAGATTGCGGTTGTGTGGAT
>JACXTT010010749.1_pt1 | contig 12315 bp, 9 predicted proteins | sample 9270951 | NCBI WGS metagenome assembly JACXTT01 (sample SAMN15532306, study PRJNA645909) | rock metagenome | isolation source: weathered quartz diorite | place: Puerto Rico | collected 2017-06-21 | reverse complement strand
GCGTCCATCTAGTCTGCCCAAAGCGAAAAATCCCAGGGGGTATGGGGGAGGAGCCCCATGAAGACAAGCCTACGCAATCGTTCAAAAAAATGCTTGACAAATCGTGGGGAGTCCCGCGCGAAACACGTGATCGCCTTCCGGCAGCACCAGGCGGAACTCTTCTTCGGAATATGGACTGAAGTAGACGAGCTTCGACGGCTTGGTTTCGACGCTCATTTCGCGCAACAGCTTTCCGTCCATCCAAAAGCCCATTTTCACGGGCGGGGAATCGGCGGAACGTTCGCCTGGCAACCCGATGCGGATGATGTATTCGCCATCCCAATCGAGGCGATGCGTCGCTTCAATCGTGCTGCGATCGATGCGGCGGATGGTCTTATCCTTGTTGTGATATTCCGCTTCGACCGGCCGTTTTGGAAGCGGGTCGCCACCGATGGCGCGTGCTGCGATGCGTTCGGCGGCGCGCAGGTACTTTTCCATCAGCATGGGCGAGATGGTGAGTACGTCGCCGATGTTGTCGAAGCCGTGGCCGGAATCGTCGCTGGGAAAATCGCGTTCCGCGCGGAAGTCCACGGCTAGCAGATCCCGAATGGTGTTGGTGTATTCGTTGCGATTCAGGCGGCGCGCCGTGACGCGTCCCGGATCGGGCTTGACGTTGCGGTCGGCCCTCTCGAATTCACCATTGACGTAGTCGAGCAGGGACTGAATCTCAGGCTGCGATGGCTTTGGCATGCCCTTGGGCGGCATCTCACCAGTGCGGATCTTCCGCAGAATGCGTTCCCAGCCTTCCCGGCCCTCGACCATCGAACTCGGGTTCGCCGAATACGGCGCGAGGTTCAGGCTGCCCGACGCCAACCGGTCGTTGTGGCAGGGGGAGCAACTCTTGGCGAACATTGGTTTGACGAGCTGGTCGAACGGCGCGACCCTGCTGTCAGCCGCATGAACCGACGCAGTGATAAGTATCAATAATCCAATAGGCAGACTTCGGCTGTGGAGCATTGGTAAACAATCCCGACGGATTTCTTTCCTTCTATGTTACGTCAACGGCGCGGATTGCAGCCATTCGTGGAAGCGGACGAGCCAAGTGGACACTGGACCTTTGAGCGTGGGCCGGAGTCCGAAACCATGGCCAACGCCTGCATAGACGTGCAGTTCAGCAGACGCGCCAGCTTGTTTCATCTTCAAATACAGTTCCGGCAAACCTTGGGCGATGTTTTCACGATCGTTCTCGCCGCAAGCCAAAAACGCGGGCGGCATATCTTTCGACAGCCGAAGTTCCTTGGGGATCGCCGGATAGATCAGCGCGAAAAACGCAGGCTTCTCGGCGTCTGACTCATAACGCATGCCAGCCAGCGCAGCGAGTTCTCCGCCGGCCGAAAAGCCCATCACGCCGACCTTGCGGGAGTCGATGCCCCATTCCTGGGCGCGCTTCCTGACGAGCAGAATCGCTTGTTTTGTGTCCTGTAGCGCATCGCCTTCGATCGTGTAGATGGAATCTTTCTCGCGAGCCAGCCGGTATTTGAGTACGAACGCCGAAACGCCGTGATCGCTCAGCCAGCGGGCGATGTTGTGGCCTTCGTGCGTGGACCACAGTTCGCGATGGCCGCCTCCCGGGGCGATGATCACCGCGAAGCCCGATGCGCCGGTCTTCGCTAGGTACGGTGTAATCGAAGGGTTGTGGACGTTCGAAACCACATGGTCGCCCGCGTCGGTGATCCGAACAGCTTCCGGGATCTTAGACGTGGCTACCGGTCCGGGCACGCCCCCAGACCACACGGGGATTTCGGCGCCGGGCTCAACCGAGAGCGCCATCAACAGGAACGTATGAAACAACGGCATCCGTTCCAGCTTACAGCTAGGTAAGTCCCATGCGCTCGAGTTTGCGGTATAGCGTCTTGCGTTCGATGCCGAGCACCTTTGCCGCGCGCGACTTATTGTTGTTGCAGGCGGCCATCACGCGCCGGATTTGATCGGATTCGGTTTCGGCCAGCGTCTCGCCGGCGTCAACCCGCGAATCCATCGTCTCGATCGCGTCCCTCACCGCCCCGTCGTCGATGCGATGCTGCGGCGCGAGAATCGAAAGCCGTTCGATCATGTGCTGCAACTGGCGGACGTTGCCGGGCCAGCTATACACCTGCAACGCCTTGACGCCGCTTTCGAGCAACTTGGTGTGCTGGCTGTAACGCTGGTTGTACTTTTTAACGAAGTAGTCGGCGAGCAGCGGAATGTCCTGCGGGCGCTCGCATAGCGGGGGCACCTGGATCTTCACCACGTTCAGGCGAAACCACAGATCCTCGCGGAACTTACCCTCTTCGACGAACTTGGGAATGTCCTTGTTGGTGGCGGCGATGATGCGGACGTCAAGTTTTCGGGCGCGCGTGGCGCCGAGCGGGCGGATTTCGCGCTCCTGCAGAAAACGCAGCAGCTTCAATTGAAAACCATGATCGATGTCGCCGATTTCGTCAAGGAACACCGTGCCTTTGTCGGCCGATTCAAAGACGCCAACGCGATCGCGATCCGCGCCTGTGTAAGCGCCTTTCAAGGTTCCGAAGAGTTCGCTTTCGAGCAGCGATGGCGCAATGGCGCCGCAATCGACCGGCACAAAAGGCTGGTTGGCTCGGCCGCTCATGCGATGCACCATGCGCGCAATCAGTTCTTTGCCAGTGCCGGTTTCGCCTTCGATCAGAATCGTGGTGTCCACTGGCGCCGCAAGCGAAATGTGCTTGTAGATGGCGATCATCTTGGGCGACACGCCGATCATTTCCGTTTCCGGAACATCGTCGTAATCGACCTCCGCGTCCTCGCTCAAATTGGCCATCGAGGCTTCTGCGCGCTTGACCACGTTGATCAGATCGTCGATCGTGTCAAACGGTTTCGCCAGGTAATCGAAGGCGCCGCCGCGGGTGGCGGCCATCACCGTTTCCATCGAACCGCGGCCGGACATGAGAATCACCGAACTATCCGGGTTGAGTTCTTTCACCTCTCGCAAAACATCGAGGCCGGTGCGTTCGTCCAGGTAAATATCGGAGATCACGATGGGGTAGGATCGCTGCTGCAGGCGCTGCCGCGCGGCCGACGTCGAAGCCGCGCAATCCACCTGATAGCCCTCGAGCGCGAGAATCTCGGCGATCATCGCGCGCAGGGAATCGTCATCTTCGACTACAAGAATATGCATGAATGATTTGATCAGACCCGCTGCGGAACGGAGCTATCCTTGTTCGAACCCGCCACCGGCGCTTCAGCGAGCGGCACAGCGATGGTGAACACGGATCCTTTTCCTGGAGTGCTGATTACCTCTATTTTCCCACCATGGTGCGTCACGATCTGTTCGACGATCGACAGGCCTATGCCAGTGCCGGCCTCGCCCGACTTCTGCGCTTTTTCTGTGCGGTAAAACTTGCGGAAAATGTTTTCGACTTCTTTCTTTTCCATGCCGATGCCCTGGTCGGTTACCGAGATGCGCAGCATCGTTTGGCGAACCGCGCCCGCGACAAAGACGTGCGTGTCCGCCGGGGAGTATTTGACGGCGTTCGTGAGCAGATTGTAGATGGCGTATTCCATCAATTCGCGGTCGCCCAACAGGCTGCCCGCAATCGGTTCGTCGCAATGGATCGAGATGTTCTTGCGTTCCGCAAGGGGCGCGACGCGTTGCAGGCAAAGGTCCACAACCGGGCCGGCGGCGAATGGCTCGCGCTTCATTTCCATTTGGCCTTCGCTCAGACGTTCGACATCGAGAAAGGTTTGAATCATGCGCGCCATACGTTTCGATTCGGCGTGGATCATGCCGGCCATCTGTTTGCGGCGTTCCTCGCTCAGCGCATAACGGCCCATCATTTCAGAAGAACCCTGAATAGCGGTCAACGGCGACCGCATCTCGTGAGCCACCCATTGAATCGCCTGCTGGTAGCGTTCTTTCTCGCCCTGCGTCGCCAGCAATTGCTTGCGGACCACGAAGTGCTGATAGCTGGCGGCGCATGCTGCGGAAAGCCATGCGGACGCGAAGACCGCAAAGAACGGAAAAACCACATCCGCATGAAAGAACAGCACAGGAACCAGGTGCGAAACGGCGACGACGAAGGCCGACGCTGCATAGGCGATCCATCCCGACAGGAACACGAAGATGAGGCCGCAACAAATCACCACCGCGGCGCAGGTCGCGAGGACGTTCAAATTGGACGCATCGGTGAGGAACCGGTTCTGCGCCAGTGTCTCGAAGGCCTGCGCATGCACGATCACTCCTGAAACGTAGTCTCCCGTTACCGGCGAAAGAACCTGATCGCGGCGGCCCGCGAGCGCTGTCACGCCAATAAACGCGGTCTTGCCGCGAAAGAGTTCGAGCTTGGACGGATCCTGTTGCACGTCCCGCAAGGACACTGTGGGAATCCCGCCGGGACGATGGCGGATCCACATGAGCCTGCCCTTGCGGTCATCCCGGCGGGCTGGAATGACGGCGGAGCCCACTTGCACGTCTTCAATGGATTCAACAATAGGGGCGTCCTGCGCGACGCGAAAGGCCTCGAGCATCAAGGCCCAGCGTCGCTGCCGATTGGCGGAATACTCGAGCGGAACCCGGCGCCCTACGCCATCCGAATGGTTCTCTTCCGGATGCACATGGCCAAGTGCTTTGGCTTTGGCGATGAAGAGCGGTATCGGATCTTCCCACACTCCGCCGGCGAGTTGCGAAGACAGCACGACGTTGCCTGCGCGTTCGATCGAGGCGGCCAGCCGCGCGTCGACAGCGGGGTCGCCCGGGTCGGGCAGGATCACGTCGATGGCGATTGCTTTGGTCTTTGCCGGGCCCAGTGCGGCGAGTGCATCGGCGACAATGCCGCGCAGATTGCGGACGCCGCCGTTGGCGTTGAACGTGGCCTCATCGACGGCCAGTACGGCGCTCGAGGGAGGCCAGTCATGCGGCGGATACGCCCGGTAAATCAAGTCGTAAGCGTAGTTGTCGATGGGCGAAGCAAACGAGGTCCAGTCGGTGAGCACAGCTAGAGCGAGGCACGCGGCGAGCAATCCGGCGTAGATCCAAAGCTGTCTAGCGGGCCATCGCCTTTTCAATCTCGGCGGCCTCCTTGGGCAACTGGGCGCTCATGAGTTTCGAGCCATCTTTGGTGACAAGCAGCACGTCCTCGATGCGAACGCCGATGTTCTCTTCGGGGATGTAAATGCCAGGTTCGACGGTGACCACCGCTCCCGCCTGCAAGGGCCCGGGCATCGACAGATCGTGCACATCAAGCCCGACGTGATGGCCGATGCCATGCACGAAATACTTGCCGTAGCCTCCGTGTTCCTCCATATACTTCTTCGCGATCGCCGTGAGTTCCGCCATGGTGACGCCTGGTTTGAGCGCTGCGATTGCGGCTTTTTGCGCGCCGAGCACCACTTCATACACCTGCCGCTGCCGCTCGTTGAATTTGCCTCCCACCGGCATCGAGCGCGTAATGTCACTGGCGTATCCCCCGCAACTGGCCGCCGCGTCGATCACAATCATTTCGCCCTGATCCATCTTGCGGTGGTTGGCGTTGTAGTGCAGCACGACCGAGTTGGGACCGGAGCCGAAAATCGGTTCGTAGGAGTGGCGTTCGCATCCCGCGTCGGTGAGCGCCTGTGTAAAAACCGAGGCTGCATTGTATTCGTAGTTGCCCGCCTGTACGCGCTTCCATGCTGCGAGATGAGCCTTTGCCGAAACGTCGGTGGCGTATTGGATCGCCGAGATTTCCGCCGCGGATTTGGTCATCCGCAAGGCGGCGATCAAACGCGACGCTTCTTTGACCTCGCGCATCGGCGCCAGGGCCTGCAGCTTGGGTGTCGATGGGTCGTTCAGAAGCGCGTAGATGGGCCCCGCATCTTCCAGAGCTTTAGACAGACGCGATTCGAATTTCCCGACACCCAGTACTTCACGAAATCCGGTTTGCTGCATTGCGCCGGCATCCGACGCAGCCAGGCGTTTGCCGTTGTAGCGCTCGCGACGTTCGTTGTGCGGCTGCAGGAAAAGCGTTTCGGACTTTGCCGTGACCAACAGAATGGCGCCCGGTTCTTCAAAGCCGGTCAGGTAGTAAAAAGAAGAGTGCTGAAAGGTGCGGTACGGCTCGTCAGGCCCTTCGGTCCAGCCGAACAGCACGACTGCCCCGTCGAGGTCTTTCTGCAATTTCACGCGGCGCTCCGCGTATTCGGTTTGAGGAATCGCTGGAATCTGGGCGCAAAGAGATAAAGTCGCCGCAAGGGCGAGGAGCGCGGGCCGCATAGCTAGAGTATACCGACGTGCGAGGCCAAACCTGTTAGGCTTGAACATATGGAACCGGAAAAGAAACCGGTGCGGGTGATGATTTTCCACCAGCAGTATACTTTGCTCGCGGAAAACCCCTCGCAGGCTGAAGCGCTGGCCCACAGGGTCGACAATCTGATGCAGGAGATCGCGGACAAAGGCGGTTACAGCATCGATACGACCCGCGCTGCCGTGCTCGCTTGCCTCCATCTCGCCGACGAGTTGCAGACCGCCGAACGGCAACTCACCGAGTACCGCCACAAGGTCGAAGCGAAGTCCAAGATGTACCGGGTTCTGCTCGATGGCGTGATCGGCTGACGGCTGCTTCAATCGGGTTTGACATCGTAGGCTATTCCACGTAAGATTCCCTCACCGTTACGTTTTCCCTAACTATCCTGGGACTGGGGGAACTTTACTCTAAACGGGGCCCTCCACTCGACTATGGCCACCATCGTTCTCCACGTGAATGGCAAATCCGCGTCGCTGGCAGTGGAAGATCCAACCACTCCGCTCCTCTACATTCTGCATGAAGATTTGCAACTGAATGGCCCGAAGTTCGGCTGCGGCCTTGCGCAGTGCGGATCCTGCACCGTTCTGTTGAACGGCAAGCCAGTGCGATCTTGCGTCACGCCGGTCTCTGGTGTGAAAGGCGCGGTTATCACCACCATTGAGGGACTCGGCTCAGCCGCAAATCCTCATCCGATCCAGCAGGCGTTTCTCGAAGAGCAGGCCGCGCAGTGTGGGTTCTGCATCAGCGGAATCATGCTGTATGGCAAGGTTTTTATGGACAAGAAACCCGACGCGACACGCGAGGAAATCTCATCGGCGTTGAGCGGGCTGCTTTGCCGGTGTCACGATCATTCGCGCATGGTGAAGGCGTTGCAGCGCTACGGCCGGGGGCTGAACCGATGACGACGGCAAGGTTCCGGCGACGCGAGTTTCTGAAAGGCATGGGTGCGTTGATCGTTGGCTTTGGAATGAACGCACAACCCGGGCGCCAGTCCGGCGCATCCCGCCAGGTGGACTCCTGGATCGTGATTTCCGCCGATGAAAAGGTCACGGTCTTTTCGGGGAAATGCGACTTCGGTCAGGGTTTTCGGACGGTCCAGCACCAGTTGGCCGCGGAAGAACTCGATGTTCCGCTGCAAAGGATCTCGACGGTGATCTGCGAAACGGGCAGAACTCCAGACCAGGGTGTCAGTTCCGGCAGCCAGGGCCATCCCACGCAGTTCGGCCCCAATGCTCTCAGGCAGGCGCTCGCCACCGCTAGAGAAGCCCTGCTCCAAATGGCGAGCCAGCAACTGGGCGTACCGGTAGAAACGTTGCTGGTGCAGGATGGAGTTGTCTATTCGAAGGACGACCGGGATCGATCGAAAGGCGTCAGTTACGGCAAACTGATCGGAGGCAGGCAATTCAATCTCGCGTTGAATGGCAAGGCTGTTCCCAAAGATCCACGGACATACAAGGTTCTTGGGCAATCGGTTCCCCGGCTGGATTTGCCTGCAAAATTGACTGGCGAGTTCCAATACATCCAACATGTGCGCGTGCCAGGCATGCTGCACGGCAAGGTGTTGCGTCCTCCGGTTCCGGGCACAAAACTGGTGAGCGTTGACAAGGATTCCGTGAAGGGACTGCCCGGCAATGTTCGCGTTGTGGTGAAGAACGATTTTGTCGGCGTGGTGGCAGACAAAGAATGGTACGCGTTGAAGGCTTCGCGGGCGCTGCGCGTCACGTGGTCTGAATTGCCGCCGTTGCCCGCCCAGGCGGAACTCTACGAATGGATGCGCAAGCAGCCCTCGAGGGACGTCTACACGGTTCGAACGCCTGACGTGGACAGCAATCTCGCGAAGGCGGCGAAAGTGGTCCAGGCCACCTATCTGCATCCTTTCCAGAAACACGGATCGATGGGGACCTCGTGTGCGGTGGCAGAGGTCAAAGACTCCACGGCTACCATCTGGTGCGCCTCGCAGGGCGCGTATCCGCAACGTGATAGCGTGGCGAAGATCCTGGGAATGCCCAAAACCGCCATTCGCGTCATCTATGTGGAAGGTTCCGGTTGCTATGGCTTGAATGGCGCAGACACGGTGGCTTACGATGCGGCGATCCTGTCCCAAGGCATCGGCAAGCCCGTTCGCGTGCAGTTCACTCGAGAGGTCGAAATGACGGGCGGCGAGAGTTTCGGGCCCGCCTTCACGATGGACGTTCGCGCCGGGCTCGACGATCGGGGAAACATCACGGTCTGGGATTACGAAGCATGGACCCTGTCGCGCGGTGGCCGCCCGAATGAGGGCGCGCCAGGCAACATCATTACTGGCGGTCTCGTCGGTTTCGACCCGCCTCCTTTGAATCCGGCTGCTGGAACGACGCCTACTGCGTTTCGCAACAACGGCAATGCCTCCTGTTCCTACTGTGCGGGTGTGATTGGTTCAGAAGCCTATGGCACAGGGTCGATTCGCAGCGAGCGTGTGTTGACCCATACGATTCGATCTCCGTTCTATACCGGTCCGCTGCGTTCGCCAAACCGCCTGCAGAATACGTTTGCTCACGAGAGCTTCATCGATGAAGTCGCCCACGCGGTGCAGGCGGACCCAGTGGAATACCGATTACGGCACTTGCGCGATCCGCGGCTCATCGACTGCCTCAGGGCCGTGGCGAAGGCAGCCAATTGGGAAACCCGCCCATCGCCCAAACCTGGCAATCGCAAGACCGGAGTCGTGAGCGGACGCGGCGCCTCGTGTCTGCTGTATGAGGGCGACAATGGGTACTGCGCCCTCGTCGCGGAAGTCGAGGTCGATCAGGCAACCGGCAAGATCCATGTCAAGCGACTGGTGTCGAGCGGCGATTCGGGGCCAATCTCGAATCCCGACGGCTTTGCGCATCAACTGGAGGGCGGCGTTTTGCACGGCGTCGGGCGCGCCTTGTACGAGGAAGTGACCTGGGACGCGAAAGGAATTCGCACGGTCGACTGGCGGCGTTATCGAACTTTTCAGTTCGGCGACACGATCCCGGTCATGGAAACCGTCCTGCTCAACCGTCCCGATAAACCGCAGATGGGCGCTGGAGAATCCACTATTACGCTTTCGGCTGCCGCAGTGGCGAACGCGGTGTTCGATGCAACTGGAATCCGGCTGCGGCAGATTCCATTTACGCCGGAGCGGATGCTCGCCGCGCTCGATCAGCGCGCGTAGAGCGATAAACTGGAACGCATGGTGTACAGAAGGGAATTCCTTCTACTGGCCGTACTAGCTGTTGCCGTTGTCTCTGCCGCCTCGCTCACGGAGCGGGATGCCGCGTTCATCGGCAAGCGCCGTGCGTATTGGGCCTATCAGAAGCCTGTGCGTCCTGCCGCGCCCGGGGTAAGCGGCGCGAAAACTCCCGTTGACGCGTTCCTTCTCGAAGCGCTGCAGGCTAAAGGTCTCGGGTTTTCACCTGCTGTCTCCAAGCAAAAACTGATTCGCCGGGTCACGCTGGATCTGACCGGGTTGCCGCCCACCCCGGCGGCGGTCGACGCGTTCCTTGCGGACAAGTCCGCGAATGCGTACGAGAGGCTTGTGGGCCGGCTGATGGCGTCCAAGCAGTATGGCGAACGCTGGGGCCTGCGGTGGCTCGACGTTGTGCGCTACGCAGACACGAATGGTTTCGAACTCGATCTCGAACGGACGCATGCCTGGCGCTATCGCGACTATGTCATCAACGCGTTCAACACCGATAAACCGTACGATCGCTTTCTGCAGGAACAGTTGGCTGGCGATGAGATGTGGCCGGGAAACCACGAGGCCTTGATCGCCACCGGATTCTTGCGCGCCGGTCCGGAACATATCGTCGGCGGCAACCAGGACAAGGAAATGAACCGGCAGGAAGTGCTCACCGAGATGACCACCATCACTGGTTCCGCGCTTCTCGGCATGACGATTCAGTGCGCCCGCTGCCACAATCACAAGTTCGACCCGATTCCGCAGTCCGATCATTACCGGCTGCAGGCTGTGTTCGCCGGGACCGTCGGCGAGGATGTCAACTACGCGCCCAAGGAAGCGCAGCAGGCTTACCTCGATGCCATGAAGGCGCATGAAGCGAAGCTCGAACCGCTGAAGAACGCCGTCAAAGAGATCGACGAGCCGTACCGCAAGCAGTTGATGGAGGAGCGTAGGAAGCAGCTTTCCGCCGAACACCTGGCAGCGTACGAGATTCCCAAAGAGAAGCGCACGCCCGAACAGGAACGCCTCGCCAAAGAAGCCAAAGAGCAGATCACGCCGGCCTGGGATGACGTGGTGGCGATTCTACCGGCCGCGCTCAAAGCCAAGCGCTATGAGATCCGGCGGCAGATGCACCAGATCGATTTGTACGAACCGGCGCCGTTCGAGGCCGCCTATGCGGTGGCGAATAGCGACAAGGCGCCGGAGACGCACATTCTGAAGGTTGGCGACCACAAAATGAAGCTCGATGTGGTTCCGGCCGGATTGCCGCAGGTAATGGTGGATCCTGCATCGCCATTCCCGCAGACGGCTACTGGCCGTCGCACCGCGCTCGCGCAATGGTTGACTTCGAAGGATCATCCGCTGACGGCCCGAGTGATGGTGAACCGCATTTGGCAGTTCCGGTTCGGCGCCGGATTGGTGGCGACGCCAAACGATTTCGGCGTGCTCGGCGCGAGGCCATCGAACCAGAAATTGCTGGACTGGCTGGCGGTGGAGTTCATGGACAAGGGTTGGAGCGTGAAAGCGATCGACCGCCTGCTGGTCCTTTCCGCGGCCTATCAACAGGGTTCGGCGTTCGACGAAGCGAAGGCGAAGGCCGACGCTGACAACAAGCTGTACTGGCGCATGAATCAGCGCCGCCTCGAAGGCGAAGCGATCCGGGATTCGATTCTGTCGGTGTCTGGCGCCTTGAACCTGAAGATGGGTGGCCGCGGCGTCAAAATTCCCCTGGAACCTGAAGTCTACGATCTGATCTTCACCGAATATGAGAAGGACAATTTGTGGCCGCTGCCGGCCGATCGCACTGAGATGAACCGGCGCAGCGTTTATCTGCTTAACAAACGCACGGTGCGGTTGCCGATGCTCGCCAACTTCGACCAGCCCGATGCGATGTCTTCTTGCGCCATGCGCGCCACGAGTACGCACGCGCTGCAATCGTTGACGTTGATGAATAGCGCTTTCATGCAGGAACAGTCGAAGTTGTTCGCTGCGCGCCTGCAAGAGGAATGCAGCGGCAAGCAGGGCTGCATGATCGACCGCTCGTATCAGTTGACGTTGGGGCGCAAACCAGCGCCCGCCGAACAGAAGATGTCCGCGGCATTCTTGCGCGGGCAAAACACACTGTCCGACTACTGTCTCGCGATTCTGAACAGAAATGAGTTCGTCTATGTCCCCTAATCGCCGCAATGTTTTACGCATGGCAGCCAATGGATTCGGGGCCGTTGCGCTCGAGGCGATGCTGCAGCGGGAGATGAAGGCGGCAACAGCGCAGCGCATCAACCCGCTCGCGGCGAAACCTCCGCACTTTGCGCCCAAGGCGAAGTCTGTGATCTTTCTGTTCATGGTGGGCGCTCCGGGACAGATGGACACATTCGATCCGAAACCAGGGCTCGTGACTCACGCGGGCAAGCCTCTGCCTGCGAGCTATGGCAAAGTCACGAGCCAGTTCACAAGCGGCGATACGCCGATTCTGCCGTCGCCGTGGGAATTCAAACGCTATGGCCAAGCCGGGCTGCCAGTGTCGAGCCTGTACCCGAACCTCGCCAAATGCGTCGACGACATTTGCTTCGTGCGCAGCTTCTATACCGAAAGTGTGGTGCACGCGCCGGCGATGTATCAGGTGCAATCGGGACGAATCCTGATGGGCTACCCGAGCATTGGTTCCTGGGTGACGTATGGACTCGGCAGCGTGAGCGAGAATCTGCCCGCCTATGTCGTGATGCCGCAGCCGGAGGGAACACCTGAAGGGGGCACGCCGATGTGGAGTTCGGGATTCCTGCCCGCCGTGCACCAGGGGACTACGCTGCGCAGCGGTCCAAGTCCTGTGTTGAACCTGCGGATCCCTGAAGGCATGAC
>JACXTT010010748.1_pt1 | contig 12316 bp, 12 predicted proteins | sample 9270951 | NCBI WGS metagenome assembly JACXTT01 (sample SAMN15532306, study PRJNA645909) | rock metagenome | isolation source: weathered quartz diorite | place: Puerto Rico | collected 2017-06-21 | reverse complement strand
ATTCGTGAATGAAGCAACCCAGGTTAGCGCCCAAAACCGGGGCGCGAACCGGGGGCACAACATGGTTGAGATAGCCAAGGAAACCGGTCTGACGGGCTTGCAATTGCACGGCGACGAGGATGCGGAGTTTGTCTGCAAGCTCCACGCCCGCGCGCCCAAGCTTGCGCTGCACAAAGTCGTGCCGGCTTCGGATGTGGGCAGGATGGCGGCGTTTCTTGCGCCGGAGGCCCGATCCTGCCTGCGCGCGCTCATGCTCGACAGCGGCGACGCGATGCGGCGCGGCGGAACCGGCGCGAGCTTCGACTGGAAGGTCACGCTGCCGCAGACGGGCGCTCTCCTGAAGCTCATCATCGCGGGCGGGCTGACGGCGGCGAACGTGGGCGAGGCCATCCGCACGTTCAAGCCCTTTGGGGTGGATGTGGTCACGGGCGTCGAGAGCGCGCCGGGCAAAAAAGACCCGGCAAAACTGAGGGCCTTCATCGCTGCGGTGCGTACGGCAGACAGAGAATAACTCCATCTGGGATAATGCTGGGATGTCCACCGTACCCCGACGCAGCCAGCCCGCGCCCGGACGCTTTGGCCCCTACGGCGGCCGTTACGTTCCCGAGACGCTCATGGCGGCGCTGGAAGAGCTGGAAAAAGCGCACAAAGCCGCCCTTCGCGACAAGAACTTCCAGCGCGAGCTCGATGAGCTGCTGCGGTTGTACGCCGGGCGTCCGACGCCGCTGTTTCCTACGCGCCGGCTGAGCGGGAAGCTGGGCGGCGCCAGGATCTACCTGAAGCGCGAAGACCTGCTGCACACCGGCGCGCACAAGATCAACAACTGTCTTGGACAGGCGCTGCTGGCCCGGCGCATGGGCAAGCACCGCATCATCGCCGAGACCGGAGCGGGGCAGCACGGCGTGGCCACGGCCACGGTGTGCGCGCTGCTGGGCTTCGAGTGCGTGGTGTACATGGGCACCGAGGACATGCGGCGGCAGGAGCTGAACGTCTTCCGCATGAAGCTGCTGGGCGCGGAGGTGCGCGGCGTGGACGCCGGCGCGCGCACGCTGAAGGACGCCATCAGCGAGGCCATGCGCGACTGGGTGACCAACGTCCGCACCACCCATTACCTGCTGGGCAGCGTGCTGGGCGCGCATCCCTACCCCACGATAGTGCGGGATTTCCAGCGGATCATCGGGCGCGAGGCGCGGGCGCAGATCCTCAAGGCCGAAGGCAAGCTGCCGGCGGCCGTCATCGCCTGCGTGGGCGGCGGCTCGAACGCCATCGGCATCTTCCATGCTTTCCTGCGCGACAAGAAAGTGCAGCTCATCGGCGTCGAGGCGGGCGGGCGAAGCGCGGCGCTCGGCGAACATGCTGCGCGCTTCTCGGGAGACGGCGGTTCGCCCGGCGTTCTGCAGGGGACATATTCCTATGTCCTTCAGGATGCCGCCGGACAGATCGCGCTCACGCACTCGGTCTCGGCCGGGCTCGACTACGCTGCGGTCGGACCGGAACACGCCTGGCTGCGCGAGACCGGACGCGCCCGCTACACCTCGGCGACCGATGACGAAGCCCTCGCGGCCTGCCAACTGCTGGCGCGGACTGAAGGTATCATTCCGGCGCTGGAGTCGTCGCACGCGGTGGCGGAGTGCGTGAAGCTGGTGCCCAAGATGAAAAAGTCCGACATCGTTATTCTTAACATCTCCGGGCGCGGCGATAAAGACATGGGAATTTTGCAAGCGAAGTTGCGATGACGCTCGCTTTCAACGTGCGACCGTCGCTTATTGCTTACTTGACCTGCGGCGACCCTGACCTTGCAACCACGCGCGCCGTTGCGCTGGCCGCCATTGACGCTGGAGCGCAGGTCATCGAACTGGGGGTGCCGTTCTCCGATCCTATTGCCGACGGCCCCGTCATCCAGCGCGCCAGCGAGCGCGCCTTGCGCCAGGGCACGACACTCGCCGATGTGCTCGAGCTCGCGGGTGAGCTGCGGCGCGAACGCCCGGCGGCGGGGCTCATCATCTTTTCGTACCTGAATCCTGTGCTGCGCTATGGCTTGGAAGAGTTCTGCTTTGCGGCCAAGCGACAGGGCATTGATGGCGCGCTCATCACCGATCTTACGGTCGAGGAGTCGCGCGACTACCTTGCCGCGATGCGCGCCCACAATCTGGCTACGGTTTTTCTCGCCGCGCCCACCAGCCCCGACGCGCGGCTCAAGAAGATCGCGCAGGCCTGCCGCGGCTTTGTGTACGCCGTCTCCCGCACCGGCGTGACCGGGCCGCGCGCGCAGCTTGAATCCGACGCAGCCGCCCTCGTGGGCCGTCTGCGCAAGCACACCAAGATTCCTATCGCGGTGGGCTTCGGCATCTCCACGCCGGCGCAGTTCGCCGCGGCAGGCAGGTTCGCCGACGGGGTGGTGGTGGGCAGCGCGCTGGTGGAGATCATCGAGAAGCATGGCGCTTCCGAGGCCGCGGGAGCGGTCGCGGCATTCATCTTTGATTTGCAAGGGCAGGGTCTGAAACAATCATAGATTCGCCGACGGGCAGGCTGACCTCATGGACATCGCGGAATGGCGCAAGAAGATCGACGCCCTCGACCAGCGCCTGGTGGAGCTGCTGAACGAGCGCGCGCGCGCGGCGCAGGAGATCGGCCGGCTGAAGCGCAACACCGAGATGCCCATCTGTGAGCCGGCGCGGGAAAAGATCATCTTCGACAACGTGAGCGGCGCCAACCAGGGCCCGCTCACCGCCGCGGACCTGCACCACATCTACGAGCGCATCATCGACGTGATGCGCAATCTGCAGCGGAAGGAGATCCAGAAGGACTGAGCGCATGATCGTCGCCATGATGGAATCGGCCAGCGAGGAGCAGATCCAGGGCGTCATCGCGCGCCTGGTCAAGCTGGGCTTCGAGGTACACCGCAGCACCGGCGTCCGCCAGACGGTGCTGGGCGCGGTGGGCGTCCGCCCGGAATTCGACCATCGCAGCATCGAACTGCTGGCCGGGGTGGCCGAGGTCCACCGAATATCTTCGCCCTACAAGCTGGCGGGCAAGAGCTTCCGGCCGGACGGCACGCAGATCAAGTTCCCCAACGGCCTCACCATCGGCGGCGAGGAGATCGTGGTCATGGCCGGGCCGTGCTCGGTGGAGTCGCGCAAGCAGATCTTCACCGTCGCCGAGCAGGTGGCCGGAGCGGGCGCGCGCATCCTGCGCGGAGGCGCCTTCAAGCCGCGCTCGTCGCCGTACTCCTTCCAGGGTCTGGGCGAAGAAGGCCTGGAGCTGATGCGCCAGGCCGCCGACCGCTTCAAGCTCCTGCTGGTGAGCGAGGTGATGGAGATCGCACAGATCCCGCTGATGATGCCCTTCGTGGACATCCTGCAGGTGGGCGCGCGGAACATGCAGAACTTCAACCTGCTGCGCGAGCTGGGCAAGGTGCGCAAGCCGGTGCTGCTCAAGCGCGGCATCGCGGCCACGCTGGAAGAGCTGCTGCTCTCGGCGGAATACATCATGGCCGGCGGGAACTACGAGGTCATCCTGTGCGAGCGCGGCATCCGGACGTTCGAGACCTACACGCGCAACACCATGGACATCTCCGCCATCCCCATCGTCAAGCACCTCTCGCACCTGCCCATGACTGCCGACCCCTCGCACGGCACCGGACGGCGCGACAAAGTCCCGCCCATGGCTCGCGCCGCCGTGGCCGCCGGCGCGGACGCGCTGCTCATCGAGGTCCACCCCGACCCCGATGAGGCGCTCAGCGACGGCGCGCAGTCGCTCTATCCCGAGCAGTTCGACAAGCTGATGAACGAGCTGCGCATCATCGCGCCCGCGGTCGGCAGAAAAATCGCCTGAGCGGTGAAGCGCGATCCCATGAAACAGATCACCATCGTCGGCACCGGCCTTATCGGCGGCTCGCTCGCCCTCGCGCTCAAGAAGGATGGCTTCAAGGGGCGCATCGTGGGCTGCGACCGTGCGAGCGTCCTTAAGCGCGCGAAGAGGATGCGCGCCATAGATTCGGGCTTCGAAGATCCCAAGCAGGCGGCCGCGGGCAGCCATGTGGTGGTGCTCGCCATGCCGGTGGGTGCCATCTTGGATTTCATCCGCAGCTATGGCGCCGCACTGCAGGCTGACACGCTGCTGACCGACGTTGGCAGCACGAAGGTCGAGGTCGTGAAGTGCGCGCAGAAGGTATTCGGCCAAGATGCCGGGCGGAGATTTCTTGCCGGACATCCCATGGCAGGGAAAGAGCGGGGCGGCATCGAGTCGGCGGATGCGGAGCTGTTTTGCGGTGCAGCGTGGTTCGTGACGCCGTTCGCGCGACAGCAGATCAGCCGAGGCCGCGCCGGTGAGTTCCTGCGATGGGTGCGCAGGTGCGGCGCGCGCGTGGTTCCACTCGACGCCGAGATCCACGACCGCCTCTGCGCCTGGACCAGCCACCTGCCGCAGATGCTCTCCACCGCGCTCGCGGCCGCGTTGCTGGATGAGTTCGGCGATGGCAGACGACTCGCAACCGGCGGTCGCGCGCTGCGCGAGATGACGCGCATCGCCGCCAGCCCCTACTCGATGTGGCGCGACATCGCGCACACCAACACCAAGAACATCGCTGCCGCCCTGCTGCGCCTGGAGCAAAAGCTGGCGTACCTGCGCGAGAACCTGCGCGGGCCGGAGCTGCGCGAGGAGTTCAAGCGCGCCAACCGCTTTCGGTTGACCTGAAGGCGCCGCGTTTTTCATTTAGAATCCCTCTCTTATGAACAAGGTGGTCGCCAGCGCCGACGAAGCCATCCGCGACATGCAGGACGGCGCGGTCGTCATGATCGGCGGCTTCGGGCTGTGCGGCATCCCGGAAAACCTCATCCAGGCGGTGCTGCGCAAGAACGTGCGCAACCTCACCACCATCTCCAACAACGCAGGCGTGGACGGCTTCGGGCTCGGCTACCTGCTGGCCAACCGGCAGATCCGCAAACACATCGGCACCTACGTGGGCGAGAACAAGATGTTGGAGGAGATGGTGCTGCGCGGCGAGGTGGAGCTGGAGCTGAATCCGCAGGGCACGTTCGCGGAGCGCATCCGCGCCGGCGGCGCCGGCATCCCGGCCTTCTTCACGCCCACCGGCTACGGCACGGTGATCGGCGAGAAAAAAGAGGCGCGCGACTTCAACGGCCGTCCGCACATCCTCGAGACCGCGCTGCGCGCCGACTTCGCGCTGGTGAAGGCCTGGAAGGGCGACACCTGGGGCAACCTCGTTTACCGCAAGACGGCGCGCAACTTCAATCCCATGATGGCGACGGCGGCGAAGGTCACGATCGCAGAGGTGGAAGAGCTGGTCGAGGTCGGCGAGCTCGAGCCGGACATGATCCACACGCCCAGCGTCTACGTGAAGCGCATCTTCAAGGGCGAGCACTTCGAGAAGCGCATCGAGCGCCGCACGGTACGGAAGGCATGATGGCGGAGAGATCCGGCAAGCAAAAAGACGACCAGATGCGCGAAATGATCGCGAAGCGCATCGCGCGCGAATTGCGCGACGGCTTCTACGTGAACCTGGGCATCGGCATGCCCACGCTGGTGGCGAACTTCGTGCCGCCGGGCATGGACGTGGTGCTGCAGAGCGAGAACGGCATGCTGGGCGTGGGCCCGTATCCGCTCGAAGGCCGCGAGGACGCCGACCTCATCAACGCCGGCAAGGAGACGGTGACCGAGATCCCCGGCACGGCATATTTTTCCAGCGCCGATTCCTTCGCCATGATCCGCGGCGGGCACATCGACCTCAGCGTGTTGGGCGCCATGGAGGTGGATGAGCAGGGCAACCTGGCCAACTGGATGATCCCCGGCAAGGTGGTAAAGGGCATGGGCGGCGCGATGGACCTGGTGGCCGGGGCGCGCCGCGTGATCATCGCCATGGAGCACTCCACAAAAGACGGCCAGCCGAAGATCCTGAAAAAGTGCACGCTGCCGCTCACCGGCGTGAAGGTCGTGGACACCATCGTGACCGAGATTGGTTACATGCGGGTGACTCCGAAGGGCCTGGTGCTGGAGGAGGTCGCGCCCGGCCTCACCGCCGCCGACGTGCAGAAGGCCACCGAGGCGACGCTGATCGTCAGCCCACAACTGAAAACGATGGAAGTCTAGTTCTCAGTTCCCAGTTCTTAGTTCCCAGACCAGGGCCGACAGCGCCTGATCATCGTTTCGGAGAACTGAGAACCGGGAACTGGGAACTGCCTTCAGGCCGACATCGCTTTGAGGAAGGTCTGGCACTCGCCGGCCAGCGGGTCGTTGCCGGCGAATTTTGCGAACTCGGCGAGGATAGGAACCGCAGTCGGCTTGCGGCTGAGGGCGATAAGCGCGGCGCGGCGAACTCCGATCGGCAGCTTGGAGGCGAACAGCACCTTGCCCAGCACCTCCGAGGCCTGGTCACCGGGGATCACCGAGACCAACTGGACCGCCTTCTGCAGCTGCGCCGGCTTGGTCGAGTCGCTCTCCATGAGGAAGGACTGGAGTCCCGGCAGGCTGCCCGGTTCGCGCATGAGCAGCAGTTCATCGAGCACCTTCTCCAGCATGTGGCTCTTCAGCCGCGGCAAGGCGTTGGCGAAGACCTCGCCGCGCTTGGGCGAACGGCTCTTCATGATGACGTTCACCGCCGCCTGCTGCACGCGCTCGTCTTCGTGCTCGAGACCGACCTTTACGTTGGCGACGATATCAGGATCGTTGAGGTCGGCGAGGATGTTGCACGCGTTGCGCACCACATACCACTGCGGATGCTTGAGCCTGGCCTTGGCCACCGCGATTCCCGCCGGTCCGGACTGCCCGATGACGCGCAGCAGGCGCATGCGCGTGTTGGTGTCGGTCTCCGATTCGACCCGCTGAAAGACCTTTTCGATGCCGGGAGAGCCGGCGATCTTCAGCAGGTAGGAGATGGTGCGGGCCCAGCTGGGGTCGTCCTTCTTCTCCACGAAGATCTCCACCAGGCGCTCGATGGAGGATCCCATCACCAGACGGCTCAGCGCCTCCTGGCAGCAGAACTCGTGCACCGACCTGCCGCGCGCCAGCGACTTTTCCAGGTCCAGAGCTACCTTCTGCACCAGCGGATAGTCCTCGTAGAGCACCGCGCCGTGGCAGATGGTGACCAGGCACTTGGAGAGCTCCTTGTGGGCGCGGCTGTCCATGGGCTTGTCGGTCATCAGCACCTGGCCGAGCCGGTCGGTGAGTTGCTGGATGAACTCGCGGGTCTGCAGGCGGGCTGAGATCTTCAGCAGCTCCTGGGCGCGGGCGAGCTCCTCGGGATGGATGCCCTCCGGGTCCTTGAGGAAGATGAAATACTGGTCCACCAGCGTGGTGGCGAACTCGATGCGCCGCCCGGCCAGCGCTTCCTCCACGAACTTCAGCAGGCGGCGGAACTGATAGGTGTCATAGCGCTTGATCTTCTTCAGCTCTTCATATTGCTCGCTCTGAGAGAGTGCGGCCCATGCCATGCCCTGGCGGACGCGGTCGAAGACGTCCGTAGGAAGGTTGGCTTCGCCGAGGAAGACCGAGAGCTTCTTGAGGACGCGCTCGGCCACCTGCGTGGCCTTGAGGCTGCGCAGCAGGACGCGCACCACCTCTTCCTCCACGCCCATGATCTCGGGGCCCTGCGGCGCCGAGACCAGGCGGCGCGTGGCCCAGCCCACGGCGTAGTCCTCCATCAGCTCGGTGGCGACCTCCCTGGGGGCCTTGCCCTGCAGTTCGGCGCGCCGGCCGGAGGGCATGGCGCCCATGAGAAAGTCGGGACGAAGCTCATCCATCATGCGCGCCAGCGCGCCCAGCGCATCGCGGGGGTCCTTGTTGGGGTCGGTAAGGGCAGCCTGCACGGATTTTCCCGCCAGGTCGAGGATCTCGCCCGCGCTGCCGCCCAGGTCCTGGGGCTTCACCATGCCCACCGATTCCAGCAGGAACTGCAAGCCGCGCGAGCCCGCGGCCGGCTCCATGTCCATCAGCTCCTGCGACATGAAGAACGACTCGGCCTCGGTCTGCATCAGCTCGTCTTCCGCGGAGCGGCGCTTGGGAGCGGGGAGGATGCGCGCGCCCTCCAGCCGGTTGTCCTCCAGATAGGCGCGGATGCCGCCGCGCTCCTCGATGACGGTGTCCTTCACCGAGGCCACGGCCATCACCCGCTTGAATCCGCCCAGGGTGATGCCGGCCTCGAAGGCGATGGCCGCGATGCCGCGCTTGCCGAACTCCTGTTCCAAATGGTTGAGGTTGTCGTCGTTGGTCATGACGTTATTGATCATGACGCGGCCGTTGATGAAACCGATGGTGAGCTGCTGGGTCTGTTTGACCAGCGCATTCAGGGAGTTAAAGGTGTTCTGCATGTTCCCCGCGGCCGAAGGATGGTCCACGGAGTAGATCATGGCCGTCTTGAAGCAGGCCTGCAGGCTGCGCCCGAAGCGCAAACCCTGCTGTTTCAATTGGTTCTTATCTAACATGGCCGGCGCAGAGGAGCACTTATGCCGAGTTTGTGCTATCTATCAGGGATTTGCAAGTAGCTACCCAGCCACATCCGGTGCTAACCCCAACGTCAGCACCCGCTTCCGGTACAATGCCCACTCTCATCTACGCAGTTCCGCGGTCTTGTGATCAGACGCGGCCGGAGGCCAACGATGGCACGTTTTGTGAGTCTGCTGGGCATGGTCACAATCCTGGGGTTGGCCTACGCCTTTTCCACCAACCGCCGCGCCATCCGCTACAAGACCGTGGCCTGGGGGCTCGGGCTGCAGGTGATGTTCGCCTTCCTCGTCCTGCGCTGGGACTACGGGTACCGCGCCATCAAGACAGCCGGCGATGCCGTGAAGCAGCTGCTCTCCTACTCCTACTACGGCTCTTCGTTCGTCTTTGGAACGCTGGGGGCGGAGACACCGAACCCCTCGGTGGGCCGGGTCTTTGCCTTCTCCGTGCTTCCCGCCATCATATTTGTGAGCGCCCTGTTCGCCCTTCTGTATCACCTGGGCGTGATGCAGGCCATTATCAAGGTGGTGGCGCGCATCATGGTCAAACTCATGGGAGTGAGCGGCGCCGAGTCGCTCGACGTCGCGGCCAGCATCTTCATGGGGCAGACCGAGGCCCCGCTCACCATCCGTCCCTTCCTGCCCCATGCCACGCTTTCTGAGCTCATGACCATCATGACCGCGGGCATGGCGCACATTTCAGGCAGCATCATGGTGGCGTATATCGCCTTCGGAGCAAAACCGGAGAACCTGCTGGCGGCGGTGATCATGACCGCGCCCGGCACCATCCTGCTGGCCAAGATGCTGGTGCCGGAGACCGAGACCCCGCTCACCGGAGACCGGGTGGTCATGCCGGAGACCCAGCGCGAAGCCAATTTCCTGGGGGCGATCGCCAAGGGGACCCTGGACGGCGGCCATCTCTTCTTTAACGTGGCCATCATGCTGGTGTCGTTCATCGCCATGATCTACATGCTGGACGGCATCATGAGCGCCATCCACAACCTCCACCTCACCGCCTTCGGCATGGACCGCTATCCGTTCTTCTGGGTCCCGGAGAGCATCGAGAAGGTGCTGGGCTTCCTCTTCGCGCCGGTAGCCTGGCTCATCGGCGTGCCTTGGAAAGACTGCCCGGCCATCGGCAATCTGCTGGGTACCCGCATGGTGCTGAACGAGTTTGTCGCCTACAGCCGTTTGGGCGGGCTGAAGGACACGCTCGATCCGCGCTCGTTCACTATCGCGACCTTCGCGCTCTGCGGCTTCGCCAACCTGAGCAGCATCGGCATCCAGATCGGCGGCATCGGAGCGCTCGCCCCCGACCGCCGCAGCGACCTGGCGCGGCTCGGCTTCCGCGCCATGCTCGCCGGCACCATGGCGAACCTGATGTCGGCATCGATCGTCGGCCTGTTCCTATGAAGCAGGCGGGCAAGAGCGAGTTCGACCGAGCGCAACAGGCGGCTCGATTCATTCTCGCCAAGACCAGACTCCGGCCCCGCATCGCCGTGGTGCTGGGCTCGGGCCTGGGGGCATTCGCCGACAAGCTGAAGGATGCAGTCCGCATCTCCTACCGCGCCATTCCGCACTACCCACGCTCCACAGCCGTTGGACACGCCGGAAAGCTGGTGGTGGGTAAGGTCGGTGGCGTTGCGCTGGCTGCGATGCAGGGCCGCGTCCACTATTACGAGGGGCACTCGCTGAAGGACGTCATTTTCCCCATGCGCGTCTTCCACTGCATGGGCGTCCGGACGGTCATCCTCACCTGCGCCGCCGGCGGCATGAGCACCAGCTACGGCCAGGGCGCGCTGGTGGCCCTGAGCGACCACATCAACCTGCAAGGAACAAACCCGCTCATCGGGCCTAACGACGCGCGCTTGGGCCCGCGCTTCCACGACATGACCGATGCCTACGACCCGCGCCTGCGCAGACTCGCCAAGGCTGAGGCCCGCCGCCTGCACGTGCGTCTGCACGAGGGGATCTATGCCGCCGTACCCGGACCGAGCTACGAGACGCCGGCCGAGATCCGCTTCCTGCGGACCGTCGGCGCCGACCTGGTGGGGATGTCGACCGTGCCCGAGGCCATCGCGGCACGGCATATGGGAATGCGGGTGCTCGCCATCGCCTGCGTCACCAACCTGGCGGCGGGCCTTTCACGCAGCAAGATCAGTCACGAAGAGGTGGTGGAGACCGGCAGGCGAGTCCAGAAGCAGCTTGAATCGCTCCTGGCTGCGATCATCAGCAGGCTGGCGGACGCCAAGTAGTGGGCAGGCCCTATTTCATCGGCATCACCGGGCCGTCCTGCTCGGGCAAGACCCACTTGGCGAATGCGCTGCGCGAACGGCTGGAGGCCGTCGTGGTATCGCTGGAGATCTACTACCACGACCTTGCGCGGATGCCGGCCGGCGAACGGGGGTGGAAGAACTTCGACGAACCGGCGTCGCTCGACAGCGCGCTGCTCATCGCCCAAATGCAGCAGCTCAGCCGGGGCGAGGCGGTGGGCCTTCCGGTGTACGACTTCACCGCCCACCATCGCACCGCGGAGGTGAGGCCGCTGGTGCCGGGGGAATTCGTGATCGTAGAGGGTCTGTTCGCGCTCTACTGGCCCGAGCTGCGGGCGCTCTACGGGACCATGGTGTATGTGGAGACCGGCGACGCGCTATGCCTGGAGCGGCGCATCCAACGCGACGTCCGCGAGCGCGGCCGCAGCCAAGAGCAGGTGCGCGAGCAGGTCGCCGCCACGGTGTGGCCCATGGCGGCGCGTTACGTCCATCCCACCCGCGCCCATGCGCACCTCATCGTGGCCGGCGACGCGTCGTTGGCCCAAAACTGTAGCGCCGTGCTGGACCATATAGTCCGGCACGGCGGGAAGCAGCTACCACGCTGAAACTTAGTCGGAGTCGGTGAAGTTGAAGACCACGGTCGAGGTGGTCTCGTGCGGCGAGGGCTCGTACTGCCAGTCCTTGAGGGTCTGCAGGACCGAGTCCACCAGCAGCGGATGGCCGCCGATGACCTTGGTCTTCACGATCGAGCCGGCCGGCGAGACCACCACTTCCACCTTCACCGAACCGTGCACGCTCATGCGCCGGGCCATCTCGGGATAGGCCGGCTTGGGGGCGCGCTTTACCCGGCGGGAATCATCATCCATGGCCAGGGCGGGCGCGCACAGGGCGGCAGCCAGCAGCGATCCGGCCAGGACCTGGGATACTGTCTTTCGCAAACTTGCGTCACAGATCATTTGGGGGCTCCTGAAATCCTTATGTTTTTTTGAATGCATGAGCAGATTAGCGGGGAAACGCGAAGGTGAACAGATAACCGAGGTAACCAGCCGGGTAACGTTACTTCCGTCAGGCGGCAAGTTACCTTAGTCACGTTTACAGGATGTCTGGTTGGACATACTCTGTTGCGCGTAGGCAGTTCTGGGGGAGGGCTGCCGGGAAGCGCCCCGCGACCTTGCGGTCCGGGGCGGTTTCCTTTTAGGGCCAAGAACAACCTCCCGCCGCCCCCCTGCGACTTTCCCGCTCCTAAAGCATCTACAGGAATGCGGAGTGGTAGGATGGTTCCAGCCATTCCAGACCAAGGGAGCGTAGAAGCATGGCAAGCACGGCAATCATGGAAGTGACCGACGCCGACTTCGACAAGCAGGTGCTGCAGTCGGAGCGGCCGGTTTTGATAGATTTCTGGGCGTCGTGGTGCGGACCCTGCAAGGCCATTTCGCCGGTGGTGGACCAGGTGGCGGACGCCTACGTGGGCAAGCTCAAGGTGGTGAAGATGGACGTGGACCGCAACGCCGCCACGCCGCAGCGCTACAACGTCACCGGCATCCCGACCCTGCTGTTCTTCAAGGGCGGCCTGGTGCGCGACCACAT
>JACXTT010010747.1_pt1 | contig 12316 bp, 12 predicted proteins | sample 9270951 | NCBI WGS metagenome assembly JACXTT01 (sample SAMN15532306, study PRJNA645909) | rock metagenome | isolation source: weathered quartz diorite | place: Puerto Rico | collected 2017-06-21 | reverse complement strand
GGCCGCCCGCCGGCGAGGAGCGCCAGCGGATCGCCCGGGCCGCGCCGGCCGCCGGGGCGGACGAGGACGTTCCGGCGCTCGCCCGCGCGATCGTCTCCGTCCCCTTCATCAAGAGCCTCGGGATGCGGATCGCGCGCATGGTCGACGGCCACGCGATCCTCCGCATGCCGCTCACGGCCGACAAGACCGATCACGATGGCGCCGTCCACGAGGGCGCGCCCGCGGCGCTCCTCGACACGACCGGCGCCATGGCCTCCTGGTCCGTGGTCGGCATCGCCTTCCCCTACCAGGCCCCCACGGTCCGGTTCCCGCTGACCTACCACCTGCGGGCGCGCGAGGACGTCGTCGCAGAGGCCCGCACCTGGCGTCGCAACGACGAGATCTTCTTGAACCAGGTGACGGCGAGCGAGGCGCGCTCCGGCCGCGTGGTCGCGACCGGGGCGGTGACCTACCGGATCGTCGTGCCCTGACCGGTCAGTGGATCGTCGCGGCCGCGCGCGTGAGCCGGGTGATGCGCTCCCGGATCTGCGTCGCATCGGGGGCGTCGGGGGCGACCTCGAGATATCGCCGGAAGTCCTCGAGCGCCGCGCCGAAGCACTGGAGGTGCTCGAGGAGCAGCGCACGGAGGCGGAGCTCATCCGCCGAGCGCGGCGCGAGGACGAGCACGAGGTCGACCGCAACCAGGGCGCGCTCGTGGTCCTTCTGCCCGAGGTAGATCCGGACGAGGTTCCGCAGCATGCGCGCGAGGATCGCACGCGTGTCGGCGGGCTCGAGCGCGTCGGCGGGTAGGGCCGCAACGTCGGCGCCGCGGAACGCCCGGTAGCGCGAGAGGAGCTCGCGCTCGTCGACCGGCCGGCCGTCGAAGAACGGGTCGAGCAGAGGCCCGCGTGTTCCGGCCGGACGGACGAGGAAGTGCCCGGGGAAGCCGACACCTTCGAGCGGGATGCCGAGCCGGGCGGCGACCTCCAGGAGGATCACCGAGAGCGAGATCGGGATGCCGGTCCGTCGCTCGAGCACGTCGTTCAGGTAGCTGTTCCGCGGGTCGTAGTACTCCTTCTCGTTGCCGTGAAATCCACACTCGCCGAAGAGGTAGCGGGTCAGCTCGCCGATCGTCGCTTCTCCCTCCGCGACCAGGCGGGAGCGGATACCGACCGCAAGGGCGTCGAGCCGGCGAAGCGATCTGGCGGGGTCGAGCGTGGGATGGCCGACGCGTGCGATCGCGAGCGCGGCGCGCGCGAGGTCGATGCGCTCGCCGGCGACGAGCGCCGCGAAGTCCTCTCGCAGGTGGCCCATCAGCGCGGGGTGCAGAGCTCGACGACGTTCCCGTCCGGGTCGCGCACCCAGAGCTGCGCGCCGCCGAAGTCGAGGTAGCGGATGCCGCGCTCGTCGAGGAGGCGCTTCACCGCCGCGAGATCCTCGACCTCGAGCGCGAAGTGGGGGCCCGTCGGGTCGATGTCGTCGAACATGCCGGGCGCCTGGATCAGGTGCACCTGGCCGCCGCCGACGTCGTACCAGGCGCCGGGGAAGCCGAGGTCGGGCCGCGGCGCCGTGGCGAGCCCGAGGAGGCCCTCGTAGAAGTCACGCGAGCGGGCGAGGTCGGTGATCCGCACCGAGGTGTGATCGAGCCGCTTCACGCGCGCGCCGCTCATGCGACCTCCACCCCGTCGACCCGGAACGTGCGGGCCGGTCCCATGCCGAACCAGGAGCCGAGCCACGCCATCCAGTACTTCTTGGCGAGGAGGTCGCGGACGTGCCCCTCGAGCTCCGCGTCGGTGATCGCGCTCGCGCGCCCGCGCAACCGGAGCCCGTCGATCTCGAGGTCGACCGCGGGCGTCGTCTCCGCGTTCCGGACCCAGTCGCGGCGGGCATCGAGCGTCGCCAGGAAGACCGTCGTGCCGTCGACCAGGAACCAGATCGTCACCGTGTGCGGCTTGCCGGTCTTCCGTCCGCGCGTGGTGATGCGCAGGGTCCCACGGTCGGCGATCGCGGCGAGCCGGGCGAGTAGATCGGCCTGCGTGCCGGAGCGCCGGGTCGTGGCCATGCGCGATCGTATGGCCACCCGCGCGCGAGGGTCAATATATGGGCTCAATGTCGGCTCAGCCCGGCGGGGCGTGGCGGTAGGCTATGAGCCGGACCTTCTCGAGGGTCACGAGCCCCTCGGTGATGAAGCCGTCGAGGTCGGGGAGGAAGGCCGCGATCCGCTCCGGCGCGTCGACGATCTCGATCACCATCGGGAGGTCCTCGGAGAGGCGGAGGATCTTGGCGGTGTGGATGCGGCTGTTGGCCCCGAAGCCGAGCGTGCCGCGCAGGACGGTCGCGCCCGCCATGCCGCGCCGGCGGGCGTCCTCGACGATCACCTCGTACAGTGGCCGTCCGCCATGCTTGTCGCTCTCCCCGATGAAGATGCGCAGCAACTCGGCCTCCGCGGGAAGCTTCATCGTCCTCTCCTCCCTGCTCACGCGATCCGGCCGACGGCGACTCCGAGAAAGAAGCAGATGATGCCGAGCACGTTCTGGGAGAGCGCGTTGGCCGCGGCCAGCATCCATTCGGCGTCGCGCAGCATCGCGCTCGTTTCGAAGGCGTACGTCGAGAAGGTCGTGAAGGCGCCCATGAACCCGACCAGGACGACCAGACGCAGCTCGCCGCCGATGACGAGCCGCTCCTCGGCGAGCGTCCATACGATCCCGAAGAGGAAGCACCCGAGCGCATTCACGACCAGCGTCCCCCAGGGGAACCCGCCGTCGTGGAGGCGCTGGACGAGGCCAGCGAGGCCGTAGCGCGCGAGCGTGCCGAGCGCACCCGCGCCCGCGAGCCAGAGGAGCTTCCGTGCCATGCGAGGCGGTCCGTATAGCACGCCGCCTCGGAAGGACCCTCGCCCTGTGGTAGAGGCTCGGCCGATGTCGCGGCAGCACGTCCAGTTCGCCCGGACGCGCGATGGGGTCACGATCGCCTGGACGGCGCCCGGAGATGGTCCCCCGCTGCTCTTCGGGACGGGACTCGTGTCGCACATCGAGGGCGAGATCGACTCGCCGCCGGTGGCGCAGTTCATGGACGGGCTCGCGGGCGGCGGACGCCGTCGGCTGGTGCGCTTCGACTGGCGCGGGACGGGGCTCTCCGATCGCGCCGCGGCGGAGCTCGGGTGCACGAGCCGCGCGCTCGACCTCGAAGCGGTCGTGGACGGGCTCGGCGCGGCGCAGGTCGACCTCTTCGCGTGGGCCCTCAGCGGGCCGCCGATGATCATCTACGCCGCGCGCCATCCGGAGCGCGTGCGCCGGATCGTCCTCTACGGCACGCAGGCGTCGCACACCATCGAGAACCCCGCGCTCGGGCGCGCCCTCGTCGCCCTCATCCGCGCCGACTGGTCGGTCGGCGCGCGCACGCTCGTGCAGATGGTCTCGCCGGGGGCCGAGGCGCCGGCCGGCGAGTACGCGGTCCATTTCCTGCAGAACGCCGCCTCGGCGGAGGTCGCGGCGCGCTTCCTCGAGGAGGGGCTCTTCGAGATCGACGTGCGGGACGAGCTGCCGAAGGTGACGACGCCGGCGCTCGTCCTTCACCGCCGGCACGACCCGATCGCGCCCTTCGCCGCCGGGCGCGAGCTCGCGGCGCTGCTCCCCGACGCGCAGTTCGTCCCGCTGGTCGGGAACGGGAGCACGCCCTTCTTCGGCGACGCGGAGGCGATCGTGCGCGCGGTCGACGCCTTTCTCGGCTCGGCGCCCGCGCGAGAAGAGGGACTCCCGGAGCCGGCGCGGGGACTCGTCACCATCCTGTTCACGGATCTCGTCGGCTCGACCGCGCTCACGCAACGGCTGGGGGACGACGCGGCGCAGGAGGTGCTGCGCGCGCACAATGCGATCGTCCGCGACTGCCTGCGCGAGCACGCCGGGATGGAGCTCAAGATGATGGGCGATGGTTTCATGGCGTCGTTCCCGTCGGCGAGCCGGGCGCTCGAGTGCGCGGTCGCCATCCAGCGGGCTCTTGCCGCCTACAACGAGACGCGCCGCGACGGACGGCTGCGGGTCCGGATCGGCATGAACGCGGGCGAGCCGCTCGCCGAGGAGGCGGATCTGTTCGGCACCGCGGTGCAGGCCGCGGCGCGGATCGCGGCGCGGGCCGAGGCCGGCCAGATCCTGGTCTCCGACGTCGTCCGGCAGCTCGTCGCCGGGAAGGGCTTCCGCTTCCACGACCGCGGCCGCGTACACCTGAAGGGCTTCCGCGAGCGCTTGCGGCTCTTCGAGCTGGACTACGAATCATCGTTGACGGCTGGCCGACGTCAGCGTTAACGGCCTTGCCTCCGCGGAGAGCCGCGCCTACAACCGCTCCATGGACGCCCCCGACCGGCTCGGTTTCGGCATCTTCCTCGCACCCTTTCACCGCATCGGCGACAACCCGACCTGGTCGCTTCACCGCGATCTCGAGCTGATCGAGTTCCTCGACCGTCTGACGTTCGACGAGGCCTGGATCGGCGAGCACCACTCCGCCGGCTACGAGATCATCGCCTCGCCGGAGGTCTTCATCGCCGCGGCCTCGCAGCGCACGCGCCACATCCGGCTCGGCACGGGGGTCTCCTCGCTCCCGTACCATCATCCGCTCATCCTCGCCGACCGGATGGTGCTGCTCGATCACCTGACGCTCGGCCGCGCCATGTTCGGCGTCGGCCCGGGGGCGCTGCCCTCGGACGCGTTCATGATGGGCATCGACCCGATCCGCCAGCGCGACATGATGGACGAGGCCCTCGAGGCGATCCTCGCGCTCTTCGGCTCCGACGAGCCGATCACCCGCGAGTGCGGATGGTTCACGCTGCGCGACGCGCGGCTGCACATGAAGCCCTACTCGCGGCCGCACATGCCGGTCGCCGTCGCGGCGCAGGTCTCGCCCGCCGGGGCGCGCGCGGCGGGGAAGCACGGGGTCGGGCTCCTCTCGCTCGGCGCGACGACGACGGGAGGCTTCGACGCGCTCGGCTATCAGTGGGGCATCTGCGAGGAGATGGCGGCCGAGCACGGTACGGCGGTCGAGCGTGCGAACTGGCGTCTCGTCGGCCCGATGCACATCGCGCCGACCATGGATCAGGCGCGGAGGGACGTGGAGTTCGGGCTCCCGGCGTGGGTCGACTACTTCCAGCGCGTCGCCGCGCTGCCGCTGGTTGGCGAGGCGACCGAGGTCGGCGACATGGTCGACGCGATGAACGCGACCGGGCTCGCCGTGATCGGGACGCCGGAGGACGCCGCGCGGCAGATCGAGCGGCTGTGGGAGAAGTCGGGCGGGTTCGGGACCTACCTCTTCATGGGGCACGACTGGGCCGATCGCGAGGCGACGCTCCGCTCCTACGAGCTGTTCGCCCGCTTCGTGATGCCGCGCTTCCAGAACACGATCCCGCGGCTCGACCGGAGCCGGGACTGGGCGGCGGAGAACCGGGGCACGTTCATCGGCCGCGCCGTCGAGGCGATCGGCAAGGCGATCCAGGACTACTCCGAGCACGCCGCGGCGCGCGGGAGCCGCACGCGCCAGGCCGGGTGAAGAGCGCGCGCATGACGCGGAGGCGTCTCGACCTGGCGCGCGCGACGGTGACGTGCGCGATCCTCGTTCTCGTCGCCCCGACGCCGGCGGGTGCGAGCGCGGACCATCTCGCGTGCTACAAGGCGAAGGAGATCGGCGGTCCGGGACGGATACAGGCCACCGCCGACCTCGTCTCGGGTGCCGTCCCGCCGCTCGCGACCGGGACCGGCTGCGTCATCAAGGGGCCGCCGAGGCTCTACTGCGGGCCGGTCACGAAGGCGAACATCGCGCCCCCGGAGCCCGGGGGCGGCCCGACCCAGGGCACGACCAAGTTCCTCTGCTACAAGGTCAAGTGTCCCAAGGGCGCCGCGCAGACGGCGAGCGCGAAGGACCAGTTCGGCGTGCACACGGTGATGCTGAAGGCGCCGAGGGTCCTCTGCGCCCCCGCGTCGCCGAGCGGCGCCTTCCTGGACGACCCGTCCGGGCTCTGAACACGCTTGCCGGTGCCCGGTGAGGGTGTCGTGGCGCACCGCGCTCCTCGCCCTCCTCGCGGTCGGCGCCACGGCGGCCGTCTACCGGCGGTTGAGCCACGTCTACTTCTTCGCCGACGACTTCGTCTGCCTGCTCGCGATCGCCGACCAGGGGTTCGTCCGCTTCGTGCTCCAGATCTTCGGCGGGCACATCCTCCTCGTCCGCAACCTGGTCTTCTGGATCTCGTCCGCGCTCTTCGGCTTCCATCCCGAGCCGTACTACACGACGGCGCTCCTCACGCACCTCGTCAACGTGTGGCTCCTCTTCCGCGTCGTGCACGCCTTGACGGACGACGCCGCCATCGCGTCGCTCGGGGCGACCGCATGGGGCACGTCGCCGCTCGGCGTCGGGGCGCTCGGCTGGTATGCGGTCTTCGGTCACGTTCTCGCCGCCACGATCGTCCTCGTCGTGCTCGGGGACCTCGCCCGCCGGGCCTCGAGCGGGACGATCCGCGCGCGGACCGTTGCGGGATGGGCCGTACTCCTCCTCGCCGCGACCACCTGCTTCGGGGTCGCCATCGGCATCGCGATCGCGTTCCCGCTCGCGATCGCGCTGCTCGCCCCCCGGACCCTCCGTGATCGGCGGGCGCTCGTGCTCGTGCTCGCGCTCGCGCCGGCCGTGGTCGCGTTCTACTTCGCCTACCGCCGGATCGCCGCGCTCGTCGAGCCGATCTCGATGATCGAGGCGGTCGTGGTGCATGTCGCCCCGGGTCAGCTCGGGCCGATCCTGACGATGTTCGGCCACATGCTCGCCTTCGCCACGAGCGGCTTGCTCCTCGGCTTCTTCTTCGTGCCCGCGCGCTACCCGGGCGCGCAGTCGCACGTCGCCGTCGCGGGCGCGATCGTCGCGGTCGTCGCGCTCTGCGTGATGGATTCGACGGCGCGCCGGCGGTGCCTCGCGCTCCTCGCGCTCTCGGTCGGCGCGTTCGCGATCATCGCGGTCGGCCGCGCCAAGCTCTACCAAGCGGCCCAGTTCTCCGTGCAGACGACGGCGGGCCAGCTGCGCTACTACTATGCGGGGCTCGCGCCGCTCGCCGTCGTCGCCTGTCTGGTGCTCGACCGGGCACGCCGGGCGGCTCGGGTGCCGGGCGAGGCCGTCCTCGCCGCCTGGCTGGCGGTCGCGGGCTGGGGTTTTGCGCGGACCACGTGGCGCATCGACGAGCGGCAGCTCTTCCGCGCGTACACGGAGTCGTCGCTCCGGTCGATCGACGCGGCGATCGATCGGGAGCCCGCGGGCGCCGACGTCCGCATCCCGGACGAACGCCCGATCCCGAACCTTCTCGGCCCCGTGCTGCGGCCGGTCGACTTCCCGGGCTGGGCCGGGTTCTTCGCCCTCCGCTACCCCGGGAACGTGGTCAGGGGCCACCGCGTCTTCTTCGTCGAGCGCGACGCGGCGCTCCTGGCCGCGCTCACCGACCCCGCGAAGCACCACCGGCTGCACGATCTCCTCGTGCCGCCCGGCCCGGACGGTCGATGAGCGTGCGGCGCCGTGTCCTGCTCGGCGGAACGGTGCTCGCGAGCCTCGCCGTGGGTCTCGGCATCGCGGAGCTCGCGTTGCGGGTTTCCGGGCATGCGCCGGGGACGCACCGTGCCGCGGATGGACCGGTCATGATGGAGCCCGATCCCGTCCTCGGCTGGCAGCCCATCCCAGGCCGGTGGTCCTTCGGCCCGTACTCGCCCGGCGCGGATCCCGTGCGCGTGACGATCCTCCCCGATCGCTCGCGCGATACGGGAGCGGGCGCCGCGGACGAGCGGCGTCAGCTCCTCCTGATCGGGTGCTCGTACACCATGGGCTGGGCGGTGTCCGACGACGAGACGTTCGCCTGGCAGCTCGAGCGCCGTCGCCCCGACCTGCGGGTGGTGAACCGCGGCGTCACGGCATACGGCACCTTCCAGTCGCTCCTCCTCCTCGAGCGGCTCCTCGCGAGCGGCGACCGTCCCGCGCACGTGATGTACGGCTACGTCCTCACGCACGAGTCACGGAACGTCGCGGATCCGGCGTGGCTGCGCGCGCTCACCCTCCACTCGCGACACGGCATGGTGGCGGTCCCGTACTGCACCCTCGACGACCGGGGAGCGCTCGTCAGGCACCCGCCGCGGTCGTATCCGGCGTGGGCCGGGTTCCTCGCCACGGTGACTCTGCTCCAGGACGCCTGGGCGAACCTGCGCGCCCCCGGGTGCGCTGCCAGCGCTTTTCCGGTGACCACGCAGCTCATGCTCGAGATGGACCGGTTGTGCCGTGCACACGGCATCCGTTTCTCCGTGGTCGTCCTGATGCGAGGCCAGGGTCCGTCGTGGCGGTACGGTGGGGACCTCGCGCGGCAGGGGGTCGAGGTCATCGACGATTGCCACCTCGACATCGGGCCGGAGCTGAGCGTGCCGGGTGAGGGGCACCCAAACGCCGAGGCCCACGGCCGCTGGGCTGCCTGTCTGGACCGGGTACTGGAGCCGGAGGTCCCCCTGGGTCCGAGCCGACCAAGTCCTTGATATAGAAGGTGAGAACCCCTCGACAGGGCGATTGCATTTTTGACCTTGACAATGCGCCCGCATCGGCGTTACGCGAGCATCCAGCAGCGAATAGGTGACCATCCAGCAGCGAACCCGATCGAACGGAGAGGAGGATATCGATGAAGTTAGCTCGGATCACGGCGGCGGCCTGCAGCGTGCTCCTGTGGGGCGCGACCGTCGCGACGGCCGGGAACCACCTTGCCTGCTACAAGGTGAAGGACTCGTTAGCGAAGACCAAGTTCGGGAACGTGACCCTGCCCTCGAACACGGGTCGGCCCACGGTGAGCGGGTGCACCATCGCAACCGGCGCGAAGCTCTGCTGCGACGCCGTCGACAAGGTCGGCGTGCCGCCACAGCCAAACGGCGGGGGCCCGCTCAGCAACACCAGCAAGTTCTGCTGCTACAAGGCGAAGTGCCCGAAGGGCAGCGACCAGACGATCACCGAGCGCGACCAGTTTGGCACCCGCCCGGTCGTTCTCTCGAAGTCGGTCATCAAGTACATCTGCGCGCCCGCCTCGCCGAGCGGCGCGTTCCTCGACGACGCCGGCTTCTGATCCGCCTCGATCTCGGGGGGGAGGCGCGCTGCGCCTCTCCCCCGCGAGCCCTCGACGCTAGCCCGTTTCTCCGCGACCGCGGGGCCCGCCGCTCGTGGGGTCCGGCGGTCGCAGAAGGTTCCGCGCTGCGATGAGCCCGGTCGTTCGGGCGCACTCCTGCCCGAGGTACGTGGTCCAGCTGACCGCGCGCTCGCGCGATATGTCCGCGGGATTTCGCTCGCCGCGGTCCTTGCTCAGCATGAAGAGGATCATCGGGCTGTCGCGAATCCAGGGATAGGAGAAGATCGACTTCCAGTCCGCGCCCCGCACGGCGACCGGGTGCGTCCCGCCGGCGGGGAGCGACAGCTCGCTGTACACCATGTTCTCGCCCACCACGATGGGCGGGTCCTCGCGCAGGGCAGGGGCGAAGTTCCGCCCCTGCACCCAGGCCGGAGGCTGGAGTCCCGCGAGCTGGAGGAGCGTCGGAAGGATGTCCGCCGGTCCCGCGACCTGCGGGATCCGTCGCCCGGGAGGAAGCAGGCCCGGCGCCCACCAGATGAGCGGGATGCGGAGGTCCTCCTCGTAGAGCTGCTCGCCGTGCAGGAAGTGGCCGTGCTCGCCGAACGCCTCACCATGGTCGCTCGTCACGATGACGAGCGTCTCCCGGCCGAGGCCGAGGTCGTCGAGCGCGGCGAACAGGCGTCCGAGCGTGGCGTCGGTGTAGCGCACCTCGCCGTCGTAGAGGTCGGGGTCGTGTGCCTCGTACTCGGCCGCGGGCACCGCCGGGTTGCGAGCGATGCGACGGTCGGTCGCGGGTGGGCTCCGGTAGGGAGCCGGCGGCGTGTAGGGAAAGTGCGTCTGGTACGTGTGGAGGAAGAGGAAGAAACGCTCGTCGGCGTGGCGGGCGAGCCAGCCACGCGCGTCCGCGACGACGTCCTCCACCCGGCCCGTCGGCCGCTCGAGCGTCCCCGCGGAATCGACACGATACGTGCCGAAGCCTCGCTCGAACGCCGCGTCGAGGTAGCCGCCCTCGGTGATCGCCCCCGTCACCCAGCCCTGCGCGCGGAGGAGCTCGGCGAGCGTCGGCAGTCCCGCCGGGAGCGCGTCTCCCGGCTCGGTGCCGAGGTGGTGCACGCAGGGATAGACGCCCGTCATCATCGTCGCGTGCGATGGCCGCGTCGACGGCGCCGCGCCGGTGGCGACCTCGACGAGCGCCCCCTCGCTCGCGATCCGATCGAGCGTCGGCGTGGCGGGCCCCCCGTAGCAGCCGAGGCGGTCGGCTCGCAGCGTATCGATCGAAACGAGGACGACGTTGAACGGCGGTGCGCGCAGCGCGTCCCCGGGGGGTGCCACGACGATCGGATCGCCCCAGAGCGGGACGGCGCCGCCCTCGGCTCTCGCCTTGAAGAGGAATCTCAAGTCGGGCCCGAGACGTTCGCCGACCTGGTCGAGCGGGATGCGCGCCTCGACCCAGGCCGGCTCGTCGGCGCGGAACGCCCGTGTCATGATCGTTGCCGACGCGCCGTCGCGCGCGCGCGCACGGAGCGAGAATCGGGCTCGCCGACCGTCCGCGTGTCCCGACGCATCGACGCCGAGCCGCAGCCGAAGCTCGGCGCCAGCCGGGAGGTGGAGTGACTTGGTTGCGACGTGCGGGCTCGCGCTCCGCACGACGTACCCGCTCTCGGGTCCGACCGTCGCGCGCGTCGCCTCGGCGAGTCCGGTGGCGGCCGCCAGTTCGTCGGCGAGGAAGTAGACGGGAGTCCGCCGCGCGGTCCCCTCGGCCGCAGCAGCCGCGGCGAGCGCGAGCACGAGTGCGGCACCGGCACGGAGCATCCACGGGTGGGATAGCGCACGGACGCGCGCACTTCCAACTTCTGTGGTAGACGCTCGCGCGTGCCACGATCGGGGCGCCCCGGACACCGACGTGAAAAAGAAGCTCGGGCCCCGGGTTCCGTGCAATGACCGCGATTCCGACCGGGGTCCGCCGCGCCGCGATCGCCGTCGGCGTGCTGCTCGCCGTCGGCGCGCTCGTGCACCGCACGCTCCGCGCTCGGCGTCCGCCCGACGTCGTCTTCATCCTGATCGACACCCTGCGCGCGGATCGAGTCGGAGCATACGGACACGCGCGCCAGCTGGCGCCGTTCCTCGAGGACTACGCTCGTCGCTCGCTGGTCTTCGATCGCGCGTACTCCGCGAGCTCGTGGACGTTGCCGGCGGTCATGTCGCTCTTCCTCGGGAAACGGCCGTTCGACCCCTGCCTCGTCGAGTTCTACGCGCGCCTGCCCGACGAACGGGTGACCCTGGCCGAGATGCTGTCCGCGCACGGCTACGACACCGCAGCCTTCCTCGCTACCACCGCGCTGCCGGCCGAGCTCGGGTACGGGCAGGGCTTCGGCACGTACCGGGTCGTCGGGAACACCCGCACGGCCGACGAGGTGATCGACGCGAGCGAGGTCAACACGGCGGCGCTCGAGTGGCTCGACGGCCGCGCGCGTGGACGGCCATTCTTCCTCTACCTCCACTACATGGAGCCGCACTGGCCGTACGTTGCCCATCCGGGCGTCACCGCGCCCCGCTCCGGCCTTCCCCCGCGGTCGGACCCATACTTCCTGCACGCAGAGCATCTGGGCGAGATCGCGGACCAGCAGCTCAGCCGTCGGGCGGCACGAGGAAACGCCATCGAGGATCCCGTCGAGCGCGCGCGGAACTGGGACTTCTCGGCGGACGAGCTCGCACGCCTCCGCGACCTCTACGACGGCGAGGTGAAGTATCTCGATCGGCGTCTCGCGGAGCTGTTCGCGCAACTCGAGCGGCGCGGCACGCTCGCGAACAGCGTGGTCGTCGTCACCGCCGATCACGGCGAGGAGCTCGGCGAGCACGGCCTGTTCGGACATGGGGCGACGCTGTACGACGCGGAGATCCACGTGCCCTTGCTCGTGCATCTCCCCGGGTCGCGTCCCACCGGACATGTCTCCGATCCGGTCGAGACGGCGGGCCTCGCCGCGGCGCTGCTGCGCACGGCGGGCATCGAGCCGGCTCCGACCTTTCGCGTTTCACCCGTGCCGCTCGCTCTCGACACGCGCCACCCGTTCCCCGCCCCCGTGAGCCAGCTCGCGAAGATCGCGCACTACGCGCCCTGGCTGCCTCGGACCGCCGTCCTCGACGGGCACCCCAAGCCCCCCGTGGCCAAGGAGGGGACCCCCCCCGGGCGCCACCCCCCCGCTGACCCCGGAGAAGCGCTCCCGCTCCACC
>JACXTT010010746.1_pt1 | contig 12316 bp, 13 predicted proteins | sample 9270951 | NCBI WGS metagenome assembly JACXTT01 (sample SAMN15532306, study PRJNA645909) | rock metagenome | isolation source: weathered quartz diorite | place: Puerto Rico | collected 2017-06-21 | reverse complement strand
GCGCTGCCTTCCTGGGCGCGCAGGCAACCGGCGAAGTAGCGGAAGTGATCGGCGGCCAGGGGAATGTCGGCGTTCAGGGTTTCGCGCACGGCCTTGCCGTTGTCCCAGCTTTCGGTGATGGCCAGCAGTTCGAGGTTCTGTTCGATACGGTCGGCGATTTTCAGCAGGATCAGCGAGCGTGCCTGCACCGAAGTGGCGCCCCAGGCATCGGCGGCGGCATGGGCGGCGTCGAGGGCCTTGTCGATGTCCTTGGCATTGGAACGGGGGAATTCGGCGATCGGCTTGCCGTTGACCGGCGAGGTGTTGGTGAAGTACTGGCCGTCGACAGGCGCGACGAATTCGCCATTGATGTAGTTGCCGTACTTGGCCTTGAACGTAACGATGGCGCCGGCAGTACCAGGGTGGGCGTAACGCATGGTGTGTGTCTCCTTGGCTTTTGTGCTTATGAGGGAGTACGCGGGTTAGCGCTTGATAAGCGTAGAGCAAAGGTCGGGCCAGTGCGTCGCGGGGCGGGAGCCAGAGCGGTTGGCGGGGGTGTCTGGTGATGGATGGCGGGCCTGTTGCGACAGGGGCGATACAGCTGGGGTGACAGTTTGTACCGTGGTTGGCACAGCCTGTGACTTGCCGGTCGTGGGAGGATTGCATTGCTCGCGGCGCAGGAGGATGCTGAGCGTCCAGACGAAAGTGCATGAGCTTCCGAACGCACCGCGAAACCTGTAGGAGCGAGCGTGCTCGCGATGGGCGTCAACGATGACGCGGGCGTCCTGACACCCCGCAGTGCCGGGACCGCCATCGCGAGCAAGCTCGCTCCTACAGGGGGGAGAATAATAAGAAATGCAGAACAACCATCTGAGTCGCCACGCCCAGCAGGTGCTGACCGTGACCCAGGGCAAGGCCCATCCGGGCGGCCCGGGCAGTGACCCGTCCATCGCCCGCTCCTGGCTGCGTTGCCTGGAGGACTATCACCTCGACCCTTCGCTGAGCATCGCTCCCACCGTGCTCGAACACGGCCGGCTGCTGGAAAGTCGCGAGCACCTGCGCCAGGTCCTGCAGATCGCTGGCAATGAAATGACCAGCCTGCACCAGCAACTCTCCGGCGCCGGTCACGCGGTACTGCTCACCGATGCCCGCGGGGTGATCCTCAACTGTGTCACCGCCCCCGCCGAACGCAAGATTTTCGAGCGCGCCGGCCTCTGGCTCGGCGCCGACTGGAGCGAGGCCTGCGAAGGCACCAACGGCATCGGTACCTGCCTGGTGGAGCGCCAGTCCTTGACCATCCACCAGGATGAACATTTTCGCGGGCGCCACACCGGCCTGACCTGCTCCGCCAGCCCGGTCTTCGACCCGCATGGCGAATTGATGGCGGTGCTCGACGTGTCCTCGGCCCGCCCGGAGGTCTCGCGCCAGAGCCAGTTCCACACCATGGCGCTGGTCAACCTCTCGGCGAAGATGATCGAGAGCTGCTATTTCCTGCGGCATTACGACAACCACTGGTTGCTGCGCTTTCATTTGCAGGCCGAGTCCGTGGGCTTGTTCAGCGAGGGGTTGCTGGCGTTCGACGGTGAAGGGCGGATCAGCGCGGTCAACCAGAGTGCCCTGAACCTGCTGGGACATGGGCGTAGCGGTTTGCTGGGCCAGCCGGTGGAGGCGTTCTTCGACTGCTCGCTGGATGAGCTGCTCGGGCGCGCCAGTGCCCAGGCCAGTGCCAGTTGGCCGTTGCGCACTCGTGATGGCCGGGCTCTGTTCGCGGTGTTGCGGGGTCAACCGCGCAGCGTACCCAAGGTCCTGGCACCTACGCCGGCGCCGATGGAACGGGCGAAACCGTCCAACATCTGCCTGGGCGATCCGGCCTTGCAGACGGATTTTCGCCGGGCGCTACGGGTCTTCGAGCGCGATGTACCCTTGCTGATCAACGGTGAAACCGGCTCGGGCAAGGAGGCCTTTGCCAAGGCGGTGCACCAGGCCAGCCAGCGCGCCGAAAAAGCCTTTGTCGCCCTCAACTGCGCGGCGATTCCGGAGAGCTTGATCGAAAGCGAACTGTTCGGTTATCGCGGCGGCAGCTTTACCGGCGCGCGCAAGGAAGGCATGCGCGGCAAGCTGCAACAGGCCGATGGCGGCACCCTGTTTCTCGATGAGATCGGCGATATGCCGCTGGCCCTGCAGACCCGCTTGCTGCGGGTGCTCGAGGACCGCCAGGTGGTGCCCATCGGCGGCGAGCCGGAGGCGGTCAATGTGCGCATCATCAGCGCCACGCACCGTAATCTCCTGGAACGGGTCGGGGACGGCAGCTTCCGCGAGGATTTGTACTACCGGCTCAATGGGCTGGAGGTCGGCTTGCCGGCGTTGCGCGAGCGCAGCGACAAGTCGCAGTTGCTGGATTTCCTGTTGAGGGAGGAGGCCGGGGGGCAGGGTGTAGTGATCGACGCGGCCGCGCGCCAGGCGCTCCTGGCGTTCGAGTGGCCAGGCAATGTGCGGCAGATGCGGACGGTGCTGCGCACGCTGGCGGCGTTGTGCGAGGACGGCAGGATTGTGCTGGAGGATCTGCCGGCGCTGATCCGGCAGGCGCGGCCGAGCCTGGTGGCCGTAGCGGTCGACGAGCCGTCCGCGGCGCCTCTTGAAGAAGCCGAGCGCCAGGCCCTGCTCAACGCCCTGGAGCAGCAGCGCTGGCACATGACCCACACGGCCGAACAACTGGGGGTGAGCCGCAATACCTTGTATCGCAAGCTGCGTAAGCACGGTATCGCCCGCTAGAGTAGGAGCGAGCTTGCTCGCGATGGGCGTCAACGATAACGCGGGAAGCCTGATACCCCACGGCGCCTGGGCTACCATCGCGAGCAAGCTCGCTCCTACAAGGGAGGTGTGTCGTCCGGCAGGTGAAACATCTGGTGCGATTTCCCACGCCCTGGGCTAACCTGCGACCACGTTTTACGAGGTCGACTATGCACATTCATATTCTGGGTATCTGCGGTACGTTCATGGGTTCGATGGCCGTACTGGCCAAGGAACTGGGTCATCACGTCACCGGTTCCGATGCCAACGTCTATCCGCCGATGAGTACCCAGCTCCAGGCCCAGGGCATCGAACTGACCCAGGGCTACGATCCGGCGCAACTCGATCCGGCACCGGACCTGGTGGTGATCGGCAATGCCATGTCCCGCGGCAACCCGGCGGTCGAGTATGTACTGAACAAGGGCCTGCCCTATGTCTCCGGCCCGCAATGGCTGGCGGATCATGTGCTGCAAGGTCGCTGGGTCCTGGCCGTGGCCGGCACCCACGGCAAGACCACCACCAGCAGCATGCTGGCCTGGGTACTGGAACACTCCGGCATGAGCCCGGGCTTCCTGATCGGCGGCGTGCCGCAGAATTTCTCGGTGTCGGCGCGTCTGGGCACGACACCGTTCTTCGTGATCGAGGCCGATGAGTACGACAGCGCGTTTTTCGACAAGCGCTCGAAGTTCGTCCACTACCGCCCGCGCACCGCGATCCTGAACAACCTGGAATTCGATCACGCGGACATTTTTCCGGATCTGGCATCGATCGAGCGGCAGTTCCACCATCTGGTACGGACCATTCCGAGCGAGGGCCTGGTGATTCATCCGACCACCGAGCCAGCCCTGCGGCGGGTAATCGAAATGGGCTGCTGGACCCCGGTGCAGACTACCGGCGCCGGTGGCCAGTGGCAGGTCAAGCTGCTCAGCGAAGACGGCTCGCGTTTCGAAGTGATGTTCGAAGGCGTAGCGCAAGGCGTGGTCGAGTGGGACCTGACCGGCCAGCATAACGTCGCCAATGCCCTGGCGACCCTGGCGGCGGCACGGCATGTCGGTGTGGTGCCGGCCATGGGCATTGCGGCCCTCAGCGCCTTCAAGAGCGTGAAGCGGCGGATGGAGAAAGTCGCCGAAGTCCACGGCGTCACCATCTACGACGACTTCGCCCACCACCCGACCGCCATCGCCACGACCCTCGACGGCCTGCGCAAGAAAGTCGGCGATGCGCCGCTGATCGCCATCATTGAGCCGCGTTCCAACTCCATGAAACTCGGTGCCCATCGCGACGGCTTGCCGGACAGCGTGGTCCAGGCCGACCAGGTGATCTGGTATGCGCCGGCCAACCTGGGTTGGGACCTGGGCGCCACGGCGGCGCTGTGTTCGGTGCCGTCCATCGTCAGCGATTCCCTGGACGGCATCATCGAGCGGGTGAAAAGCCAGGCCAAGCCCGGCACCCACGTGGTGATCATGAGCAACGGCGGCTTCGGCGGCCTGCATGGCAAACTGGCCGAGGCGCTGCAATGAACAACGGGCCGGAGCGCATCACCCTGGCGATGACCGGTGCTTCCGGCGCGCCCTACGGCCTGCGCCTGTTGGACTGCCTGGTGCGCGAGGACCGCGAGGTACACTTCCTGATCTCCAAGGCCGCGCAGTTGGTGATGGCGACCGAGACCGACGTGGCGCTGCCGGCCAAGCCGCAGATGATGCAGGCCTTCCTCACCGAATATACCGGTGCGCAGGTCGGGCAGATTCGGGTGTACGGCAAGGAAGACTGGATGTCGCCGGTGGCCTCGGGCTCCGGCGCACCGGCGGCGATGGTGGTGGTGCCGTGTTCCACCGGGACCTTGTCGGCCATTGCCACGGGCGCTTGCAACAACCTGATCGAGCGGGCGGCGGATGTCACCCTCAAGGAGCGCCGGCAGTTGATCCTGGTACCGCGCGAGGCGCCGTATTCGAGCATTCATCTGGAGCACATGCTCAAGCTGTCGAATATGGGCGTGACGATCCTGCCGGCGTCGCCGGGGTTCTATCACCAGCCGCAGACCATCGATGATCTGGTGGATTTTGTCGTGGCACGGATTCTCAACCTGCTGAACATTCCCCAGGACATGCTGCCGCGTTGGGGTGAGCACCATTTGAGCAGCGATGAGTAGGCCGCTGCTGTGTCTGTTGCTGGCGCTGCAACTGGCCGGTTGTGCGACGGCGCGGACCCTGGACGCCGGCAAGGCTGGGGCGCCCCTGGTGTATTCGGGAACGCGTCTTGATCTGTATGCATTGCAGGGTGGCTGTTGCGCCAATGACCATTTCGGCGCGGAGGCGCCGAGTTATCCGGGACTGGATCTGCCGGCCAGCGTGCTACTGGATACGCTGCTGTTGCCATTGTCGGTGTTGACGGCATTGGGGGTGGGGGTTCAGGCGACGGGAGGGTTGTAGAAGCGAGTGCCCTGCACTCGGATCGCGAGCAAGCTTGCTCCTACAACAGGGACCGGGTACGACGGTATTTTGTGCTGGAGCGCCGATTTAATGTGTAGGAGCCGGCTTGCTGCGGGCGGCGTTCCGACGATTGCGACCGCACTAGCGACGCAAGACTCAAGGGGCTCATCGCCAGCAAGCCGGCTCCTACCAGGTTGTGCTGTTCCAGGTGTTATTTGCCCAGTCGGCGCAATTCATCCGACTCGACAATCCGCACCCCATCCTGCTCTTCCAGTGCCAATCGCCACAGCGCCCGCGCCAACTGGCACGCCTCGATGCCGCGATACTTCCCGGGAATCAGCTTCGACAGCGGGGCCGCCAGTTGTTCCGCCAGCCGCGGTTCGATCCGATCACCCAGTAGCAGCGAAGGCCTGGCGATGGTCAACTGCGGCCAGTTCTGCGCCCGCAGTGATTGTTCCATCTCGCCCTTGACCCGGGTGTAGAACACCTTGGACTTCGGATCGGCATCGATGGCACTGACCACGATCAGATGCCGCGCGCCCATTTCCCGCGCTCGCTTGCCGAAGGCCACGACCATGTCATGGTCCACGGCGCGGAACGCTTCTTCGGAACCCGCCAGCTTGATGGTGGTGCCCAGGCAGCAGATCGCCAGGTCAACACGACCACTCAATTGCGGCAGGAAAACCGCCGGATCGCCCACTGGGTTTTCCAGGTGCGGATGCTCGGCCAGCGGTCGTCGTGAAGGTGCGAGTACACGGGTGATCGTCGGTTCGTTGAGCAGGCGATCCAGTAGATGTTCACCGGTCAGGCCGGTGGCTCCAGCGAGCAGGATATGCTGAGGCGTCAAGTACATAAAAATACCTCCCTTGATACAGCTCAGCTTAGTTGTTCTTGGCTGTCTTGTTGTCTACGGAAGCGCTTTGCAACGCTTTTCGTGCTTGTTGTTTACGCAACGCCTGCCAATGGGCAAGCACGCCCTTGGGTGCCCAGATCTGCGGTTCCGAGGCTTCGAAGTTGTCCGCCTGCTCGCGCTCGGCGACATGCGCCTTGGCCAGGGCGAAGGCTTGCTGCAGGTCGTCGGTCTGGTTCAGCGCCTGGGCGAACAGGGCATCGCCGAAATAGGTGAAGTCGGCTTCCTCGGAGCAGCCAAAGGAAACCCGGTCAGCGCGGGAAGCCGTCATGATCAAGGTCTTTTCATCCTTGAGTGCCGGGATGAAGCCGCCCGAGTAACAGGCGGAAATCACAATGATCTTGTCGCGATTTTTCAGTGGCGCTAACGCCGAGGCGAGTTCGTCGGCCGGCAGGTCGGCCAGCTCCAGGCGCGGCTGGTCCAGCACGAACTCGTGTTCATGGGTGCCATGGCTGGTCAGGTAGATGAAGATCAGGTCTTCCGGCCCGCTGCGCTCGGCCAGGGTCTGGGCGGCGCGGCGCAGGTTTTCGCGGGTCGCCATCGGGCGGTCGCCAAGGTGGTCGCGGTGATTCACCAGGCTGACCTGGCCATAGGCGCCGAAGCGGCTGGCGAGCATCTGGTTGACGTAATCGGCCTCGCGCATGAACACGCTTTGCTTGCCGTCACCGGCCAGCACCAGGCTGTAGAGTTCGATCGCCGGCGTCGAGGCCGGTACGCCGGCGAGGGCTTTTTCCAATAGCGGGCCCTGGGCCAGCAGGCCGAGCTCCAGCATGTCGGGTAGCAGCTTGCCATCGGCATCGCGAACCCGTTGGCCGTTGCTCCAGGTGCCGCTCTGCACAGTGCCATCGGCCAGGGTCAGGCTGCCACGGCCGTTGTAGGTGTCGCTGGCGAACTCGCCGACATAGACGCTGCCGTCGCCCAGGTTCAGGTGGCCCTGGCCATTGAAGCGCCATTCGCTGAACTCACCGCGATAATGGCTGCCGTCGACGCCGATCAATTGGCCCTTGCCGTTGAGCACGCCTTCCTTGAATTCGCCGATCCAGACATCGCCATCGGCGTTCTCGTAGCGGCCCTTGCCGTTCAACTGGTTGCGCTTGAAGCCACCGACATACTGGTCGCCGTCGGCGCTGTTAAAGGTGCCGACGCCCTCCAGTTGGCCCTTGACGAAGTGGCCGGTGAACAGGTTGCCGTTGGCGTCGCTGCGTTGGCCCTCGCCGTTGGGCTTGCCGTGGGCGAATTCACCCTGGTACTGGCTGCCGTCTTCCAGTTCCAGATGGCCGAGGCCGGCGTACTGGTCGTCCTTGAACTCGCCGCGGTAGGTCATGCCGGCTTCCTTGAGGGTGCCTTCGCCGTCGCGCCGTCCCTGCTTGAAACCACCGGTGTAGCTGCTGTCGTGCAGGGTCAAGGTGCCCTGGCCGTGGAACAGGCCTTGCTGGAACTGGCCCTTGTAGACCTCGCCGTTGCTGCCATGCCACTCGCCGTCGCCTTGCCACTGGCCTTTGTCGAACTGTCCGGCGTACCAGCTGCCGCTGGGGTAGTCGATGCGGCCCTGGCCCTGCAACAGCCCATTGACCACGTCGCCGCGATAGCGACCGCCATCCGGCAGACGAGCGTCCGGCGGCAATAGCGATTTGCCATCACCGCAGGCGGTGAGCAGCAGGGTCAGAGCAAGGGGTACGAGTGGGCGCATAACGGGATCCGGATAATTAGGGGACCGAGTATGCCGTAGCAATATTGCGTGTCCAGTGTCCTGCACGAAACAGAGTGCACTCTGTTTCGTGGGAACCGGTTATCAGACGAAGCAGAGTGACAGGGGCTCAGCGATATAGGCGGGTTTTTCCTGGCCTTCGATTTCCAGCGTGGCGGTGGCCTTGAGCAGCCATTGGCCAGGTTTCTTCTCGGTGACCTCGGTCAGTTCGACCTTGAGGCGCACGCGGGAGTCGACCTTCACCGGCTGGATGAAGCGTACGCTGTCGAGGCCGTAGTTGACGGCCATCTTCAAGCCTTCGGGCATGATGAAGATGTCTTCCATCAGTTTCGGAATCAGCGACAGCGACAGGAAGCCGTGGGCGATGGTGCTGCCGAACGGCGTTTGCGCGGCCTTGACCGGGTCGACGTGGATGAACTGATAGTCACCGGTGGCTTCGGCAAACAGGTTGATCCGCGCCTGGTCGATGGTCAGCCATTCGGAATATCCGAGTTCCTTGCCGACATAATCGTTGAGCTGCGCTACAGGTACATAGGGCATTGACACACTCCTTGGTCTATCGAGTTTATCGGGCCTTGGGTTGCAGCCCTTGGCAACCACTGTAGATCATCATGGGACATGTGCCGGGTCAAGCCTCCATACCTTTGGCGAATGGCGGCGTATTGGCATGCTTATAATGCCGATGTCTTCAAAGGAGAGTCCGGATGTTGCTACGCGGCCTGACCTGGCTGGTGCTGTTTCAGTTGCTTGGCACCGCCCTCAATCATTTGTGTGTGCCGGTGTTGCCGGGGCCGATTATCGGCCTGCTGCTGTTGCTGGTGTTTCTGATGGTCCGTGAGGAAGTCAGCGCGCCGCTGGGCGAGGCGGCCTCCACGCTGTTGCGCTATCTGCCGCTGTTGCTGGTGCCGCCGGCGGTCGGGGTGATGGTCTATGCGGCGCAGATCGCGGCGGACTTCTGGGCGATTGCCGGTGCGCTGGTGTTGTCGGTGCTGATCTCGATGGCGTTTGTCGGGGTGTTGATGAACGCCCTGGTCAAGCGTCACGCCAGGCGTGGGGAGCAACCATGAACCTCGACTGGCAGGGCGCCTGGGCGGCGGTGATCCATCATCCGCTGTTCGGTATCGGCATTACCCTGGGCGCCTATCAACTGGTGCTGGCGGGTTACGAGAAGACCCGCTGGGTGTTCCTGCAACCGGTCCTGGCCTCGATGGCGCTGGTGGTCGGTATCCTGTTGCTGTGCGGCCTGAATTACGCCGAGTACCGCAAGAGCACCGAGATCCTCGGTATTCTGCTGGGGCCGGCAACGGTGGCGCTAGCGGTGCCGTTGTACCTCAACCTGCGGCGGATCCGGCAGTTGTTCTGGCCGATTTTTACTACGCTGGTGATTGGAGGGGTACTGGCGACGGGCCTGGGGGTGTTGCTGGGCTGGCTGTTCGGGGTCGACCACATGATCCTGATGACCCTGGCACCCAAATCGGTCACTTCGCCCATCGCCATGCTGGTGGCCGAGCAGATCGGCGGCGTGGCGGCCCTGGCGGCGGTGTTCGTGTTGATCACCGGGGTGATCGGCGCCATTGCCGGGCCCTGGCTGCTGACGCGGCTGGGCGTGCAGGCGCCGGAAGCCCGGGGCATGGCCCTGGGCATGACCGCCCATGCGGTGGGCACCTCGGTAGCCTTGCAGGAAAGTGAAGAGTGCGGCGCCTTCGCGGCGTTGGCGATGAGCCTGATGGGTGTGGCCACGGCGGTGTTGCTGCCGTTGGCGGTAACTTTGGTGGTTTAAGGAAGTCGTTATGAGCCTGGCGTTGTTTCCCCTGAACACCGTGCTGTTTCCCGGTTGTATCCTCGACCTGCAGATTTTCGAGGCGCGTTACCTGGACATGATCAGTCGCTGCATGAAACAGAACAGCGGTTTTGGCGTGGTCTGCATCCTCGAGGGCCAGGAGGTCGGCCAGGCGCCGGAAGGCTTTGCCTTGGTCGGCTGTGAAGCGTTGATTCGCGATTTCCAGCAGCAGGACAACGGTTTGCTGGGCATTCGGGTTGAGGGCGGCCGGCGTTTCCGGGTGCTCCACAGCGAGTTGCAGCGCGATCAACTGACGGTCGCCGAGGTCGAGTGGCTGGATGAACTTCCCGAGCAGCCGTTGCAGGAGGAGGACGAGGACCTGGTGGCGCTGCTCCAGGCGCTGGCCGAGCATCCCATGGTCGCGGCCCTGAACATGGGCACCGCAGCGACCGGGCAGCAATCGCTGGCCAATCAGTTGGCGTATCTGTTGCCGTTTTCCGAGCTGGACAAGCTCGACCTGCTGGAACTGGACGACCCGCAACAACGGCTGGATGCGATTCAGGTATTGCTGGATGAGTTGCAGGGCGAGTTGTTTGCGTGAGTGAGGCCATGTAATTACATGGAATAGTTCCTATATGAAAACAATCTGAAGAACTGTCAGAAATGACAGTAGCCCGTCGTGCGCGACGATCCCAGACTTGGCGGGCGGAAATATGGAAAGCTCGGAGGACTAGGGTTGTCCACGGAAGAGCTTTGCGTCATTCAGTGACTGGGAATATTGGACATGGCAGAGCATACGGAACACAAAGAACACGCGTCGCACTCAGGACACAGAGAAGGTACGGTGAAGTGGTTCAATGATGCGAAAGGTTTCGGATTTATCACGCCGGATGATAATACCGCGGATCTTTTTGTGCATTTCAAATCCATAACGGGGAGCGGTTTCAAAAGTCTCTCCGAAGGGCAGAAAGTCAGGTTCAAAGTTGTTCAAGGGCAGAAAGGTCTGCAGGCGGACGACGTTCAAGTGATTTGAGGTTCCGCTGCGAAGACACGGCTGTCCAAGCCGCCCCGGGACGCGTGAGCCTCATGGGGGCGACATCTTCCTTTTCGGGAGAACCGTCATGGATAAGCGCTACGAAGAGCGTTATGACTCCGCGCGGGGTGGAGTCGGCGTGATCACGGCACATGTGGATGGACGAGAACTTTTCTTCCATGTGAAGTCCGCTGCCGACGGTGGGCCGGTGTTGAAGGCCGGCGACACCGTGAGCTATGAGGTCGTGCAGGGCGAGGATGGCCAGTTCTATGCCATTAATCTTGAGGTCGTGGAAGCTGATCGGCCCGAAACGGCTTAATAGGCATATCGCCCGATCTCATGCTGCAAATGCCAGAGCGCATGAAACCCATAGATCGCCACTGCGGCCGGCAGGATCAGCCACCAGGCCCGGGGCGGCATGGCCGGCAGCGGGATGAAGCGCTGGCTGAGACTCAGGCTGGCCGCCAGTACCCCGACGGCGAGCAGGGCGCCGGCGAGGATATCGGTGGGCCAGTGCGCGCCCAGGTACACCCGTGACAAGGCCACCACCAGCGCCGGCAGGCAGCCGAGCAGCAACCAGGTCACGCGCATCCGTGGCGGTTGATCGCGCCCGGCCAGCACTGCGAGCATCAGGAAAAACGCGAACGAACCCGAACTGTGGCCGCTGGGCATGCTGAAACTGGTAATCGGCTCGGCCAGCACTTCCGGGCGTATCCGCGCGAAGAAGTATTTGGCGGCGGTGTTGCCCAGCGCCGTCACCGCCAGGGTAGCGCCGAAAAACAGCCCCTGGCGCCATTGGCGGGCGAGAAACAGCAGCACGGTCAGCACGCCGGCGACGATGAACTGGGTGCGGAAGTCGCCCAGGCGGGTGACCATGACGGCCGCCACGTCCAGCGCGCTATCGCGGTGTTCCTGTACCAGGGCCATCAGGCCCTGGTCGAACGCCGTGAGGTAGGGATAGCCGAGAAACAGGCCAATCAGCAACGCCAGGCTCAAGCCGGAAATCAGCAGTGTGGACCTGGGATGGCGTCGCACGCTGCAATGGATGCACAGCCCGATCAGCGCGGCGAGTCCGGCCGCGACCACGCCCGCCTGCGTCCAGAACCCTTCAGGCAACGGCAGGCGGATGGCCGCGCCGGTGGCCCAGCCCGGCAGCAGGTAGACCACCGACCAACCGGCGCCGGCGATCAGGCTGACGCCGATAAAGCGCGGCAGCGGCATGTCGCACATGCCCGCGATCATCGGCAGCATCGGCCGCAACGGGCCGATAAAGCGCCCGACCAGCAGGCTGGCAATCCCGTAGCGCTGGAAATAGCTTTCGGCACCGCTCATCCATTGCGGGTGGCTGCGCAGGCCCGGCAGGCGCCGGATGTTCTGGTGGAAACGGCGGCCCAGGGTGTAGGAGATCACATCGCCCAGAAAGCCACCGATGAACCCCAGCAGCAGGGTTTCGCCCAGGGGCAGGGCGCCGCTGCCGGCCAGTACGGCGATGGCGAACAGCAGGACCGTGCCCGGCACGATGCTCCCGACGATGGCCAGGCATTCGAGGCCGGCGACGATGACAAGCGCCAGGCCCAGCCATTGTGGGTTGGCGGTCAGCCAGCCGGTGATGCTATCGAGCCATGGGCTCATGGGGGACATCCTTTTTCAGGTAAAACAAAAGCATTAATTGTAGGAGCGAGCTTGC
>JACXTT010010745.1_pt1 | contig 12317 bp, 12 predicted proteins | sample 9270951 | NCBI WGS metagenome assembly JACXTT01 (sample SAMN15532306, study PRJNA645909) | rock metagenome | isolation source: weathered quartz diorite | place: Puerto Rico | collected 2017-06-21 | reverse complement strand
CCGTCGCCGTGGTTGTGAAAAGTGGCAAAATTAAAAAGGCCAGGGGTGAACGTGCTCATGTTCCGGCCATACCCTTTGCCGAAACGGTAGATGGCCTCGACGCTCTGGTACAGTTGCTCAGGGGTATACATATAAGGGATCCAGCCGTCCGCGTATTTGGCCGTGCGGCGCATCGCCGGTTCCTTGCGTCCAGCCACCCAGATGGGCGGACGTGGCTTCTGTGCGGGCGCCGGTTCGATGGTGACACCGTTCAGCTTGGTAAACTTTCCGTCGAAGGTTACATTCTTCTCGGTCCACAACTTAGTAATGACCTCCAGCGCTTCATTGGTGCGGGCGCCGCGTTGGTTCACCGGCACTCCGCAGGCCTCGAACTCCTTGGGGAACTCACCGCCAATGCCGACACCGAAGTTGTAGCGTCCGTCTGAGGCCACATCGAGCGCCGCGCCCATCTTGGCCACAAGCGCGGCCGGGTAAAGCGGTAGCAGCACGACAGAGCTGAGCAGTTTAATCCGCTTGGTCACTCCAGCCGCCACTGACAGTGAGATGAAGGTATTCGATACTGGCCCGTGGAACATCACATGTTCTCCGCAGCCGAGAAAATCAAAGCCGAGATCTTCCGCCTGCCGGGCAAATTCGGCGACACCGGTCACCGACGGTAGCGCCGTGCCAAATTCAATCTTTCCCATACTTCCTCCTCGCGAATGGCTTGTCCTCTCTCATAGCCCCGGACGGCAGGAAGAATCAACCCGTGTTGACAGAAAAACGGTGCCGCCACTATCGTGGGCCGAACGAGGAGGTGGTATGGCGCTCTCATATTTTGCCCGTATCGCGGAAGAGCGTATCCGCGAAGCCCAACGAGAGGGAGCTTTTGACAATCTGCCAGGCAAAGGCAAGCCACTCGTGTTAGAGGATTTGAGCGCGGTCCCAGAAGACCTGCGCATGGCTTACCACCTCCTTAAAACTGCCCATGTTCTGCCTTCCGAGGCTGAATTACGAAAAGAGATCCACACCCTCCAGGATCTGCTCAAATACATCGAGGATGATGGCGAGCGCAAAGCGTTGGCCAAAGAGATCGAATGGAAGGTGATCCGGCTCGATCTGCTCAAGCGACGCTCTTTTTCGTGGCAAACCTCCCGCTTCTATGGGAAGAAACTGGTGCGGAGGTTTTTACGAAGATAGCTGTTAGCGGTCAGCCGTCAGCGATCAGCTTTGCAATGCTGCTTTTATTCCTTTGGTCGTTCCCCCAGGCCTCGCCAGGTGCCTTTCTCACGTAGACGCTTCACGTCCTGAGCGCTCTGCCGGGCGTTCACGCCCATAGCACCGAGCAATTCCGTGCTCATGTCGGCGAGGATACGGTCCTTGACGCTCCCCTCGCCGCGCGGGTCAGCCGCCAGGAATGCCTCGATTTTCTCTCGCGGTAGGCCGGTCGCAATACATAGGTCGAGGAACTGCAGCAGGCCGATTTGGCTCTTGTGCGCCTCATAAACAGCGAGCAAGCGCCGACAATCTTGACATATCCTAGTAAACCATCCCGCGCGTTCCTGGCAGTAGTTGCACTTCATCAAAGCCACCCTACCGATTTGCCAATCGGTGAACAACTGATGGTGCGAGCGGCTAGCTTTGCGCGAAAGGAAACGGAGAAAGGGGGGGAGAAACGAAGAAATAAGCTTGGGTTCCCCGATTCCCTGATTCCTGCTAAAGCTGGGGCAACACCGTAGAGGAGGGTTGCTCTATGAGTATCATGCGACTCGGATTCGTGCAGGCGCGCGAAACCGATCTCGATAAGGCCACCGCTTATTACACCAATGTCCTGGGATTACAAGAGGTCGCGCGGCAAGACGGCAAACACTACTTCAAATGCTGGGACGAATACGATCACCACAGCGTGGTCATCGAAAACGGCGGCTTGGGGTTGGTGAAGATGGGCTACAAGGTTGAGACGCAGGACGAGTTGGGGCGACTAGAGAAGGCCATTGAGGTGTTCGGCTTGCCGGTGCGGCGTGTCTCTCGTGGTGAGAATCTTGCTTTGGGACAGGCGATCCGCTGCACTTTACCTTCGGAGCACATCCTCGAACTGTATGCTGAGGCCGAGCAGAGCGGCACGCGTGTGGGGACGCTAAATCCTGACCCCTGGCCGACCGAGCAGACTGGCATTGCGCCGCAGCGGTTAGATCATCTGCTGGTGACAGCCGAAGATGTCAAAACCAACGCCGACTTTTTCACGCGTGTGCTGGGTTTCCGCATGAGCGAACGTATCATTCCTGATCCTAAGAATGAGGGGGAACTGCTCGCTGCCTTTCTCTTCTGTTCTAACAAGGCGCACGACATCGCTTTCGTGAAAGGACCCAACGGCAAATTGCATCACTTCGCCTTCTGGCTTGACAACTGGAACGACATCCTGCGTGCTGGTGACATCCTCGGTCGCAACGGCCTGAAGATCGACTTCGGTCCCGCTCGTCACGGCATCACCCGTGGGACCACGATTTATTTCTTTGGGCCAAACGGTAACCGCAACGAGGTGTTCTCAGGCGGGTATATGACCTATGCAGACTTCCCCTGTATCACCTGGACAGGGGACCAGATCGGCAAGGCGATTTTCTACATCCACCAGGAAGTCAACGAGCGGTTCAGCAATTACTTGACGTAGAAGTCTCGGCTCATGTCGGCTTAAAGGTGAAGGCTTGACGGAAAGCCGGGATCGGATACACAGTCAACCACCGCAGGAAAGAAGCTTGCGATGCATGCCTTCGACCGAAGAACGGCCCTGAAATACCTTCTCGCCTTGTTTGCTTCTGGGCTCGGCCGGCGCTCCTTTGCCGAAGAGAGCACCCACGGGCCTTTCCCCCCTTCTGCGGCGAGCAGCAGGAGCGTCGACGGCTCCGTAGCGGCGAACGAAGTATCCAACTTCAAGACCGCATACTCAGACCCGCAATTGCGAGCGAGGTTCTACCTGTTCCTACAGAACATCTACCATCTCTATCCTGAAGGCCGCTTCCATCAGCTGATCATTGACATTTCTTCACAATACAACTCTGACCGGGAGATCTACGAGAAACTCCAAGAGAGGCTGCCGGAGATCAAGCCCCCTTTGTCGGTGCTAACATATGCCTTGCCGGCTCTTGTCAAGCAGAAGCAGGAAATGGCCCGCCAGACGGCTGAATTGTTAGGCTTGAACCAGACCCTCAAGGGATATGTCGAGATCGGAACGTTCGGGCGATATGTCAACGGGCTCCGGAAGCGATTCAAGATTGACGGACCCATTTTTGTAGTCAACGACCGAGCCTCTACGCTTTCGCTGGAAGACATCGCCGAGCGAGGGCAGCTGACTAAGATTGGGCAGTACGTCCCTCTGGGGAATTACGACGCCCTAGATGCCGCCCGGGTTTCCGACGCGAGCGTCGACCTCGTTACGAACTTCATCGGGTTCCATCACGCCCCCTCCGATCGCTTGGACTCGTTCGTCGCCTCCATCCAGAGGGTCCTGAAGCGGGGGGGAAGGCTCGTAGTGAGGGATCACGACGTGGACAGCCCGGAGATGAATGCCCTAGTCGCATTGGCCCATGACGTGTTCAATGCGGGGCTCAACCTTCCATGGACGCAGAACCACGAACAAATCCGGAACTTCACGTCGGTCCAGCAACTGGAGCAATACCTGGCGAAGATGGGTTTCGACAGATCCGGCGGGATGCAGCTCCAGGATAATGACCCCACGAAGAACACGCTGATGGTGTTCATCAAGCGTACATGAGCCGCCGTCGGTTTTTTGCGATCATCTCCATTTGCTTCGCGCTCCACTTGGCGTGGCCGATTCCCGTATCGGCCGAGCCGGTGATCGTGAACGACGTCACTCAATTGAATCCCGTTGCTGTCGAAAGGGTGGTCATCCCCAAGACGGTCGATGAGATCCGCGACCTAGTGCGTAGCCACCGCGGCCCGATCTCGATCGGTGGGGCACGCCACAGCATGGGGGGGCAGATTGCGACGGACAATAGCCTCTTCATCGATATGCGCGGAATGGATCGAGTACTGGCCGTCTCCCCGGAGAACCGGAGCATCACCGTCGAGGCAGGAATTACGTGGAGAAAGATTCAGGAGGTGATCGATCCACACGGGTTGTCCGTCAAAGTCATGCAATCCTACGCCAACTTCACGATAGGCGGCTCCTTGAGCGTCAATGCCCACGGAAGATACGTGGGGCAAGGTCCGCTGATCGACTCGGTTCAATCCATCAAGGTCGTCCTGGCCGATGGGCAGCTGGTCGAGGCCAGTCGGACCCAGAACCCCACACTGTTCTTTGGCTGCATCGGCGGCTATGGGGGCCTGGGGATCATCGTCGAGGCGACGCTCGAACTAATGGACAACCAGAAAATCGCACGCGAAGTGCGAAAACTCAAAGTGAAGGGGTATAAGGACTTCTTCTTCGCACACATCCGTGATTGGCCGCAAGCGGTTTTCCACAACGGGGATCTCTATCCCCCGGCATACGACACGGTGATGGCGATCACCTGGTACGAGACGGACCTTCCCGTGACGGTTCCAGATCGTTTGATGCCGGTCCAGGACAACAACTGGGCCGACCGTCTTGCGCTCTTCGGGGTCTCTGAAATGCCGTTCGGCAAGGAGTTCCGTGCCCACGTCCTGGATCCCCTGAGACTCCGGGGCAACCCGGTCGTGTGGCGAAACTATGAGGCCAGCTACGATGCCGGTCAGCTGGAGCCCTCGTCACGAGTGCGATCTACCTACGTGTTGCAGGAGTACTTCATTCCGGTTGAGCGCTTCGACGCGTTCGTCCCTCAGATGGCGACGATCTTTAAGCGCCATCGTGTCAACGTTCTCAACGTGTCGATCCGTCACGCCAAGAAGGATCCGGGCTCCCTGCTGGCCTGGGCTAAGGAGGAATCCTTCGCGTTCGTCGTGTACTACAAACAGGGAGTAGGGGATCGGGAACGCAAGGAAGTGGACGCATGGACGCGAGAGTTGATCGACGCGGCTCTCGCCGTTGGTGGATCCTATTACCTCCCTTACCAGATCCATGCGACCGACGAGCAGTTCGGCCGGGCATATCCGCGCGCCGCGGAGTTCTTCGCGCTGAAGAGACGAGTGGATCCGAACTACCGATTCCGGAACAAACTGTGGGACCGGTACTTCCCCCCATCGCAATCCGAAACGGGCTCACTCGATCGCACCGACGAATTAGCAGAAGGAAATCTCCGTTCGCTGAAGAACTACATTCGGAGCGAGGATCAAACGTATCTCACGCTCCCTGAGTGGTACATCGTCTACAGTGCAGATGAGTGCGCGACGTTCCTCGAAGATCGGCGGCCGAGCGGGTTTCCTTTCTTTCGGAGTATCGGTCAGTTCTGGAACGTCTACCGATCTGTCGTGGGCGAGACGTGGGGCGCTTACCCGTTCAACTGGGGCTACAACTTGATGATCGGCGTGATAGGGATCAGCTACTCCGCCGAGTACGCGACTAAGGGGCTTTATGAGACCAGCCTGGGCCGTTTGACCGAGTGGATCTCGCGGGCGCAATCCGGAGCGCCCGAGACAGAGGAAGACCGGTTCATCCGAGGGGTTGTAAGGGATTATGCCGCCTTCATTCACGGCACTCCGTGGTATGAGTTTCCCTTCGCGCAAAAGCTGAGCGAGTTCTGGGCGGTCAAGGAGGTTCCGGGAGCGAGCGCCGTGCGGAAGTGGGAGCGAAGACTCAGTTTCACGCCCGAGCTCGCGTTCAAGTCAGCTTGGGCATGGCTTATGAAGAAAGCGACCCAATCCACCTATGATCCCGAGGAGCTCGAGATCCTGGCGTGGACGAGGGAATTTCCAAACGGTCAGCTCCGAATCAACCCGCGGGTCCGTGTCCTCGATCCGCCGGACGCGCATTCCCAATTGCTCTCGCTCCCCCGCTACGAGCCTTTCACAGAGACGGTGATGGAGCTGGCGAGGCAAGGGGTTCAATTCGTCGAGATTGCCGGCAACCGGAGAATCCTGATGACGGTGGTCGCGCCCCGGGATTGGAAGGATAGCCAAGACCGAGGACGCCTGATCCATGAGTGGGAGATCCTGACCTACCCTGGCCAAAAGCGGCTAGCGATCTTAGTCTCCGTCGACCGGCTCCACGAGGTGATCCCCAGCCTGGAGGCCGAGCAGTTGAAGATCGATCACATCTACGACTACTGAGCGCACTGAACGCGCGGCGCCATCACCCTCTGCACCACGACGGCACTTCTGGTGTGCGTGGTCATCGTGACGTTGCGCAACCTGGCGCTGCCGATTGGCGCTATGAGTGGCTTGGGTCTGCTCTTCTTCGTCCGGGGCGCATTGCGGTTCCGGGCACGGTTCCGCTAGGGAACTGCGACCCCTACGAGATGAACTCAGCCGACGGATGCGCCCGTGGGTAGTTCCGCAGGTACTGAAGAAACTTCCCCAGCGCTTTATCACTCTTAGTGAGTGTTCCGGGCTTGAAGTGAATAGTCTGCAAAATCGGCACGTCCTCACGGACAACCCGCTTCTCCAGGTCCATCGTGAAGTTGAGAAAAGCCTCGGTGGAGGCCGCATCTCCGTCAGATTTGTGCGCGGCGATAATCATATAGGTTTTGCACTGGCCTGGCCGTGGCAGCCCCAGAGGAGCAATGAAGCCGAACCAGCGCCCGTTGAAAGTGCTGCTTTGGTAAAAGATGCTGGTGCCAAAAATACCGACCCGGTACTCAATCGGTTCACCATTGGCATGGCGCCCCTTGAAGTCGTACAACATTGAATGGTCGGTCCACTCGATCTCTTCATCGGGATCTTGCTGATCAAAAGTAATGCCGTGCAGAGCCTTGATATGCTGTATGTCGGGAGTATTGCAGCAGATGACCCAGGGATCAACGTTCACCAATCGCTCAAACGCTTCGACCTTGGTAACGAGTTCGTCGGCTGGATAAGGGAAGTCAGGAATGTCGAAGTGTGGTTCCTCACCGTTGAATGCCCAAATGATGCCGTGTTTCTCGGCGGTCGGGAACTTAAAGAGACAGGCAGCGGATGGTGGCGGGTCACCGATGCCTGTCCTCACGCAGACCCCATCCTGATTGTACTGCCAATGGTGAAAGGCGCAGCGAATCGTATCCTCGTAGACGTCACCGACAGCCAAGTCGGCACCGAGATGTGGGCAGTAGGCGCTCAGTATCTGCGCCACACCGCTCGTGTCACGAAAAACGATCACGCGCCCGCCGAGAAAATCCATCCCGAGTACCTGACCAGTTGCGACTTCGCTCGATAGGCAAAGCGGGAACCACGACTGGGTAAATAGGCCATTCTCGCCCTCGGCCGGGATCGGCCGACCGAGGAGCCTCTTGCGGGAAACGCGAATAGTAGGTTGTACACGATCGAGAGATTCAATACTCATAACCGCCTCCTCGGGGGGGCAATTGTCTTCTATGGTTCCAGCAAGCGCAAGAGCCCTTGTGCGGGTGACCTGGTCGCGCGGAAAGGTGCTGTCCGCACGTTCCCGATCCACGTGAGATCCGCAGGTTGCACAGTCAGATAAAGGGCAACCGGCCCTTTGCCCGTGCCTTTTTCTCTGTGACAGCTTGCGCATTGATGAAACAGCCCTGCCCCGCGCCAGGCCTCTTGCGAGGCAGCGGGCACCGGCCTGTGCACGAGGATTGTTGCTGCGAACAGCAAGACTTGACTCCATTTTGTATGCACGGGGCCTCGCCCTGTTATTCCTGAATAGACTGGAGGCAATGCGCATGCTCTGCTGAGATGGTTAAGCACTCCAGCCGTCCCATACATTGCCCCCTTCATTCGACTTCCTAGTAGGTCAATTCAGCCCTATTTTGCCTGGATCGACTGCAGGTAATAGACCAACTCCAAGATTCGCCCTCGCACCTGGGACTGGGCGGTGGTAGTTGTTCCAGCCTCCATGCGAAACTCTGTCCCCCAGATTGGCATATCGTGGTCTCCATGCCCCTTCACCTCTTCCCGGCCGTCAATCACTCCATATACACGCCAGAAGGGGAAATTGCCCCCATTCTTTTTGCTGATTTGAGTCAGGTCCGCAGGCTTGACCGTCAGCATAGTGGCTGCGCCGCCATCGCCTTTGCCTTCACGTCCATGGCAGACCGCACAGCTCCGTTCATATTCGGTTCTCCCCGCGGTAGTAACCTCTTCTTCCTGTGCCAGTCCCTTGGCCGGCATCATCCACAGGAGGACTGCGCCAAGCAAAACAGTCAGGAGATGACGAATGCCAAGACGATACTCAATCATAGTGTCCTCCTCATACGGCGCTAGTTGGAACTCCACATAACTTGAAGATGGCTGCGCTCCCTCCCCAGAGAGCTCGGCTGGAGGAGCCCTCCCGTAATGCAGGCTCTTTCCAGCGGCTGGCCTCACTTGTGCGGCTGAGTTAGGTACGACCTGTAGCGATATCGTCAGCGTAAGAACTCGTCATGGGGATACCCACCACGGACAGGATGAGACCTGATCGCCTACCCTATAATGGACGAGGACAGGACACCTCAACTCGTTCTTTCCTGGTTGTCATAATGTTGATTGGCAAAAGCAGCGCCAGAGTTTTTTCCCTTTCTAGCAGATTTCTTTCCCAAATTTGCCAATCTCAAGGTCTTGTTGTTCTCGAAAGTAAGAACCAGCAAAGCATTGCCAGCGGCGACTGCTGACCAGGCATATATGCGAACGCATACCGACGAACACCTTCACGTGTGGGTCCGACACATGCTCAAGGAGAACCACGTCGGGATGCCCCACTTCGCGGGAGAACTCAATGCCGAGCTAGTACGACAAATCCTGACGTACTTGCGCACCCTTCCCCCGGCGTCATAAGCTCTTTGTACGATAGATCTGGTATGGACCCCTCCTTCTGGCGCCCCCCCCTTGCTACCGCGCTCGCCCAACTCGGCTGTGGCCCAGAAGGGCTCAGGAGCGAGGAAGCGGCCGCGCGCTTGACTCAGTATGGGCCCAACGTCTTCACCATCCACCGCAAACGGGCACTGTTCCTGGAATTCCTTGCCCGCTTCCGCAATCCTCTGGTCATCCTGCTTTTGGCCGCCAGCGGTATCTCCGCCCTCACTGGCGAGGTCACCAGCTTTTTCATCATCAGCACGATCGTGCTCTTGAGCGTGACCCTGGACTTTGTCCAGGAACATCGTGCCGGTCAGGCAGCGGAACGACTCAAGCAGTCAGTGGCGGTCAGAGTGTCGGTGCTACGTGACGGAAAGGCTAAGGAGGTGCCGCTCAGTGAATTAGTTCCTGGTGATGTTGTCCTGCTGTCCGCCGGCGACCTGGTGCCTGCTGACGGACGGGTATTGGAGGCGAAAGATTTCTTCGTCAACCAAGCGCTGCTGACCGGCGAACCCTACCCAGTGGAGAAACACCCAGGTGACGTCGCCGAGCAGGAAACGGCCGTGGGCAGTGCTACTAATGCTGTGTTTATGGGAACCTCGGTCATCAGCGGCACAGCCCGCGTGCTTGCCTGTCGCACCGGGGCCAGCACGGCCTTGGGAGAGATCGCTGAAACCTTGAGTAACAAGGCACCGCTAACCGCCTTTGAACGCGGCACGCATGACTTTGGCCTGTTGATCATGCGCCTGACGCTGTTGCTGGTGCTCTTTGTTTTGCTCGTCAACGCGCACTTTCATAGACCATGGTTGGAGTCCTTCCTCTTTGCCGTGGCGCTGGCAGTCGGTTTGACTCCTGAGCTGCTGCCTATGGTGGTGTCTGTGACGCTGGCGCGCGGCGCCCTGCGCATGGCAGAGAAGAAGGTGATCGTCAAACGCCTAGCCGCCATCCATGATCTGGGCAGCATGGATGTCCTATGCACGGACAAGACGGGAACACTGACTGAAGCGCGCATCCGGTTAGAGCGACACTTGGACGCTCTGGGACGAGACAGCCAGCGGGTGTTGGAGTTGGCGTATCTCAACAGCTATTTCGAGACCGGTCTGAGGAGTCCTCTAGATGACGCTATTCTTCAGCATGGGGACGAAGTAGAGGTCAGCGGCTGGCAGAAGATCGACGAGGTCCCCTTTGACTTCGAGCGGCGCCGCGTTTCTGTGTTGGTGGATAATGGGAAGGTCCGGCTCTTGGTTGTCAAAGGCGCACTAGAAGATGTCCTGCGTCTGTCCACACACTATGAGAACGATGGACCAGGCGATCTGCACCCTCTGGATAATACAGCGGCGCAGCCCATCCAGACCCAGTTTCAGGCCTTGGGCCGAGAGGGCTTTCGTGTCCTGGGCATCGCCTGGAAGCTGGTGGGCAACGAGCAGTGCCATGCCATCGTCGATGACGAGACCGAGCTGGTCTTCGCCGGTTTCGCCGCTTTTCTTGATCCCCCCAAGGCGAGTGCCGCGCCCGTGCTCAAGACCTTGGCGGAGAGTGGCGTCACGGTCAAGGTTGTAACCGGCGACAACGAACTTGTGACTCAACATGTGTGCGCACGGCTCGACCTTCCGGTGATGGGGGTGTTAACCGGAGCAGAGGTCGCTCAGCTGGATGATCAAGCCCTGCAAGCACGGGTTGAGACGGCGAATCTGTTCTGTCGCGTCACGCCAGTGCAGAAGAATCGCATCATCCTCGCCCTCAAGCAGCGCGGGCGTGTGGTGGGGTATTTGGGCGACGGCATCAATGACGCCCCGTCCCTGCACTCGGCTGATGTAGGCCTGTCCGTGGATAGTGCGGTGGACGTGGCCAAAGAAGCGGCGGCGCTCATCCTGCTAGAGCACGACCTGGGTGTTTTACATGACGGCGTTCTGGAGGGACGGCGCACGTTCGGCAACATCATGAAGTACATCATGATGGGCACCAGCTCGAATTTCGGCAATATGTTCAGCATGGCTGGCGCGTCACTGGTGCTGCCCTTCCTTCCTATGCTGCCCTTGCAGATCCTGCTCAACAACTTTCTCTATGACATCTCAGAAATTCCCATCCCTCTGGATAGTGTGGACGCTGAGTATCTGAACCGCCCGCGTCACTGGGACATGCGCTTCATCCGCAACTTCATGGTGATAGTAGGGCCGGTCAGCTCCCTCTTTGACTTTTTAACTTTCTTCGTTTTGCTCCGCGTTCTCCACGCGGACGAGACGTTGTTTCATACGGGTTGGTTCGTCGAATCCCTTGCCACCCAGGTGTTGGTCATCTTCATCATCCGCACGCGCGGCAATCCCCTACGCAGCCGTCCTAGTTTATTACTGACAGTGACCTCACTGACAGTCGTTGCAGTGGCAATTCTCTTGCCGGTCACTCCAGCGGGAGTCCATTTGGGGTTTGTGCCTCCGCCGCCCCTTTTCTTCCTCATCTTGGCCGGCATGGTGGGAGTGTATCTGGGAGCAGTGGAAGGCGTGAAGCGCTGGTTCTATCGGCGTGTGGTGGCGAGCTAGAGAGGCGGCATGCTAGGCCCGCAGCCCCCAGAGCATCCACAAACCGATGACGATGAAGCCGAAGCCGGCGGCGAGGTGTAAGGTGACAGGAGAAACGAGGCGGGTGAGCTGACCGCCGACCAACACGGCTAGCAGGCTACTCAACGTCAGCGCTGCGGAAGAGGCGGCGAAGACACTCAGACGGCTCAGATCTTGGTTCGTCGCAAACAAGAGGGTCGCCAGTTGGGTTTTATCTCCCAGCTCGGCGAGGAAAATGCTGAAGAAGATCGGGAGCAAAACTTTCACGGAAACTCCTTATCAGATGGGAATGCGAGAGCCATCAGTGCAGCCTCGCATACGGCTTACATTTCTGCAACCAACTTGAGCATATCTGTCTCCGTCACGAGCCCTACCAGTTGCGCACCGTCCAGCACAGGAAGACAACCGATCTTTTTCTCCATCATCAGGCGGGCAGCCTCTTGCACCGAAGCGTGCGGCGCAATAGTGATCGGCGGGTCGCTCATCACTTCTTTGACCGCGATCCCTTCCAGAAAGGCGCGCTGCGCCTTCTCTCCATACTTCATGACTGATCCCAGTGACGCCTTGTACAGGTCTCGTTGACTCACCACGCCCACTACCTTGCCATCGTCGAGGACCGGGAAATGGCGCACCCGCCCCAGGGTCATGATATCCTTGGCCAGTTGCAGAGAATCGTTGCGCCCCAGGGTGGTAACCTCAGTAGTCATGATGTCACGTACGGTTTTAGCCATAGCGTTCTCCTTTCCTGGCTGTGTAGCTCAGCAGAATTTATGCCTCAACGAAACTCATAACCTCTTGCCTGTCAAAAGTCTTCTTTCGCAAAACTTCCAACACCCGCGACCGTTCGAGCGGACAATTAGGAATACGAAATCTGACTGCTCAAGCCCCGTAAGGCCGAACCCGTGGACTCGTTTACCACGT
>JACXTT010010744.1_pt1 | contig 12317 bp, 7 predicted proteins | sample 9270951 | NCBI WGS metagenome assembly JACXTT01 (sample SAMN15532306, study PRJNA645909) | rock metagenome | isolation source: weathered quartz diorite | place: Puerto Rico | collected 2017-06-21 | reverse complement strand
CTTCATCGGACTGGAAACGCACAACGCAATTCTCACGAGCGCGAAGACCGGTCAAGGAGTCGCTGAGGTGCTGGAGGCAATTGTGCGCGACGTACCGCCACCGCGTGGTGAGGCGAAAGCATCGTTGAAGGCACTCATTTTTGATTCATGGTACGACTCATATCGCGGCGTAATTGTTCTGTTCCGCGTGATTGATGGAGAGATTCGGCCCGGATTGAAGATTCGTTTTCTGAATACGGGCCGTGATTATCAGGTTGAGACTTTGGGTGTCAATCGCCCGCGTCCGACGCCGATCGACAAATTAAGTGTTGGGGAAGTGGGCTTTCTCACTGCCTCGATCAAGCAGGTCGCGGATGTCGAAATCGGAGACACGATCACTCAAGCTGCGCAACCGACCGCCGAGCCATTTCCCGGTTTTCAGAAAATCAAGCCGATGGTATTCGCCGGTCTTTATCCGGTCGACACCAACCAATATGAGGAGCTGCGCGACGCGCTCGACAAGTTGCGCCTTAACGACGCTTCGTTCTTTTACGAACCGGAATCATCGGCAGCATTGGGCTTTGGGTTTCGCTGTGGCTTCCTGGGCCTCTTGCATATGGAGATCGTGCAGGAACGTTTGGAGCGCGAGTTCAATCTCGATCTAATTACTACTGCGCCTGGCGTTCGCTATGTCGTAACAACAACTGATGGCCAGGTAATCGACATTGATTCGCCGGCAAAAATGCCGGACCCGGCTAGAATCGCCAAGATCGAAGAGCCCGTCATTCGCGCGACGATCCTGACGCCGGATGAGTTTCTTGGAGGCATTCTTCCTCTGCTTGAAGAGAAGCGCGGCACGCAGAAAGCATTCGAGTACATTGCTGCGAATCGCGTAATGTTGACTTACGAGTTGCCGCTGAATGAAATCGTCCTGGATTTCTACGATCGATTGAAATCGGTTTCGCGCGGATATGCTTCGCTGGACTACAACCTCGCCGGATACTGGGAAAGCGATCTGGTGAAGCTCGATGTTCTGGTCGCGGGTGAACCAGTCGATGCGTTATCGTTGATCCTGCACCGCAGCACGGCGCAACCAAAGGGACGAGCGCTGACCGAGAAGATGAAGCAGTTGATCCCGCGCCAGCTGTTTGAAGTGCCCATTCAAGCGGCGATTGGAAACAAAGTGATTGCTCGCGAGACGGTCAAGGCGCTTGGGAAAAATGTGATCGCCAAATGCTACGGCGGCGATATCACTCGCAAACGGAAATTGTTGGAAAAGCAGAAGGAAGGCAAGAAGCGCATGAAGAAGGTGGGTCGCGTTGAGATACCTCAGGAGGCGTTCCTGGCGGTGCTGAAGGTTAATGAGTAGCCCGGTTGATTATGAATCGACGCACTACGCCGTTATTGATGGCAGCATTCACGATCTGTCTGATCGCTTCGGGATCGAATTGCGCGCGGATTCAACGTGCCAGTGAACAGAAACCGTCCACTATTCCGAATGAACACTTCGATGCGCTTACACGCAGCGGATTTGTCAATGACTTCGCTCGGGCCGTCGATGACGACACGCACTCGGTGTTGGAGAACGCTCTCGGAGAACTGAAGACGAAAGCACAAATCGATCTCGCCGTGGTTGTTTTGAAAACCACCAGCGGCCAACCCGTGTCGAATTATTCGTTGTCGTTAGCGCAAACCTGGAACGTCGGAAACGGTGGCGATGGAATACTGCTACTGGTAGCAATCGACGATCGGCAATGGCACATTCAGGTCAGTAGAAAACTCGAACGCGATCTGCCAAACGACAAAGTTAGGGAGATTGGTGATTCAATGAAGCCTTCCTTCGTTCAGGGACGCTACGGAGAGGGCATTAGGCGTTGTGTCGATGGACTGATGAAGTTTCTTGCAGCCAAACGCGGCTTCGCGCCAATCATCATTCCGGAGCCATTGCTCCGCGGCCGGGATTAGACTGAAACAAAGGAGAAGAAATATGAAAGCGTTCACTTTTGCTGCCATCGTATTTCTGAGTTGTTGTGTTCCGGCTTATTCACAACACGACATGAACGCCAAAGCAGCTGAGAAACCGGCTACTTTGATGCCTGGCCTGGGGGCGCTTCATCACCCGGTGTCGACAACCAACGCTGAGGCCCAAAAATTCTTCGATCAAGGTATGGCTTTCGTTTACGCGTTCAATCACGACGAAGCGATTCGCTCATTCAAACGCGCAGCTGAGTTGGATCCACAACTTGCCATGGCCCAGTGGGGCATCGTACTCGCGTTGGGACCCAATATCAATCTCGACGTCGACCCGGAACGCGAAAAGGCCGCGTATGAAGCGGTGCAAAAGGCAAAGAGTCTTGCGTCGCAGGCCCCGGAAAACGAACGTGGTTACATCGACGCGCTTGCTGTTCGTTACTCCATCGATGCAAAGGCCGATTTGAAAAAATTGGCGGCGGACTACAAACACGCGATGGGCGAGCTGGTGAAACGCTATCCTGATGATCTCGACGCAGCAACCCTGTTCGCTGAGAGCGCGATGGATTTGCGGCCGTGGCAATTCTGGTCGGCGGACGGCAAGCCTGCCGAAGGGACTGAAGAGATTGTTGCTGTGCTGGAATCGGTGCTGCGCCGCAACCCGAATCATCAGGGTGCGATCCACTATTACATTCACGCAGTCGAGGCCTCGCCGAACCCGGAGCGAGCGCTCGCTTATGCGCCACGACTGGCGAAGCTCACTCCTGCAGCGGGACACCTTGTACACATGCCAGCGCACATCTATCAGCGTACCGGCGACTTCGATGGGGCAGCCCAAAGCAATGTCGATGCAGCGTTGGCTGACGAAGCATATCTGAAAACCGCCGGCGCTCAGGGGATCTACTCGGCGATGTACTACAGTCACAACCTGCATTTCTTGGCGATTGCTAACAGCATGCAGGGCAGGTATTCAGATGCATTGCAGGCGACGGGACGCCTTGAGGCAAATGTGACACCGGTGCTTAAGGACATGCCGATGCTGGAAGGATTCCTCACTGTTCGACCCTTGATTCTGCTTCATTTCAGCCGTTGGGATGAGATTCGAAAATTGCCGGAGCCAAGTCCAACTCTGTTTGGAATAAACGCGGTGTGGCATTTCGCGCGTGGAATGTCATATGTTTCGCCGTCGGATGTGGCCCGGGCCGAAAGCGAACGGGAAGCATTCCAATCGTGGGTGAAGAAAATTCCCGCCGACGCCTCGTTCGGACTAAACCCGGCGACTAAGGTCCTGAGCATCCCCGAAACAGTACTTAACGCGCGTATCGCGTCGAGCAAAGGCGATATGAAAACGGCGATAGAGCTCCTGCGAAAAGGCGTAGCGTTGGAAGACTCGCTTGCGTACGATGAGCCGCCCACATGGTTTTCCCCGGTTCGCGAGATGCTGGGTGCGGCTTTATTGCGTTCCGGCGATGCGGCGGGAGCGGAGCGAATATTTCGAGAAAGTCTTGAGCGCAATCGTCGCAGCGGGCGATCGTTATTTGGCCTGGCAGAGAGTCTTAAGGCGCAGAAGAAAGACTACGCAGCGGCTATAGTGCAGCGTGAATTCGAGACTGCCTGGAAGAACGCTGACGTTACGTTGAGGCTCGAGGATCTGTGGCCATAGATCTTCGAAGGCACCATACACGTGGCCGATTCAACCAAAGACACGAAGCTAAAGAACGTCACCATCTACTGCGATGGCTCGAGCCTCGGCAATGGTCGCGCAGAAATGCGCGCGGCGTCTGTGGCACTGGTTGGCTTTCGTGACATCTGGAAGGCGTTCGGGTTGTATCTTGGCTCAGCAACAAATCAGCAGGCGGAAATTGTCGCAGCCGCGCTGGGCCTGGAAGCTTTGCGCGAGCCCTGCAAAGTCCATCTTCACACTGATTCGATGTATGTCATTGAAACCATGGCCGGTCGATATCGACGAAAAGCTAATCATCAGTGGTGGGAGCGACTTGATAAAGCGGCGAGTCGTCACCAGGTAAAATGGGAATGGGCCGAGGGCCATGCAGGGCACGTGATTCAGGAAGCCGCGGACAAAGCAGCCCGGAAAATTGCCAAGCTCGGCAAGGTTGACGAATTAATCCTGCGAGACGCCGTCGACGCCGCCGGCACATTTGGAGTCGAAAAATAATTACCCGCGAAGAGACTCTGATCAACACGGATCACCAAATTAAGAGATCGAAGCTCAGTTTTCCTTGAATGTTTTCGTTTCATCCGCGTTCATCCGCTGCTGATTGAATTTCTTCCATAGCTTCTAACGCCGGAGGATTTCGCACCGCTGGAACTCTGGCGGCATGGTTAGCTTTCTCGTGCTTTCGCATCTATAATCCACAGCATCCTAACTGCGAAGGATAGACCTCGGGCGTCCCGTATTTTCTTCGAGTGCTAATGACCCAGCGAAATATACGACTGCTTTGGCGACGGCCTGCCACGCGGGCGCGTTTGCCTTTTGCGCTGACGGTGTTAGCGTCGTTGCTGTGCCTTTCAAGCTCGATCAGCAAAGGACAATTCGAACCGCGCGGTTGGGAGTGGCAAAACCCAAAACCTCAGGGAAACCTCATCAACTCTATTCGATTCGCAAAAGATAAACGACATGGATGGGCCGTCGGCACAGACGGAGCAATACTCCGAACCGACAACGGTGGTTTTAATTGGAAGGAGCAGCAGTCCGGAGCCACTACAACTCTGTATGGACTTTATGTAAAAGATAAATCCCGCGCTGCGATTGCCGGCGCTAGCGGAGTCATATTTACAACGTCGAACGCCGGTGTGAGATGGGTCGAGCGAGAGACCGGCATAAGGGATCACCTGTTCTACATCACATTTGCTCCGGAAAAGCCGGAGTTCGGTTGGGCTGTTGGCACGTTCGGCACAATCATCGCCACAACCGACGGCGGTGTGTCATGGAAAAAGCAGGAGAGTCAGACCTCGGCACATCTGTTTTCTGTTTCTTTCATCACTGAGAAAGCAGGTATTGCGGTAGGCGCCAGGGGCACGCTGCTCGTAACCGATGACGGCGGCGAGCATTGGCGAATGCAGAATCTCACCGAGAATGTATTGACTGATGTGGCTTTCATTAACCCTAAGCGTGCAGTCGCTGTAGGTTACGCTGGGACCATTCTGGAAACGGATGACGCAGGGACAAATTGGCGTCCACAGGATCCATTAGTCAGAACTGATCTTTTCTCTGTTTTCTTTTCTGACGAGCAACATGGGTGGGCGGCTGGTGAAAGCGGAGTAGTGCTGACAACAGGTGATGGTGGGAAGATCTGGTTACCGGTTAACTTGCGAACTAATCCGAAACTGATCACCGTGTATTTCGCCGACACTGATACGGGCTGGGCTGCGGGTGGAGATGGGCTTGTAGTCCGCTCCGATGATGGAGGCATGTCCTGGCAAAGGCTAACTGAAGGCGGTCGCGACGATCTGGCACACATTTGCTTCCGGGATGATTCTCATGGATTTGCCGTTGGCTCGCGCGGTCGAATCCTATACACGCGTACCGGCGGCAAGTTTTGGACGGTCCGTCCTTCCGGAACAACAACGCGCTTGAACTCAATTACTATCAATGACGAAGATGAAGCGTGGGTGGTTGGCGATCATGGCATGGTTCTCCACTCAACTGACGCCGGCGTCACGTGGAATCAGGTGAAGATTGATGCGACAGAGGACCTGCTGGGTGTCGATTTTGCAAATCACGAACAAGGCTGGATCGTGGGCGCGCGCGGTACGATCCTGCACACGGCTGATGCCGGAGTTAGTTGGCAGTTCCAGCGAGTCAACACTTTCAACTGGCTCGAAGATGTGCACTTCATCGACGACAAACACGGCGTTGCTGTTGGCTCATCGGGAACTATTCTGCGCACCGAAGATGGTGGTGACAACTGGCAACGAGTAGATAAGAATTTGAAGGAGTGGTTATACGCCCTTGCTTTTTCAGACACAAAACGCGGATATGCGGTGGGCGAAAAAGGAATAGTTCTCCGAACGGATGATGGTGGAGTCACCTGGAAGGATGTTGAGAGTGGCGTCAGCTCAAACCTGTTTGCAGTTGGCGTCGCCGGACCGGATGATGTGGTTGTCGCAGGAGATCATGGCCGAATTCTTCATACTAAGAATGCCGGTCAGTCGTGGGAAGTGCAGCCCGGCATCACGAGTGCCGCGCTGTTTTCGGTGGCCTATCGAGGTGGCATGAACATTTGGGTGGCTGGACGCGGTGGCGCAATTCTTAAGCGCAATGAGCCGATCGCTACCATTAAGATTACTGCACCCAGGATTGCACCGGTCTTACGCGGTGGTCCGCCGAAACTCCAGACGCCGAACGTACCAGTTGACGACTACGATATTCCGCTCGCGCAGCCTCCGGTGCGTAAACCGGCGCGTCCGGAGTAATAACCAGTCATCATGTCAGGACCGTGGCGCGAGAGCGTCATCACGTTGCGGATTGCCGGATGTTGATTGCGGTTCGGACGTACCGTACACGCCAATCCTCGATCCGCAATCTCCAATCACAATCGAGTTGAACCGGCGCTACCGCGTTACAGTACCGACAATTCTTGTCGTATAATTCGCGCGCAAAATCCCGGTCACTTTCTGGCAATTTCGTCCAGAAAACCTTTTAAGAAACAGTATCGCCTGCGAAGGAGTCACCATGCGAAAAGTCTCCCCATTTGTTACTGGTCTGGTTACATTTGTGTGCCTGGCGTTTTTCGGCACGATTGCTCTCGGCCGAGAAGCTCGATTAGTGCGATACCCGCACTACAACAACGGTCGGGTTGTTTTCACATATCTCGCGGACATTTGGATCGCGGATGAAAACGGACAAAACATTCAACGTCTTACGGTGAATAAGGCCCGCGATGTGTACCCGCGCTTTTCACCGGACGGTAAATGGATTGCCTTTTCCAGCGATCGCAATGGCAACCTCGACGTGTTCATCATTCCGTCGACGGGTGGCACACCTAAACAGTTAACGACGCATTCCGCCGACGATACGGTTCTTGGTTGGTCTCCGGACGGCAAAGCTGTCCTGTTTAGCAGCAATCGCGGCGAGGACTTCATGCCGCAGCTGTACCTTGTAAGCATCGATGGTGGCATGCCCTGGAAGGCGGGCACCGATATGGGAATCCAGGCCTCATATTCTCCTGACGGTAAGCGCATCGCCTACAACCAGAAAGGACAAGTCTACTGGCGCAAGTACTATCGCGGCGCCTACGCGACGGACGTGATGATCATGGACGTTGCCGCAAAGCACGCCACAAAGCTCACTGACTTTGATGGCCTGGACTCCTGGCCTATGTGGGGAACGGACGGCGCAATCTACTTTGTAAGCGATCGTGACGGCAATGGCCTGACAAATATCTGGCGTATCGGCGAAAGCGGTGGCAAAGCTGATCGCGTCACGTCATTTAGAACAGGTGACGTCCGCTGGCCGGCAATGAGCGCCGACGGCAAGGTGATCGTCTTCGAGCACGATTTCGGCATTTGGAAACTGGATGTAGCCAGCAAGAAAACCACTCCGATTCATCTCGACATTTCGGCTGAGACAGAAGAGAACGCCAGCGAAATTATGACTTTCAACTCGCAGGCCGACGACTATGATCTCGCCCCGAACTCGCGTCGCATTGCCTTCTCAATTCACGGTGAGATCTTCACCGCGCCGGTCGAAGAGGGCGATATCAAACAGGTTACGGACAGTCCCGCGAGAGATCGCAGCGTTGACTACTCTCCGGATGGCAAATGGCTGGCTTACATTTCCGATCGCAGCGGGCGCGAGGAATTGTACGTCGTGCCGGTGGACGGGTCGACCGAAGCGCAGAAGCTTACGGACATCGATGCGCTTAAGTTTGGTTATGGATGGTCGCCCGATTCGAAAGAGATTGTCTTCATTGCTTCAGACGATACGCTGCGTAAGATCGCCGTTGCAACCAAACAGGTAACGGTCCTCGATACGTCTCGGTATGGAAACTTTGGCGGTGCGCAATGGTCTCCGGACGGTAAGTGGATCGCCTATTCAAAGGCGGATGAGAGCCGCACGACCGATATCTACTTAATTGCTTCGTCCGGCGAGGAGAAGACACCGCACAAGATCACCTTCGATTCGAACAATGACACTAATCCCGTTTTTGCGCCGGATGGCAGAAAGCTGTTTTTCAGCCACATCGAAGCATCGGGTGGTGCCACGCAAAACTCCGTACAGATTTATTCTATCGGTCTCGAGCACCTCGATAAGGATCCCGATGACGCCGAAGAACGGGCGGAAACTCAAAATGTCGCAGGGCCACCGGCTGAAGACGGTGAAGGCACTCCTCCAGCACGGCGTCCCGTTGGACAGCAGCGTCCACCACGCGAAATCAAAATTGACTGGGCGGGTATGAAACATCGAACGCGGCAAATCACGCGGATGCCTTTTCCGGTTTTCAATTTCCGTGTCACACCCGACAGCCGGACGATCGTTTTCGTCACGACCGAGCCGGCAGGTACGGCGAACATCCCCGTGATCTATTCCATCCAGGAAGACGGCCGTCGCCTGACGCGAATCACATCTGGGGCTCCGCCAAATGATGACAACGCAGACGGCGCGCCCGGTGGTGGTGGTGGTTTTGGAGGCGGGATCAACGAGCTAAATATTTCTCGCGACGGGCGAACGTTATTTTTCCGCGAGCGCGAGGCCGTTTATTCGGTGCCGATTCCGACTACAGCGGCGACTGGGGGCGCTGCCGGTGCGGCAGGTGCTGCTCGAGGTGCATCGGGTGGTGCTGAAGGTGCACGCCGCCGGTTGAGTTTCAACGTAAAGGTGCGCGTGGATCATCCTGCCGAGTGGGCCGAGATGTTTGATGATGCATGGCGCACGATGAAGTATCGGTTCTACGATCCGAAGATGCATGGCTTCGACTGGGATGCGGCGCGTGCGAAATATCAGCCTCTGGTTGAGTTTGTTGGCGAGCGCCAGGAGTTGCTGAACATTATCAATGAAATGATCGGCGAGTTGAATGCCTCGCACACCGGCGCCGCTCCGCCGCCTAGAGGTTTTGGCGCGGGCGCCGGCACAGCTGGTACTGGACACCTCGGGTTGGATCTCGAGCCAGACAGAGCTGCCGGTCGATACAAGGTCACGTACATCTATGAAGATGGACCAGCAGATAAGGACTGGGTGAAAGTCGCGCGGGGAGATTACCTGATCGCGATCAATGGGAAGCAGGTAAAAGCTGGTGATGAGTACTGGCAGTTACTCACCAATCGACTCAATCGCAAGGTCACGGTGACTTTCAACAACAAGCCATCTGATGAGGGCGCCTGGACCGCGCGCATCGAGCCGATATCGGCCAATGCCTTCAGCAATCTTCGTTACGACCGGTGGGTTAAAGAGCGAAGGAAGAAGGTTGACGAACTTTCAAATGGTCGCATCGGCTATCTGCACATCCAGGCGATGAACCCGCCAAGCCTGCGGAAGTTCGAGAAAGAGATTCGCGAATTCCGCAATAAGGAAGCATTGATCATCGATCAGCGGTGGAACGGTGGCGGCAATATCGAGCAGGAGTTACTCGCGATTTTGGTGCAGCGGCAGTATGAGATTTGGGAGCCGCGCGGCACTGCTCCTTCGGGCCGTCCATTCGCAGGCTACTTCGGACCGAAGGTGGTCCTGCAAAACTGGCGGTCCGCATCCAACGCTGAAATGTTTCCGGCAGGTTTCCGAGCGCTTGGTCTCGGCAAAGTGATTGGAACGCCGACGATGGGAGCTGTGATTGGGACGGGCAGCTATTCGCTGATTGACGCCTCGACGGTGCGCACACCAGCTGTTGGTGTCTATCTGGCTGATGGGCGGAAGACGAACATGGAGAACTACGGGGTTCAGCCGGACATCGCCGTGGAGAACACCCCGGAAGACAACCTGGCTGGGCGTGATCGGCAGCTCGAAGTTGCAGTTGAAGAGTTGTTGAAAGAATTGCAGGGCGGACCGAAGAAGAACGTGGCGAGTCGCGAGCAGCAGTAGGAACACGGACTCGCGGAAGAGCACGGACGAACACAGGTGAGCACCGACGAACACACACGAAACACGGACGAACACAGATCTAAGATCAGATTGTCCGTGCTCGTCCGTGAGTCCTTGCTCGTCGTGCTAGTTTGTGTTCGTCCGTGAGTCCGTGTTACTCCCCAGTCTATACTCTCACAGGATGTTCCTTAGCATACGAGTATGCTGTGTACGCCGCTATAAGATGACAGATCCAGCCCAGCGTCCCACCAGTGCCAATCCAGAATCCCGGCGCAAGAATCAACCAAAGAATACCCGCCAGAATTCTGCCGTTATATAGCTGACCAACTCCCGGAACTATCAGACTGAGAATTCCCGCCAGCACCGGATCACGCATCGTATCGTTACCTCCGCGCGAAACTATACGACGCAACAGATCAATTTGTTCGGAACCAAAGAACCCGGGCGAAACTCCCCACCATCGCCAAGAATCGAAGCTCTATTCCGGTTTTAACTTGAATTCTTTCGGCACAAATTCAAAGGCTTTAGGCTCACCGGCGAGCTTTGATTTCGCTTCGCCGTCAGCGAGAGGGGAATTGCAAACCGCTTCATAAAAGGAAAGCTTGATGTGACTGAGTGATCAGAACGTTTGCCCGGCGGGATGTTGCAGCCAACAAGCGCCTTTGTCAATGAGGTGCTGCGACGTTTTAAGACTTCAGCCTGAACTCATGCGGCACGAACTCGATCGACTTCGGCGTGCCGTCGAACCGCTTGCTCCCCGGAACGTAACACACAATCACTGAAGGCTCGGACTTGAACGTGCCACAGGTTACATGGCCAGTTGCTCCGGCATAGAACGAGATGAAACGCACGGCTTCAAGCCGCTCTGACCAAAGTCTCAGCAGCCGGTCCTCCAACTGAATGTCAAACACGATGCCGGTGCTGTCGCATTCAATCCGGCGTAACGTACCCTGAATCTGTGTTTCGTCCGAGTTCGGCTTTCGCAACGCATCGCGCAGCCTGGCCACTGGATCAATCGCGGCGCTCGGTCCCTCGGATTCGGTAGCAGCGGCTAAAGAATCATTCACAGCCCGACGACTGGCGAGTTCGGCCTCGGACGGCAGCCGGGCGCGTATCGACTCAGCTTGCTGAGCAATATCCGCATCGTTCTTACTCCGGCTTAGTAGATCCAGAATTTCCCTGGCCTGGTTGAAATCTTGTTTGCGTATGTAGACCTGCGCGAGCATGAAGAGCAGATCGTTGCGGCCGGGTGAAGTTTGCAACACCTGCCTTAGTAACTTTACTGACTGGTCAAGTTGTACTCCGCATACCAGGTTTACGAATACCAAAAGGTTATAGCTCTCAGGAAAATCCGGACGTAGCTCAATGGCACGATTCAGTTCGGCCCTCATCCGCGCCTCGACCCCCGGCGCCCACCCGCTGATTCGTTTTGTTTCGTCAACTCCCTCACGGCTAAGCGCAAAGGGGTAGTAGTAGTGAACCAGATAGTTTTCCGAGTTTGCCTTGACCGCTCGCTCCAGGTTTTCGCGCGCCTCGTCGAATTTTCCCTGACGAACGCGCAGCATCGCGAGAGACGCATTGGCGATGGGTTGATTGGCATCCAATGACAGCGCCCGTTGCAGGTAATCCTCACTATCGCTGCGATTACAGTGCAGCAAGAGATCGCCGAGATAAGCCTGCACTTCTGCTTCCTTCATCTCCGCTTCGGCAACTGGAGCAGTAACGTCAAGGCGATCATCAAGAACCTGGGTCGTCACCTGAAAACGGTTCCGCTTGATGTATGTCAGCAGTTCCTGCTCCAGCGTCTCAATCTTCATCTCAAATGAATCTTCGAACGCGCGTTCCAACGGCACGTTAGTCGCGATCTCGCGAATGAACTTCTCAAGCATCGGCGCTCGTCGTCCATCGTTCGCCACCAGGAGGTAATGTACGAGGAGCCATGACTGTGCATAGAAGAGTCCCTGCTTCTCTCGCTCGTTGTAGTAAGGCGATTTTTGATTGACTTCCAGTAGAGTGCGCAGCGGTAAAAGCCCACCTTGTCGCAGCAAACGAAGATGACGCGCAATCGGTTTCCCGATAACAACCTCGCGTCCATTGTTTAGAGTGAAAGTGCTGTAATACTCGGCCAACCCCTCGTTGAACCAGTGCGGCACGTTGCCGACCGTCTTTTCGATGAGCAGGTGAGTGTACTCGTGGAAGATCACACTGAAGGCGTCTTGTTCGTCCCGACTTTGAGCTGTCAGCGTGATGTAATTGACTGCTTGTTCGGGCTGGAAGTTGCCGACCGGATTTTACCCTGCCTGTAAAGGGCGGATGTGTGTTGTATTTT
>JACXTT010010743.1_pt1 | contig 12317 bp, 14 predicted proteins | sample 9270951 | NCBI WGS metagenome assembly JACXTT01 (sample SAMN15532306, study PRJNA645909) | rock metagenome | isolation source: weathered quartz diorite | place: Puerto Rico | collected 2017-06-21 | reverse complement strand
TTTCTCGACGGTCTTCTCTGGATCGCCAAGGATCAGTTTGGCGACATCTAAAGCGGCCGTCGGCTTGGCATAGGTTAAGGCGTTACGGCGCATCGTGACCAAATGCTCAGGCGATCGAAGAAGCAAATCCACCTCCTCACCCGTATCATCCGGGTCATCGACACGAATGCCGACGCCATGCTTGATAAGAAAATCCGTGTTGCGCATCTCTTGTCCCGGGATCGGATTAACAATGATCATGGGCAATCCTTTAGTCAAAGATTCAGCGGTGGTCATACCGCCCGGCTTGGTGATAATGATCGTCGCCAGTTCCATCAATTCATTGACGTTATTGGTGAACTCAAAAACCCATATCTTCTTGTCCGTTTTTTCGACATGCTTTTTAAGATTCTTGACAACTTTTTTATTCGTCCCGGCCAAAACGATGATTTGTAAATCGCGAGGAAGTCTTATCAAAGACTTGACGATTTTTTTAATCGGCCCCAACCCGTGTCCGCCGCCCATGATCAAGATCGTCGGTATTTTCATGTCCAGTCCCATTTGATGGGCAACCGATGGTTTATCAACCTTTAATAAAAATTTCGGCTTCAAAGGAATCCCGTAAACTTTTATTTTTTTGGGATCAACGCCTTTGGCAATAAAACGTTCTTTGCTGTCTTCCGACGGGACGACGTAAAAATCCATCCCTTCGTTAATCCAATAGGAATGCGGGGCAAAATCCGTTAACACGCCGATCAATTTTAAGTTATCCAGCCCATGGGCGCGTTTGTAATCAGCGACCATGCCGCAGGGAAAAGCTTGGGTGCAGATAACAGCGTCGGGCTTATGGCGTTCTAAAAGTCTCGCGATTTTATCGTGGCTCGTTTTATGTAAAAATTTCTTTAACGTCTCGGAGCGCTTGACGACCTTAGGATTATCATACAAATAATCCCAGACAAAAGGCGTGCTTTTGATAACCCCCATATAGGTTTTATGGACGATTTGTTCAAGAAGCGGATAGGTGTAACCGAAGCCGTTGACAATGGGGACTTTCGTGCCGGGAATAAGCTGTTTTAAAGCCTGCTGGATGGCGAGTGTCGCCTGCCGATGTCCGGAGACTCGCGTGATGTACATAAGCAACACACATAGTTTTTTATGTTCATGAATCATAGACAATTACTCCATGGTCGCTAACACTTCGCCGATGCGGACTTCTTTGCCTTCCTTAACAAGAATCTCTTTGATCCTGCCTGTTTTCTCCGCCGAGATATTAAAAGATGCTTTATCAGTGACAACCTCAAGGAGATCGTCGTCGGCGCTCACCTCATCCCCTATTTTTTTATGCCAGCAGGCCACCGTAGCTTTTTGTATGCCTTCCCCGAGCTCTGGTAAGATGACTTTTGTCATATTTTTTTATCCTCAACAATATCTAAATGAAAAACCTTGGCCAAATGTGTGACCATTTTCGCTTTAACATCATCCATGTCGATCATCCGCCCTTTAATATGGGCTAAGGACGTCATGGAAACATCCAAACCGCAAGGCCTAATCAATGAAAAATATTTTAGGTCCGTATTAATATTGATGGCCAAACCATGATAGGACACCCATTTGCGCACGCCCACACCGATAGACATGATTTTTTCCCCGTCTACGTAAACCCCGATTTTGCCTAAAATTCTATCAGCCAATATACCAAAATCATTTAATAAATCAATGCCCACTTGTTCGAGCAAGAATAAATAGCGATGAAGGTCTTTGCCTTGGAAATTAAGGTCAAGGATAGGGTAAACAACTTGTTGGCCTGGCGCATGAAGAGTGATATCACCGCCGCGGTCTATGTGAACAATATTGATCCCTTGCGCCAAAATATCTTTTTGGGGGAACAAAATATTTCCTTCGTGGCTACTTCGTCCTAACGTTAAAACGGCAGGATGCTGACAAAACAAAAGAGATTGCGGACGCTTACCACCGATGAACTCAGTCACATATCGACGCTGAATCTCTAAGGCCTTTTCATACTTAAGAAGGCCCAGGTCTTCTACAGAACATGAACTTTGTTGGGTTGTAGAGATAGACATAAGTCACTTAAATATAATAAACCCCGCAATTCATTTTAAGCGGGGTTTATTGTTCAAGGAAATATTATTTTAATGCACGACAAATGGCATCAGCCATCTCTTTCGTACCGACGGGAACTCTATTGGTTTCACCCTCACGGATGAAATCATAGGTTACGTACTTACCTTCCTTAATAACTTTTTTCACAGCCTCTTCCAAACGGTCGGCGGCACGGACTTCGTTGATATGTCTTAACATAAGGACAGCAGATAGAATGCTGGCCGTCGGGTTGACTTTATTTTGGCCTGTATATTTGGGAGCAGCGCCATGGACCGGTTCAAACAAAGCAATCGTCTCGCCCATGTTGGCTCCCGGAGCAATCCCTAATCCGCCGATGAGCCCTGCGCATAAATCAGAAATAATATCACCATAAAGATTTGGCAGAACCAAGATATCAAAGTTCTGCGGACGCATCACCAACTGCATGCACAAGTTATCAACGATGCAGTCATCAATTATGACCTTGCCTTCATATTCCCTGGCCAAATCACGGCCGACTTTTAAAAATAATCCGTCGGTAAATTTCATGATGTTGGCTTTATGCACGAGGGTGATTTTTTTGCGATGGTTTTTAATGGCATAGTCGATTGCATATTTGATAATACGTTTGGAACCGCTTACGGAAATTGGCTTAATCGAAATGCCTGCGTCCTCTTTAATTTTCTTAGGATGAAGCGCGTTTATTTCATGCATGACTTTCTTGGCTTGGATGCTACCCATTTCAAATTCGATACCGGCGTACAAGTCTTCTGTATTTTCGCGGAAAATAACAATGTCGATGTTGTTTGAAAGCGCTCTGGTCCCTTCATAGGACTTCGTCGGGCGCACACACGCGAAAAGATCTAACGATTGCCTTAAGGAAACATTGACCGAACGAAAACCTGTCCCGATGGGCGTTACAATCGGCCCCTTAATGGCTACCTTATTTTTTCTAATGGATTCAATGACCTGTTCCGGAAGCGGCGTGTTATATTTCTTAATCGCGTGCTCGCCGACGTCCTGAATATCCCAGTTAATTTTAACGCCGGTTGCCTCAACGCAATGACGCATCGCGTCGGCTACTTCAGGCCCTATCCCATCACCGGGTAAAAGTGTTATGTTATGTGTCATTCTTTTTACTCCTATTTTTGTTAACACCCAGCACTAATTTTTACATAATTATTCAAAAAATTAGTGCTGGGTCAAATTCACTCTCAGCGAAAAACTGAAGCAATGAATTTGACCTTTAAAAAATAACGGCCTGTCTTAAGAAAGACAGGCCTAAAAGATTAATAAAAAATTTCCCCGTTATTTCCTATTCTCTCTCTAGCAACCGACGGAATTCTTCCACATTCTTGACTTGTGTGAGCGCTTCTTCGTAGGTAATGATCCCTTCTTGATATAAAAGTTTTAATGAAGCATCCATCGTATGCATGCCGACATTCATCCCTGTCTGGATAGATGTCGGGATTTGCTCGATAGCTTGTTCACGGATTAAATTACGGATAGCTGGGGTGGCAACCAGAACTTCCGTAGCAAGAACGCGTCCGATACCGGAGGCTCTGGCCATAAGCGCCTGAGAAGCAATTCCTTGAAGACACGCGGAAAGCTGGATACGCACCTGCTGCTGTTGATGCGATGGGAAAACGTCGATAATACGTTCGATAGTTTGTGGGGCATCAGGCGTGTGCAAAGTGGCCAAAACTAAGTGGCCCGTTTCAGCGGCTGTGAGCGCTGTGGAAATGGTTTCCAAATCACGCATCTCACCGACGACAATGACGTCAGGGTCTTGACGAAGACAGCGTTTAAGCGCTTCAGAAAATGAATGGGTGTCTGCATAAACTTCCCGTTGCTTAATAACGGACCGTTTATTTTTGTGGACGTACTCGATCGGATCCTCAATCATTGTGATCATACAGGAACGGTTTTCATTGATATGATTGATCATGGCCGCAAGGGTCGTCGTCTTACCAGAACCCGTTGGACCAGTAATAAGAACTAACCCATTAGGACGTTCGGCAAAATCAAGGATAACATTAGGCAATCCCAACTCACGGGAATTAGGATCATGGATAGGGATACGACGAAAGGCCGCTTCCACACTGCCACGTTGAATGTGGACATTGACGCGGAAACGTTCGAGGCCTTCAAGCCCTAAAGAAAAATCAAGCTCACGCTCTTTTTCAAATTTTTCTTTTTGATTATCGGATAAAAGGCCATAAATAGATTTTTTTAATTCGTCCCGGGCCAAAGGAGGTTGGTCGTTAAGAAAGTTTAAACTTCCATCAATACGTAAGACCGGCGGAGCGTTTTCAGTTAAATGCAGGTCCGACGCTCTTCGTTGCACGCAAGCTCTGAGAAGTTCTCGTATATCCATAATATCCTCTCCCCTAAGGTGAGAAAACTATTAATAGGTTTACTTAACCGTTTTTCTGAATCCAGGCTTTGATACGCTTAATACCTTCTTGAATCCGTTCTTCTGACGTGGCAAAGCTTAATCTGACGAAATTCTTGGCCCCAAAACCTTCACCAGAAATGATGGCCACTTTGGCCTCATCCAAAATGCGTTTAGACACCTCTGTGACATCCCCTAATTTTGAAAAATCACAGAATATATAGAAAGCGCCGTCGGGCTTAACATAGCTTATTTGAGGAATTTGGTCAAGAGCGGCCATCATGAGGTTTCGTCTTTTCTCAAACTCCTTACGCATCGCAATTACAGAATCTTCCGGCTCACGCAACGCCGCTAACGCCGCCATCTGACTTATCGAGGTCGGGTTTGACGTTGAATGGTCCTGGAATTTATTTACAAAACCAATAATCTCTTGAGAGGCGCCGCAATAACCAATCCGCCATCCCGTCATGGAATATGCTTTGGACACGCCATTAACGGTGATTGTTAAATCACAAATCTCAGAACCAAGAGAAGCTATCGACGTAAACTGAGCATTATCATAAACTAATTTCTCGTAAATTTCATCACTTAAAACGAAAATATTATTTTTAACGCAAACCTCGGCAATGGCCTCCAGTTCAGATTTCGAATATAACATCCCCGTAGGATTTGAGGGAGAACTTAAGATCAAAAGTTTTGTTTGTGATGAAATGTTTTGGGCCAATTGCTTCGGCGTAATCTTAAATTGGCTTTGGACTGAGGTTGGGATAAATTTTGAAATCCCGCCGGCGACTTTAACCATTTCCGGATAGCTCACCCAATAAGGGACGGGGATCAAAACCTCTTCGCCATCATCGACGAGAACTTGAATAATATTAAATATGGAATGCTTAGCACCACAGGAAACGGCGACCTGGGAAGCTTTATAATTGAGATTGTTATCTTTTTTAAATTTAAGGGCGATTGTCTCGCGCAATTCATTGATGCCGATGCTGGGGGTATATTTGGTAAAGCCTTTTTCAATGGCTTTGATGGCGGCCGTTTTGATTGTTTGTGGAGTATCAAAATCGGGTTCGCCTGCACCGAAATTAACAACATCATGCCCTTGAGATTGTAACTCTTTAGCACGCGCTGTAATCGCCAGGGTTGAAGAGCCAAGCAAATCTTTGATTCGCTTATTTAAACGTAGACTCAAGGTTTGCATACCTTTATTGGCCGCCAACTTTGCGGTTAAACATCTTACGGATCCCTGCCAAAGGCTTTGTAGGAGCTTTTGTTTGATCTTGTTGATGTGTCACAGCGTCTTTTGAATCTTGCTTGATAGTTTCCTTTTTAGGTTGTGTTTCTTTGACGTCCGTCTTCTCTATTTTCTTTTCCGGTTTTACTATTGTCGCGGAAGCTTTAACATCGACAATCTTTGAACCCTTGTCAGTTTTTGGTTTGCTGATAATGATTTCTTTTTTCTCCGTTAATTCCAAGAAAGCTAATTGGGCATTATCTCCTCGACGGGGACCGAGTTTGATGATGCGGGTATATCCGCCGACGCGATTTTTAAAACGTGGCGCGGTTTCGTTGAAAAGTTCACTGACGATTTTATGATCACAAAGAATAGAGAAGGCCCTTCGTTTATCGGCGAGCGTTCCTTTTTTACCCAACGTAATCAGCTTCTCAACCAATTTTCTAGCCTCTTTAGCACGGGCTTTGGTCGTGCAGATGCGTTGGTCAACAAGCGTTGCCTTGGCCAAATCGCGCACCGTGGCCCAGCGCAATCTTGAGTTTCGGCTTAATCTATTCCCTGCAATTTTATGTCGCATGCGTTTATCCTGGCTCTTTCTTTCGTAATTTTTTCGGGTCAACCTTCATGCCCAAACCTAAGCCCATGACTTTTAACAAGTCATTGATCTCGGTTAAGGACTTTTTCCCAAAATTTCTAAATCCTAACAATTCCGGTTCTGATTTCTTGACGAGATCAGCGATCGTTTTGATGTTGGCATCTTTTAAGCAGTTCGCTGAACGTACGGAAAGTTCCAGTTCAGAAATCGGAAGTCTTAATTTTTCATAAAGGGCCTGCTCTTCGGCTGAAATTTCTTCTTCTTCCTCTTCTTCTTCAGGAAGTTGGCCGTAGCTAACGAAGACGTCTAAATGGCGCTGCAAAATATTAGCCCCATACAATAAAGCTTCTTTTGGGTTGATCGCACCATTCGTCCAGATCTCGACGATCAATCGATCATAATCTGTTCGCTGACCAACGCGTGTGTTCTCAACCGTAAAGTTGACTTTATTGATCGGCGTAAAAATGGAATCAATGGGGATCGTCCCGATGACGGCTTCTTTTTTATTCATGTCCGCCGGAACATACCCTCGCCCTTTAGCCACTTCCATTTCCATGTAGAAATGCGCATCGCGCGAAAGGGTCGCGATATGAAGTTCGGGGTTTAAAACCTCAACGCTTTCATCGGTGATGATATCCTTAGCCTTAATTTCCCCTTTTTTGTCCGACTTGATGTAAATCATTTTGGGGACTTTCGAATGGGATCTTAAAACCAATCTTTTAACATTCAAAATAACCTCGACGACCGATTCCATGACACCGGGAATCGTTGAATATTCGTGCTGAACACCGTCGATCTTAACGGAAGTCACGGCGCTGCCTTCAATCGAAGACAATAAAATTCTTCGCAAAGAATTCCCTAACGTAACGCCATATCCTTTCTCAAACGGTTCGGCAATAAACTTTCCATACGTATCCGAATAGTTTGATTCGTCACAATCAAGCCTTTTAGGCATCTGAAAATCTCGCCATTTAACTCCCATTCTTTTTCCTCCTTAAATGAGCCCCAATTCGGGCGAATTTAACCCAGCACTTAGAGCCGCACTAGCAACTAGCTAAGTGCTGGGTTTAACTGAAAACCTCAACTTACATTCACATCGTTTCTGTAAGTTGTGGTTTCGTAAAAATTATCTCGAATAAAGCTCGACGATTAACTGTTCGTTGACCGGATAGCCGATATCATCGCGCTGCGGCATACGGCGCACCTTGGCTTTGTAATGTTCTGCATCTACTTCAAGCCAGGCTGGAACGGTCCTGCTGGCTGAAGCGGCGACATTTTCCTTGACCGCTTGCTGGCCCTTCTTCTTAAAACGGATGGTGATCTCATCATTTTCTTTGACAGAATACGACGGGATGTTCACCGAATGATCGTTGATGAAAACAAATCCGTGGTCAACGATTTGTCTGGCCTGACGACGGGATGTCGCAAAACCAGTTTGGTAAATCACATTGTCTAAACGTCTTTCTAAAAATTGCAATAAGACATGGCCGGTAACACCTTTAACGCTCGCGGCTCGATTAAAATAATTTCTGAATTGTTTCTCGAAAAGCCCGTAAATTCTTTTGACTTTTTGCTTTTCGCGCATTTGAAGACCGAAGTTAGATAGCTTACCCTTTTTATTGCTGCCGTGCTGACCAGGTGCATATTCACGACGCTCAATAGCGCAACGATGCGTAAAACAACGTGCCCCTTTTAAAAAGAGCTTCTCTCCTTCCCGACGGCATAAACGGCAACTTGAACCAGTATATCTTCCCATAATCCTTTTTTCCTTTTGTTAAACTCGTCTCTTTTTACGGGGACGGCAACCGTTGTGAGGTAAAGGCGTCACGTCTCTAATGGAGGTGACCATCAATCCGCTCGTTTGGATCGCGCGAATAGCTGATTCACGCCCTGATCCCGGACCATTAACCAAAACTTCTACACTTTTTAAACCCAAATCTTTTGCTCTTTTTGAAGCATCGGCCGATGCGACTTGCGCGGCAAACGGCGTTGATTTTTTAGAACCGCTAAAACCGACAATCCCAGGACTGCTCCAGACGATCACATGCCCCTGAAGGTCAGTGATCGTGATGATCGTATTGTTAAACGTCGCTTTAATATGAACGACACCTTGGGTGATGCCCTTAAGAGATTTCTTTTTCGATTTCTCTTTTTTGACGACTACTTGTTCTGCTGCTGCTTGAGATGCTTGTCTGGCCATAATTATCCTTAATTGTTATTTCTATTTTGCCGCCGGTGCTGATGCGGGTTTAGCATTAACGATAGGTTTTCTTCCTTTGCGTGTACGGGCATTGGTGCGTGTTCTTTGTCCGCGGGCCGGAAGGCCTTTACGATGACGAGTTCCACGATAACTTCCAGTATCAATCAAGCGCTTGATGTTCTGGCTGATTTCCCGTCGCAAATCCCCTTCAGTGATATATTTGCTTTGAATGATGTTAGTGATCCTTGCAATCTCTTCGTCCGTTAAATCTTTAGCGCGACGGTTAACATCGATTTTAGCTTCGGCCAAAATGACCCTTGCTTGATAAGGCCCGATACCATAAATATATGGCAAGGACGCTTCGATGCGTTTTTCTTTTGGAATATCAACCCCTAGAATTCTTGGCATAAATATTTACCCCTGTCTCTGCTTATGTTTTGGGTTCGAACAAATGACTCTAACTACTCGTTGTCGTCGAACGATTTTACAATGGCTGCAAATTCTCTTAACTGATGATTTGACTTTCATATCAATTCTCTTTTCCCTATTTACATCTAAACGTTATCCGCCCGCGCGTTAAATCGTAGGGCGAAAGTTCTAATTTGACTCTGTCTCCAGGCAAGATGCGGATAAAATTCATCCGGATTTTCCCAGCTAAATGTGCTAAAACAATATGGCCTTGACCACCATCAAGCTCCACCCGAAAGCGCGCATCAGGCAACGCTTCTTTGACAACTCCTTCGACTTCGATTAAGTCTTCTTTGGCCATAATTTATTTTGCCCTGAATCATTCATTCAAGGTTAAAATCTCTGGTCCCTTTTCTGTAATGGCAATCGTATGTTCAAAATGCGCTGACGGTTTTCCATCGACGGTGACAACCGTCCAGCCGTCGTTTAAAATCTTTGTCTGCCATCCGCCCATATTAACCATAGGTTCGATGGCAAATACCATACCTTCTTTTAACACCGGCCCTTGGTGCGGCTCACCATAATTGGGGATTTCCGGATCTTCATGCAAGCGACGGCCAATCCCATGCCCGACAAATTCCCTGACGACCGAAAATCCGTTAGATTCCACATAACTTTGTACGGCATTAGAAATATCCGACAAATGATTATCCACATGCGCCTGCGAAATCCCTTTGTATAATGACTCATGCGTGACATCCAAAAGCTTCTGGACTTGCGGCGAAATTTTTCCCATGCCTACACTGACCGCTGTATCCGCATAATAATTTTTATGGATAATCCCGACATCGAGGCTGACGACATCTCCGTTGTTAATCTCGCGATTTGTGTTGGGGATCCCATGCACAACTTCCTGATTAAGTGAGATGCAGATCGACGCTGGATATCCACGATAACCTTTAAAGGCCGCTGTCACTTTATGTTGACCAATCAGCCGTTCGGCCTCTTCATCAACGTCCTTGGTGGTCATCCCGATTTTTAAAGAGCTTTTGAGCTTCTGTATAATTTCCGCTAAAATGCCGCCCGCTTCCCGCAGAGTAGCAATTTCATCCTTTGTCTTAATGCTTATGGCGCTTTGAACTTTCACAAGAAAATTCCTCCCTACGGCCGGAATATCTTTTTACTTCGTCGGAACGGAACTTTCTAGCGACCAGAATTTCATACCTTTTTCTTGTGCGTTCCTCCGCTTTGAAAAAGGTTCAATACCTGATCTTGTAATTCTTCCGACTCTAGGTCCGAATCCAACTTTATCAGAATATCTTTCTTAGCGTAAAAATCAACAATGGGTTTGGTTGCTTCCAAGTAAACCTTTAAACGCGTTTCAATCGTTGCCGGATTATCGTCCGGTCTCTGATAAAGATTTCCGCCGCATACATCACAAACCCCATCTTTTTTCGGAGGTTTGTTCTTCATATGAAAAAGAGCGCCGCAATTCTTGCAAACCCTTCGTCCGCCCAAACGCTGTACGATCACCGGTGTTGTCGATTCAAGGTTAAATGTGTAATCTAACGGCTTATTAGCCCGTTTTAAAATCCGATCAAGATCTTCAGCCTGCTTAAGCGTTCGGGGAAAACCGTCCAACATAAACCCCTTCTCAATCCGCTTATCCGTCGTAATCTTATGTTCAATGAGCTTTGTAACAACTTCATCCGGGACTAACTGTCCGCGATCAATATATTCTTTGGCTTGCTTTCCTAACGGCGAATTATTTTTGATCTCTTCTCTTAATATATCGCCGGTCGAGATGTGCAAAATACCCAAAGAATTCTTAAGTAATACCGCTAAACTTCCCTTGCCTGCGCCTGGAGCTCCCAGAAGCACAATCCTCATCGCCGTCCTCGCAGGTGCCCGGTTTTCATAAACCCATCGTAATGGCGCATGAGCAAATGAGACTCAACCTGCTTCATAAAATCAAGCATGACCCCGACCATGATAAGGACTCCCGTGCCGCCGAAGAAGGATGCGACTAAATATGGAACTCTAAATGAGGCCATAATGGCATCAGGCATAATGGCAATCGCAATAATAAAAAGAGCGCCCGTCGACGTAATACGGGTCATGACGAAATCTAAATAATCGGCTGTTTGCTGTCCCGGCCTCACACCTGGAACGAATCCACCGTGCTTTTTTAAATTTTCCGAGACATCAATCGGGTTAAAAACAACAGCCGTATAAAAATAGCAAAAGAAACCAATAAGCAATCCGTAAATCAAATAATATAAAAAGTGTCCGCGCTGGATAAACGCCGCAAAATTATGAAATCCCTGGTTCGGGATAAAGCTTGCTAACGTTGCCGGAAACAAAATAATCGATTGAGCAAAAATGATTGCGATAACCCCTGATGTATCGACTTTCAGCGGAATAAACGTGCTTTGCCCGCCGTAAACTTTCCGTCCGACAATGCGGCGCGCGTATTGCACCGGAATCCGGCGCTGCGCTTGCGTAATCAATGTGATCGAGATAATGACCGTGACTAAAAATACGATCATAATGAGCAACGTCAGCGGCTGCAATTGCTGCGCCCCGGCGGATTGCGGCGATAACAAGAGAACCAGCGTATGTAACGCCGACGGAATCGCTGAGATGATCCCGGCGGTAATAATTAAGGAAATGCCGTTACCAATCCCTCGTTCCTGGATCTGCTCGCCCAACCACATCAAAAGAAGCGTCCCGCACGTCAACGTAAAAACGGTCGTGATCCGAAAGCTCCAACCGGGTTCATTGACAATTTGTAATCCGCTAAATGATGCCGGATTCTCAAGCCAAAGAGCGATAAAAAATGACTGGACCGCCGACAAAACAAGCGTTCCGTAACGCGTATACTGATTTATCTTCATGTACCCTGCTTGACCTTCTTTGGCGATCTTCTCTAGAGCAGGGACAACGGCCGTCAACAATTGCAAAATAATCGAGCTTGAGATATAGGGCATGATCCCCAACGAAAACACCGTCAGTTTCTCAAGCGCCCGTCCGGAAAACATATTCATGATATGAAATACGTTCCCGCCCGCTGACTGCGCATCGATACGATGGAAAAACTCAGCCAGCATCGCCCCGTTGACACCAGGGGTTGGGATATAACACCCGACGCGATAAACCGCAATGATACCTAACGTAAAAAGAATTTTCTTTCTTAATTCCGGAATCTTAAAGCAATTAACAAAGGACGTTAATGCAATCATAGTTAGTTTTACTTCTTTTTAGATTCTTTTGTGCTTGCAACATCCTTCGTGCTTGAAATCTCAATCTTGCCGCCGGCCTTGGTGATTTTTTCCTGCGCGGACTTTGAAACGCTGCCTTCTTTCACAATCACGGATTTCTTGATCTCGCCGTCGCCTAAAAT
>JACXTT010010742.1_pt1 | contig 12318 bp, 13 predicted proteins | sample 9270951 | NCBI WGS metagenome assembly JACXTT01 (sample SAMN15532306, study PRJNA645909) | rock metagenome | isolation source: weathered quartz diorite | place: Puerto Rico | collected 2017-06-21 | reverse complement strand
GGACATACCTGGGAGGCATTGGATTATGCCGACGGTCTTGTCCGCTTTGGCGTGCAGTCCGCAGCAGTCCGCCCCGAAGCAGCAGCACTCCTTCGCAAACTGATGGTCGAGCGGGGATTGCCGGTTCCGCCGGCAAATCGAGTGGTCGATTCGATTTGTATTGTAGAGATCTGTAAAGAACGGATCTGGAACTAACAACGTGATGCAAAAATTCTTATGCGTGGCTCTGGCGGCTGCTTGCTTATCATCGATCGCGCCCGCATTTGCCCAGATGGGATACCCGCTGAAGGGTTCCTGGAGTGGTGACTGGTGGTTGAGAAAAGGCGAAGAGAATCACGTGCTGCTCAATTTCGATTGGGACGGGAAGATTCTGAAAGGCGTACTGAATCCGGGTACGGATAACCTAACTCTGCAAAACCTCTCACTCGAGCCGCCTGCCGGCGGCGTTCCTCACGCAATGGATCCGTGGATCCTCCACTTCGAAGCTGACGCCAAAGATGGCACCGGCAAAACGGTTCACTACGTCGTCGACGGCAAACTGCAAAACATCGGCGCGTATCGTAAATTCGTTACCGGGACCTGGGCAGCCGGAAACCAGAAGGGCGAATTCAGAATAGTGCGGAATTAGGAGAATTCTTTACTTGCTGTTGGGACCGACAATCGGGCGGCCGAAATCATCCGTCAAGCGGTTGAAGTAGTTGTTGTTCTCCTGGCAGATATATTCCTGAAGTTCGCCGGTCGCATTCCAGGGAATATCCCACGCTACAGTCCACGGCTTTGTGTACGCCCCTGGATCGTCGATTGTGGCTTCGTAATGCAGCGTGCCTTTGTTCGGGCGCGTGAATTTCTCCACGATATGCATTTGGTCCGTGTGAGGATGTCCGAAGTAGTCGATCCAGGTCCCTTCGTTGTAACCAACCACATCGACAACAAGCGTGTCGCCTTCCCAGTGGCCTACGGAATCACCCAGCCAGGTTTGTCCTTTGATCTCTTCACTCTTGAGATGAGAACGGCCATCCATGTGGATCTCGCGCCAGACGTGCGTACCGCCTTCGAAGATCATGATGATCCGCTTCAACTCGGGCTGCTGGATGATTTCCATCGGATATGGGGTTGCGAACAAACGGGGGCCGCCGGGAGGCAAACAGTATCCTTCAGGATCGTACTTTGAATCGTTCAGCGAGTTGTAATTGTAGACGGCCGCGGCCCAGGGCTGAAATGGAACCCATGGCTCTGTAGCGGCTCCACCTCGCTGACCAGCAGGAGCAGCGCCTTCACCGCCGCCGATTTGGCCTCCACCGCGGCCACCGCGTTCACCTCTTGGGGCTGCAGGTGGAGCGCCGACGACAATATTGCGGGCCCCCATATTCGTAATGTAGGGAAGCTGCCAAACGCCGAGCTCACCGGAAACTCTGCCCAAATTCACCGTTCCATCCGGCAAACGAGGGGCCGGCTGGCTCAACAGCGGATTGGGGCCGCCACGTTCGCCCTGCACGGCCGGTAACGCGATCACTGTCGCAGCAAGCAGGAACAAGTACGCACTCGTTATTGCAAGAAACCGGAAGTATATGCGGTTCCGCACGAAGGAATTTCCGAGAACTATGGATTAGTGGCTTCGCTCGATGCGGCACCGAGCTTCTTGCCATCCACCGTGACATTGCGGGCGTTCGCTATATTCGATCCATCCTTCGCAGCCGACCCTTCCACTCGGATGACCATGCCGATTTTCATTGTGTTGCGCGTCCAGCCCTGCCGAGTGAGACCATTTGGACTGCCCATCTCACAACCCCAGTTCGTGACCTTGCCGGTCTTAGGATCCTTCACATCGACGTAGAAGTAAACGTGCGGATTCATCCACTCGACTTTCGTCAAAACACCGGTGAAATCGACTGGCTTACCTGTGTCGAACTCGGCTGCAAATGAATGATGCGCCAAAGCTGGTATAGCCGATGCAATAAGAACAGCCGCTGCAGCCAGAATCGTCAGCACACTGCGTCTCATAGGTTTTCTCCAAAGACTTTTGTTTGATCATGATGCCTTCGGGGTTCGCGTACGTCAAGCGGCAAAGGATTGGTACGTCTTCAAACTGGTTGCATTAGTGTCTCCGATCCGGTAAAAGACACGCACCGGCAATATCAGGTTGAATATTTCCGCGCCGAATCTGCAATTAGGATGAGGAGAATTTAAGATGGTCGAGTCTCTCAGTGGAGCACAATTTAAGAAACAACTGCGCGAAGGACATCCGAAATTGGGTCTATTCCTGAATGCGCATAGTCCAACGGTGGCCGAGCAACTGGCGCATAGCGGTTATGACTGGTTGCTCGTCGATACGCAGCATGGCCCCATGGGGAATGAAACCCTTTCAGGCATGCTTGCTGGAATTGCTAACGGCGGCGCAAAGTCATTGGTGCGAGTCGGGCAATACTCCGATCGCGCCGGCATCCAGCAAGCGCTCGACATGGGCGCAGACGGAGTATTGATCCCGTACATTAATACAGCCGACGAAGCCCGGCAGGCAGTGAGCTGTGCCCGCTATCCCACGGCCGGGACGCGCTCGGTTTATTTTCCGCAGCGCAGTATGAACCGTGAAGGATTACTCGGCTACGCCGGCAAAGCCAATGAGAATGCCATCGTGGCGCTTCAAGTCGAAACGGCGGATTGCATCAAGAACATCGATGAGATTGCCGCAGTACCGGGCGTCGATATTCTCTTCCTCGGGCAAAACGATCTTTGTATGTCGATGGGACTCTACGAGAAGTACAAGTTTCCAGACATGTATACGTCTCCTGAGTTGAACGCAGCGACCGAGAAGCTGAAAGCGGCGGGCCGAAGAAACAATGCCATTTTGGGCCTTTTCTTATTCGGAACGTCACGCGTGGGTGAATTTCTCGAAAAAGGATTTCCGTTTATCAGCGTCGGCAACGATCTGCATCACATCCTCACGCAGGCGGCTGCGTATGTGAAGGACATCGAGGCTGTATCAAAGGAGAAGGGCACCAAGGCGTGGGCAAAGAGAGCATCGGCCCTGGTCTAAATGCAACTTGCTGAAAAAATTTCCCGCATAAGGACGGAATCAGCATACGAAGTCCTCGCCCGGGCGCGCGAGCTCGAGAAGCGCGGCAAAAAGGTCATTCATCTGGAAATCGGCGAGCCCGATTTCCAGACGCCCGCTCACATCGTAGAGGCAGGCAAGCGGGCGCTGGATGAAGGCTGGACGAAGTATGGCCCCGTTCCGGGATTCCCTGAATTCCGCGCTGCCATCGCCGCTTACGTATCTCATACGCGCGGCATCAAGGTTGGCGAGAACAACGTGTGCGTTGTTCCTGGCGGCAAACCCATCATGTTTTTCACCATGCTTGCTCTGCTCGAAGCGGGTGATGAAGTCATTTATCCAAATCCAAGCTTCCCCATCTACGAATCGATGATTGCGTTTCTCAACGCGAAGCCGGTTCCCATACCCCTGGTCGAAAGCCGCGGATTCTCCTTCGACCTGAATATCCTGAAGGATCGCCTGTCGGACAAGACAAAGATGGTGATTCTGAATTCGCCTGCCAATCCGACCGGCGGCGTCATCCCGAAAGACGATCTGCGCCTGATAGCGGACATGCTTCGCGATCGGGATGTGATCATTCTGAGCGACGAAATCTATTCACGGATCTGGTATGAACTCGAGCCGTCATCCATTAGCAGCTTTGATGGAATGGCGGAAAAGACGGTCATTCTCGACGGCTTTTCGAAAACATATTCAATGACCGGCTGGCGACTGGGATATGGCGTTATGCCCCTCTGGCTTGCGGATGCCGTAAACAAACTCACGGTCAATTCAAATTCCTGCACCGCCAGCTTCACCCAACGTGCCGGGATTGCCGCTCTCCAGGGTCCTCAGGATTGCGTCACGACAATGGTTGCGGAATTTCGCCAGAGGCGTGATGCGATGGTGAAAGGTCTGAACGAAATTCCTGGGTTCCAATGTTCGCTGCCTGCTGGGGCTTTTTACGCATTCCCGAACATAACGGGTACCCGTCGCTCATCCAAAGACCTCGCCGATTTCATCCTCAATGAAGCCGGGGTCGCTTCATTGTCGGGCGCTGCCTTCGGCGAATATGGCGAAGGATACCTGCGGTTCAGTTACGCCAATTCGCTTCCGAACATTCTTGAAGCGTTCTCGAGAATCCGTAAAGCGCTCGATTTCCGAGATTGACACGGACTACTTTCCCACCAGATGCTCCACGTCCTTGTTATTTTCCTGGCAGATGTATTCGATCAGCTCATCTTTAAGCAACGAGGGATGCGTCGTGAATGTCCACGACTTCGAGAAGGTCTTCGGGTCGTCAATGATGTGCACAAGTTCGAGGTGACCGAAATCCGTGCGTGTGAAGCGTTCGGTGACCTTCATGTCGGCCGAGTGTGGGATGCCCGATTGGTCGATCCACGTGATGTCGTTCTGGCCAACCGTTTCGACGACCAGCGTGTCGCCTTCCCAGTGGCCGATCGAATCGCCCAGCCACGTCAATTCAACTGTCGGATCGTGCGGCCGACCGTCCATGAAGATCTTGCGCCAGACGTGCGCGCCGCCTTCGTAGACGATGACGATGAGCTTTGGTGTCTGCACAATCGTCCACGGGTACGGTGTTGTGTTTGTGCGTGGAACGCCGGGAGGCATGCAGCGCGCTTCGGGATCGTCCTTGCTGAGGCTTTCCTTGTGTTTCTTGTACAGCGCTTGGGCCGCCGGCAGCATCGGCACATCGACACCAGAGCCCACCAGGTCTACGTTCTTGTCAATCGCGTTCGGCTGCCAGTTGCCGGACAGATCTGGATGGCCGTCAACCGTCCGCGGAGCCGCACCCGCAGGCGGCCACTCGGATGTGCTACCACGTGTGCCTCGTCCCTGAGCGGCGGCAACATTTGAAATCGACAACATGGCTGCGGCAGCAGCGATTAAAAAGATCAAGCTCCTAGCATTCCGCTTCATTATTTACTCCCGGATTCGATCGTTGTTTCGCTAATGCGAAATGATCATTTGGGTGTCACATGGATGAGGGCACCGGGATTGGCGTCTTCCAGCATCCACAACGAGCCATCGGGACCTTCTTCCACATCGCGGATGCGGTGGCCGACGTCCCAGCGCTCCGCCGTTTTGGCGCCACCGTGGCCGTCAAAGATGATGCGGTTAAGTGTCATGGTCACCATGCCGCCGAGGAAGCCGTTGCCGTTCCATTGCGGAAAGGTCTGGGTGCCGTGATAGAACATCAGATTGCCCGGCGCGATCACCGGCACCCAATAGATCACCGGCTTCGTCAGTTCGGGGTCCGTGTCGGGTTTGGCGATCGGCACACCGTTATAGTTGTCGCCGTAGGAGACGAGCGGCCAGCCATAATTCTTGCCCTTCTCTATCAGGTTCAATTCGTCGCCGCCGCGCGGTCCATGCTCGACCTCCCACAATTCGCCGGTGGGAGAAAACGCCATGCCGTAAGGAGTGCGGTGGCCGCTGGTCCAGGTTTCAGCCGGCGTCAGGTTGGGGCCGCGGAAGGTGTAGGTGCTCACAACCTTCGCGGCCTTGGCGGCTTCCGTATCGCTAGGCGGATCGATCAAGGGAATGGTGGCCGCACCGGTCTTGCCGAAGTAGGGATTGCCGGGTGCCGGTTTGCCGTCCAGCGTCAGGCGCAGAATCTTGCCTTCGGGCTGATTCGGATCCTGGGCGGGGGTGAAGCGTTGACGGTCGCCTACCGTCAGGAACAAATACTGGCCGTCGGGCGAGAAGGCGACCTGTGCGCCTTCCTGGCCGCCCTTGCCCTTCGGCATCTGGCGCCAGAGCACCTGCAAGTTCTCCAGTTTGGCCGCAGTGGGGGTGACGTTCAGCTTGGCGCGGGCCAGCGCCAGGCCGCCGCCATAATCACCTGGCTCGACATACGTGAGATAGATACTCTGGTCTGTGCTGTAATGGGGCGAGACGAACACGCCAAGCATACCGTTCTGTCCCTGCCAATAGACCGGCGGCGTATTCGCGAGCGGAGTCTTCTGTCCCTGCTGGGTCACCAACCAGACGGGACCGATCTTTTCAGTGACCAGCATGCGGCCATCGGGCAGGAAGGCCAGTCGCCAGGGCAACTCGAAAGTGCTCACCGTGGTCATTTTGAACGGCAGGTTAGCTTCGGGCTTCTGTTCGCCTGCATTGACCTGGGCCCAGACCGCCGCGGATGCCAAGGTTAGCAGCAACACGGCGTGTGCCATTTTCATCGTCATTATTTTCCTCGCTTGTAGATGTAAAACCTCACGTTGCAATGTTCAAACATAAACCAGCCTCCAGAAGGCTTTCACGTTAAGGCTGATTTAAAGTTTCCCGGCCGTACCCAGGCGCACCCAAAAGAAAGGCCGGGACGTCACTCCCGGCCGAAGTATTGATTGTAAACGGGGTCGACGGGATTCGAACCCGCGACCTCCGACGTGACAGGCCGGCGTTCTAACCAACTGAACTACGACCCCGTATGGGCAAACCAAAATCATACACGAGTTTGATGGACAAAAAAATCGGGCGTTCTTCCAACGCCCGATTTGGATTTTAGTTTTTATTTCGAAGCCGGCTATTCGCGACGCTTCAGTGTTGGCCGATCGTCGTCCTCCGGCTGGCGGTCGTCAGGCTTTGTGGAATCGACCTGACCGTCCTTATCCTTTTTGTTTTTCGAATTGGTGTCTTTCGGATTGCCTTTGTCGTCGGCATCCACATCCGGACGCGGAGTGCGGCGCCTCAGGCTCGGTTTGTTTGCCTCTTCCGGCGATGGTCTACGATTTTCGAGTTGCGCCAGGAGCGTCTTGATCTTTCCAAATTCGGAAGTCGTGACAACGTATTGTTCTTTATCCGGCAGAATCTGCTCGATGTTCTTCTTCGTGTTCTCGATCCGATCGCCGGTCGGAGGATGCGTGCTGAACATCTTCGATACGCTTCCGGGACGAGCGCTCTCTTTGGCCTGCAGTTTTTCAAAGAAACTCACAGCCGCGCCAGGATCGTAACCCGTTTTGTACAGATACTGAAGTCCGAGGTAGTCCGCCTCTGCTTCATCGGAGCGCGAGAATTGGAGGAATTGCATCGGGATGAGGAATCCCGCGGCCTGCCGTAGCGCGAAGCCTCCAACGCCGCCCATAAAAATCAAAGGAATCGAGGCGAAATTGATCAGTTCGGCTTTCGAGGCCTGCTTCGTACCGTGCCGTGCCGCAACGTGTGCGATCTCGTGCGCCATCACGGCGGCGAGTTCGGATTCGTCATCGGCTGCGAGAATCAAGCCACTGTTGACGTAGAAGAATCCGCCGGGAAGGGCGAAGGCATTGATTTCATCGGATTCAACAACCTTGATGGTGAAAGGAACTTTTGCGTCCGAGTTGCGAACGATGTTCTGTCCCACGCGATTGACGTATTCGCTGATTGTCGGATCGTTCAGCAGTTTCACCTGCCGTTCGATTTCGGCCGCAAGTTGCCGGCCCATCTGAATTTCTTTTTCCAGCGAAAAGAAATTAATACTGCCCTTGTTGATGTTTCGGTTTCCGATGTTCTCAACATCGGAGTTCTTCTTCTTGCCCTTCTTGGCCTTATCTTTGTCCTTGTCTTTATTTCTATCGTTGTTCTTGTCGGTATTTTTGCTGGACGTTTTGGCCTGATCGCTGTTATCGGTTTGACCCTCAGTTTGGGCCAGAAGGGGGAGGGGAATCGCGATCAAGAAGCCCAGAAAAAGCATGAGCCCTGTTCGGGCGACCCTATACATCATGTCGGTTCTCCGCAGGCAAACTAGGTTCATCGTAAAGACCACCCCAAAATGTGTCAAGGCCTTTGACGGGCGGATTTGCCTTTTGGAGCAATCTTTTTACACGCAGGCACATATTAAGAAAGCACGTTTTAAGAAAGCACGTTACGGCCCATTACCGCCGCTACAGGGACGCCACCGGCAGACTCACGATGTCCTCAACGGCCATCACTTCCTTGACGACGAACGGCTCTGCGTAATTCACACCCATGAGGTGTCCGAAATACTTGCATTGCGTGGTAATGCGGTCGATCAGCTTGCCCCAGGCAGGGTAAAGCTCTGCAATATCACGGAGATCACCAGCGAATTGGGATGCAAAACAGTTGATTGCCTCGATCTTGCGTTCGAAGTAGGGGCTAATATCGACAAGAAACGAGGGACGAACCTCCCAGTACATCGAAGCATACAGGACTTTCTTCGGACGATACGGTTCCCCCGAAACCGGCAGCTGCTTCAGGCCCGCAACGTAACACGCTTCATAGCCGAGAGTTGCAGCCGTATAGTGGTCGGGGTGACGGCCTTCCCAGTACGGCAAAATTACCGTTTTCGGCCGAGCTGCTCTCACTTTTTCGGCCAAAGCGAAGCGGTTCTCAGCGGAAGCGGTGAGACGCGAGTCTCCGAAATTCAATCGTTCCCTGAATCGTGCGCCAATCACCGCCCGCGCGGCTTCGGCCTCCTTTGCGCGAATTTCGGGTGTCCCTCGAGTTCCCATCTCCCCTTGTGTGAGGTCGACAATGCCTACGGAGTAGCCCCTATCGACCATTTTCAGCAGTGTTCCCGAGCATGTCAGCTCGATATCGTCGGGATGCGCCGCAATTGTTAAGACGTCGACCGGTTCCACAATCCGTTCACTTTCTTCTCCAGCTCCGCTTCATTGACATGGTATTTGAACGCTTTGTTTCCATTAATAAACACAACAGGGATTTGCTCGCCGTAGAGTTTCTCCAACTCCGGATCCGTCTCAATGTCGATTATCGCCAAGGCAAAAGGGATTCGCCTTCGCACCCGTTCCACGATCTCTTTGGCTTCGTCGCAAAGATGACAACCGGGACGGGAGTAGATATCGATATGTACTGGATTGCCCGACATCGATATCCTCAACCGGCCACGACCGGCGGACGGCGTCTTCCCGTCGGCGACGCCAGAATCTTGAAGAACTTTTGCGCGCGCGCAACATCCGTTGCGATTTGCTTTTGGAGCATTTCAGCCGAGGAGAATTTCTTTTCATCGCGCAAGCGGTGCGGAAAAACCAAACGCGCCCTTTTGGCATCTTGAGGCACGCTGCCCTTGAGAACAAATGTTTCGATCGTCAGATCGGACTCGTTGAACGTTGGCCGGACACCAATGTTCGTCACCGCATCCAAAAACGAGCCTCCGTCGAGAGAAATGCGCGTGACGTAGACACCATTTTTCGGAATGAGCTCGTTTTCGGACTGAAGGTTGAGCGTCGGAACGTTCATGGTTCGGCCGCGGCCGGCACCTGAAACAATCTTGCCTTCAATCTCCGTCCAGCGTCCGAGGAGTGGGCAAGCACGCGAGACAGCGCCCTCGGAGACAAGCTGCCGGATTGCCGAGCTGCTTACAATCGTTCCCCGCACCCGAACCGGAGGAACCTCAACGATTTCGAAGTTCTGACGGAATTGGCGTAACGTGTCGATCGTACCCATTCCGCGATGTCCAAAATTGAAGTTCCCGCCGACGCAAACCGAACGCGCGTTTAGCCCATCAATCAGATACTTACGAATAAATTCTTCGGGTGACAGTTGAGAAAAAGGCAAATCGAATTTAGCCAGAAAGAGGAGGTCAATGCCGGCGCCTTCGATGAGCTCTATCTTCTGATCCAGTGTACTGATGAGGCGAAGAGGACGCTCGGGCGCGAGAAACCGCATCGGATGCGGTGCGAAGGTCATCGCAACGGGACGGAGCCCGAGGTCCTTGGCTCGTTGGACCACAGTCTTTAGAATTTCCCGATGCCCGAGGTGAAGGCCATCAAAATTGCCGATGCTGACCACCGAAGGATGCGAGACGTCGACATCGGCCAATGAAGTTGCGACTCTCATCAGCCTATGAATTTAACACGATATAATCGGGCTATGGAGCGCGTCCCCAAGAGCACCGGCCAAAGATTTGAGCGCCTCGTCGACATCATGGCCACACTGCGCGGGCCGAATGGATGTCCATGGGACAAACAGCAAGACTTCAACTCGCTGAAACCGATGCTGGTGGAAGAAGTCTACGAAGTGCTGGAGGCAATCGAAAACAATGATTTCGAAGGCCTGTCCGAGGAACTTGGCGACGTTCTGCTGCATATCGTCTTTCATGCTGGTCTTGCCAAAGAAGCAGGCCAATTCGACATCAATACCGTCATAGAGAAAATCTCCGACAAGCTCATACGCCGCCATCCGCATGTTTTTGGAGACGAGTCTGCCTCCTCAGCAGAAGAAGTCATCAAGAACTGGGAGGCCATCAAGGCAAAAGAAAAAGAGCAAAAGCTGAAGAGCCGGACTCCCGACCAGCGCTCGCTGTTGGAAGGCATTCCAAGCAAGCTGCCGGCCATCCATGAAGCGCATCAAATCTCGTCGCGAGTGGCGCGCGTTGGATTTGACTGGCCCGACCTCGAAGGAGTTTTCGATAAGCTGCAGGAAGAGATACGCGAACTCAAGGAGGTCATCGCCGAGGACGGTGCTGAAACGCGGCGGGAACGGCTGGAGGATGAGATCGGCGATATGCTTTTCGTCATCGTGAATATCGCCCGGTATTTGAAGATTGATTCCGAATCTGCGTTAAAACGAGCAAACCGCAAGTTCAAATCCCGCTTTCAGTATATGGAAGGGGAACTCGCCAAGCAGGGAAAGACTCTGGATCAGACCTCTTTGGACGAGATGGAAATACTCTGGCAGAAAGCAAAGTCTGAAATTCTCTCTCCATGACGATTCGTCCGCTTTCCGAAATTGCCGAGTTCGAGAAATGTGTTGAGCTTCAGCGCGAGGCATGGGGGTCCGCCGACATCGACATCATGCCCACACGCTACTTCATCACGCATAACCACATTGGCGGTCTCGTCCTTGGCGCGTTCGACAGCGACCGGCTCATTGCATTTGTCAACGCTGCGCCCGCTTTACGCGACGGCATGGCTTATTGGCGATCCCATATGCTGGCTGTGTCGCGAACTCACTGGAATTCTGGAATTGGCGCCCAACTGAAACTCGCGCAACGCGAATATGCCCTTCAGCGAGGAATCCAGTTGATTGAGTGGACGTTCGACCCGCTTGAATCCAAAAACGCGCATCTGAATATTCGAAAATTAGGCGCCATCGTGCGCAGATATTACGTGAACCTTTACGGCGTAACGACGTCGCTCTTACAGCAAGGACTGGACAGCGACCGCGTCATTGCCGAGTGGTGGCTGGATAAACCGCGCCTCGAAGTTGGAGGCGACATTCGCCGTGTTTTCATTCCAGCCGATATTCAGACCTTGAAGAAGCAAAGTCTCAAATCCGCTCGGGACGTGCAGCAGCGAGTTCGGGAGCAGTTTTTGAGGAATTTTGCGGAAGATTATTTCGTCGCCGGTTTCGAGCGCAAGGATGAATGGAGTGAATATCTGTTCATTCCAGGAGCATCGCGTGTTTATCAAAAAGATTGAAATCCGCGAGCTGAAGATGCGGCTCCTCTATCCGTTTGAAACAAGCTTCGGATGGACGCAAGACAGGCACATCATTCTGGTGAAAGCGACCGGTGGCCTACACAAGGGCTGGGGAGAAGTTACTGCGGCCGAAGGCCCATTCTACAGCTACGAGACCTGGGAAACCGCATGGCACATCCTGCGAGATTACATTGTTCCCAGCGTGATCGGAAAGGAGCTGACGGAGGCGGGAGAATTTGGCTCGCTGGTTCGCGGAATACGGGGACACAGCATGGCGAAGGCAGGGCTGGAAACAGCGCTGTGGGATCTCGAAGCGAAAGGGAAGAACCTTCCGCTCTGGAAGATGTTGGGCGGAACGCACGATCGGATCGACTGCGGAGTGTCCATTGGAATTCAGCCGTCCATAGAGAAGTTGATTGCGAAAATCGATACCGAAATCAAGGCTGGTTATCGCCGCATCAAAATCAAGATCAAACCCGGCTGGGACCTGGAGGTGCTCCGGCAGGTACGGATTTCATTTCCGGATGTTCGCCTCATGTGTGACGCGAATTCGGCCTACACGTTAGCCGACATTGAGCTTTTCAAAAAAATGGATCGCTATAACGTGATGATGTTCGAGCAGCCTCTGCATCATGAGGACATGATCGATCACGCCGAGCTTCAGAAGCAGATCGAAACGCCGATCTGTCTGGATGAATCGATCCATTCTGCGGATGATGCGCGAAAGGCCATCCAAATCGGCGCCTGCAAAATTATCAACATCAAACTAGGCCGGGTCGGCGGGCACAAGGAAGCACGCGCAGTGCATGATGTCTGCCGCGACCGCGGAGTTCCGGTATGGTGCGGTGGGATGCTGGAATCGGGCATTGGCAGAGCCCACAA
>JACXTT010010741.1_pt1 | contig 12318 bp, 6 predicted proteins | sample 9270951 | NCBI WGS metagenome assembly JACXTT01 (sample SAMN15532306, study PRJNA645909) | rock metagenome | isolation source: weathered quartz diorite | place: Puerto Rico | collected 2017-06-21 | reverse complement strand
CCTGCAAATAATGCTACAAACCAGGCCACATCCTTAACGTTGTCCTGGTCTGCCTCATCGGGCGCGACTTCGTATCATGTGCAGGTCTCCACGAGCTCAAGCTTCACGACGCTCTTTCTAGACGATGCGACGCTCACGACGACCTCGCGTCTGGTGAGCGGGATGTCGAGTGGCACGACGTACTACTGGCGCGTCAACGCGACGAACGCGAACGGGACGAGCGGCTGGTCAAGCACCTTCAGCTTTACCACGCTCGCGGGAGTTCCCGCGGCGTTTAGCCTTTCTTCGCCGGCAAGCGGCTCGGCGGACCAGCCCCTGAGCGGCACCCTGTCGTGGGGGTCGTCTACCGGGGCCACAGGGTATGACGTGTATCTTGGTGCGACCAATCCCCCGACCACGGTCGTAAACTCTAACCAGGCCGGGACATCCTATGCATACAGCGGACTTGCAAACAACAGCGTGTATTATTGGAACATCGTGGCAAAGAACGTCGCCGGCAACACGAGCGCGACCGGCGGTCCCTGGAATTTCACGACCGTGCCGCAGCTGCCGGCAGTCTTGACAGGCGGTTCGGGTGCTGTCACCGCAGGCTCGGCCACCGTGAACGGAACGGTCAATCCGAACGGCGCCTCGACGAGCGCGTGGTTCGAGTGGGGTACATCAAGCACGCTTTCGACCTTTACATCGACGTCGGCGCAGTCGATCGGCTCGGGCACGAGCGCTGTCGCGGTAAACTCGAATCTGACGGGATTATCGGCCAGTACGACTTACTATTACAGGACCGCGGGACAAAACAGCGCGGGGACGCAGAAGGACGTGATACTGAGCTTTACGACGCTGCCGAATGCGCCAGCCGCGCCGGTACTGTCGCTTCCCGCGACCGGTGCATCGAATCAGCCCACATCGCTGACCCTGTCGTGGAACGCCTCTTCGGGCGCCGCCACGTACCGGGTGCAGGTTTCCGCGAGTTCGACATTCAGCTCACTCCTCGTCGATGACTCGACCGTGGCCTCGACATCGAAGGCCGTGAGCGGGCTTTCGAATAATACGACCTATTACTGGCACGTGAACGCCAAGAATGCGGGCGGCACGAGCGCCTGGTCGACGACATTTAATTTCACCACGGTCCCTCTTCTTCCTGCCGTAACCACCGCGGCAGCCGGCTCAGTCACCACGAGCGGCGCAACGCTCAACGGAAGCGTCAATCCTAACGGCGCCTCGACGACGGCCTGGTTCGAATGGGGGACGTCGAGCACGTTGTCGACGTTTACCTCAACCTCGGCACAGTCCGCGGGTTCAGGCACAAGCGCGGTAGCGGTCAATGCGAGCCTTACCGGTTTAAGCGCAAACACAACCTATTACTTCCGCGCGGCCGGCCAGAACGGCGCGGGCACGCAGAAGGACGTTATTCTCAGCTTCACGACGGGCGCTAATCTTCCGACGGTCACGACGGCCGCAGCCGGATCGGTGACGACCTCTTCTGCGACGCTCAACGGTAGCGTCAACCCGAACGGCGCCTCGACGACGGCGTGGTTCGAATGGGGCACGTCGAGCACCCTTGCATCCTATACGTCGACTTCGTCGCAGTCGGTAGGCTCAGGGACAAGCGGAGTGGCTGTGAACTCCGGTCTGACGGGCCTGGCTTCGAACACAACCTATTACTTCCGCGCGGCCGCGCAGAATAGCGCCGGAACGCAGAAAGACGGAATTCTCAGCTTCACGACAGGAACGGTACTCCCGACGGTCTCCACCACCGCAGCCAGCGGCGTATCTATGACCGGCGCCACGCTTAACGGCGGTGTGAATCCGAACGGATCCTCGACGACCGCGTGGTTTGAATGGGGTACGAGCAGCACGCTGTCGACATTTACCTCAACGACCTCGCAGTCGGTCGGATCGGGATCCTCATCCGTCGGAGTGAGCCAGAGCCTCACCGGATTGACGGCGAACACGACGTACTACTTCCGCGCCGCGGCTCAGAACGGCGGCGGGACGCAGAAAGACGCAATCCTCAGCTTCACCACTTCGGCGAACCTTCCGACGGTCTCCACCGGTGCGGCCACATCCGTGACGCTCACCGGCGCGACGCTGAACGGGACGGTCAATCCCAGCGGCGCGTCCGCGACGGGATGGTTCGAATGGGGAACCAGCAGCTCTCTCTCAACCTTTACGTCAACCTCGGCCCAGTCTCTCGGATCGGGCACGTCGGATGTCGCGATGAGCGCGAATCTGACGGGACTCAGCGCCAATACGACGTACTATTTTCGCGCCGCAGGCCAGAACGTCTCCGGCACGCAGAAAGACGGCATCCTCAGCTTTACGACGCCGATGAATCCGCCTTCGACGCCGGTGCTCTCATTGCCCTCCAACGGGGCCACGAATCAGCCGACGTCGCTGACGATGACGTGGAACGCTTCGACGGGCGCGTCCGGATACCATGTCCAGGTGTCGACGAACCCCTCATTTAGCGCGCTCGTTGTCGACGACTCGACCGTGACGACGACCTCGAAAGCCGTGAGTTCGCTCTCGAACAACACGACCTACTACTGGAGAGTCAACGCCAAAAACAGCGGCGGAACCAGCGCGTACTCGTCGATGTGGAATTATGTCACGACTCCGCTCCTGCCGGTGGTTACGACAACGGCGGCGAGCTCCGTGGCATCGACCTCGGCCACGATGAACGGCAGCGTGAATCCGAACGGGTCATCGGCGACGGCATGGTTCGAGTGGGGAACTTCGAGCACCCTCTCGACCTTCACCTCGACTTCCGCGCAGTCGGTCGGCTCGGGATCTTCGGCCGTGTCATTCAACGCGAACCTGACGGGTCTTGCTCCGAATACGACATATTACTATCGCGCGGCCGGGCAGAACGGCGCCGGAACGCAGAAAGATGCGATCCTGAGCTTCACGACGAGCGCAAATCTCCCGACGGTCACGACGAGCGCGCCGAGCGGAGTTTCATCGAGCGGCGCGACGATGAACGGCAGTGCCAACCCCAACGGATCCTCCACGACCGGATGGTTTGAATGGGGTACGAGCAGTACGCTCTCCACGTTCACCTCTACGACGGCCCAGTCTCTCGGTTCCGGCGCTTCAGCGGTGAGCATGACCGCGAACCTGACCGGTCTGAGCCCGAACACGACGTATTACTATCGCGCCGCGGCACAGAACGGCGCGGGCACGCAGAAAGACGGTATCCTGAGCTTTACGACCGGCGCAGTCCTCCCGGCGGTCGCGACAGGCGCCGCTAGCGCTGTGATGTCGGCCTCGGCCACCATGAACGGCAGCGTGAACCCGAACGGTTCATCGACAGTCGCATGGTTCGAGTGGGGCACGAGCAGCACGCTCTCCACCTTCACATCGACGAGCGCACAGTCGGTCGGATCCGGCGCGTCATCGGTCCCGGTAAGCGCCGATCTCACGGGCCTGAGTCCGAACACGACGTACTATTTCCGCGCGGCCGGACAGAACGGAGCAGGCACGCAGACGGACGCGATCCTGAGCTTTACGACTGGGGTTGCGGCGCCGGCGGCTCCGGTTCTCGCCTCGCCGGCGGACGGCTCTGTCGATGAGCCTGTGACTCTGACCCTGAGCTGGAACGCGTCAGCGGGCGCGTCTTCATACCGGCTTCAACTTTCCACCTCTCCGGCATTCAGCACGCTCCTCGTCGACGATGCGACTCTTACGGGCACGTCTAGGGTGGTGGGCCCGCTTGCCAACGGAATGTACTTTTACTGGCGCGTGAACGCGACGAATGCCGGCGGAACGAGCGCTTACTCCGAGGCCGGATTTACGACGATCCCTTCAGCGCCCGCGCCTCCTCCGGTGACGTCGCCTGCCAACGGCGCGACGAACCAGTCGACCAGCCCGACCCTTGTCTGGGGCACTTCGACGGGCGCAACGTCGTACCGGCTGCAGTGCTCGACCGATTCCACGTTCGCAACGACGCTGAGCGACCTTTCAGGCCTGACGGTCACGTCGATGCAGGTAGGGCCTCTCGCGATGAATACGACATATTTCTGGCATGTGAACGCGAGCAACAGCGGCGGAACGAGCGCGTATTCTGTTATGTGCAGGTTTACGACAACAGCCGGTTCGCCGTCGTTCTCGGTGAGCCCGGCGAACCTGGCCTTCGGGAACGTTTCGATCGGCACCGCGGTGACCGATACGCTTACCGTCAGCAACGGCGGAACTGCGACTCTGTCGCTTGACACCGTCTATTCGACGTCGGCGAAGTTCACCGTCAATCCGAAGAAGACGACGGTTGCCGCAGGAACATCGGCGATGGTCTTCGTAACGTTTGCGCCGACGAACAAGTCGGCCCTCTCAGCCGCGGTGGTCTTCAAGTACAACACAACCGGCAGCCCCGATACGGTCCCCGTCACCGGCAAGGGCGTTTCGGCTCCGAAAGTGCGGAGGAACGTAACCGTTATCAGCTTCGGGCCTGTCGCGCCGGGCGATACGAAGAGAGACAGCTTCTCTCTCTTTAACATCGGCACCACGGATGTGGTCGTCTCGAGCGTCGTCTCGACAGATTCGATCTTCACGGCCACGCCTAACACGGCCACGATCGTGCCGAACGACAGCCAGTGGTTCTACGTAAACGCTACGCCTGTCTCGGCGCAGCCGGAATCGGGCTACATCGTCATTAACTATGCCGACGGATCGACGCCGGATTCGATTCTGGTTCAGACCGACCAGGTCAGCGGGGTGAAGGTCATCGTGGGCGTGCCTTCGGAAATGGTGCTTCACCAGAACTACCCGAACCCGTTCAATCCGACCACCACGATCGGCTTCGAACTCCCCGAGGCGAGCACAGTGACGTTGAAGGTTTATAACATCGTTGGTCAGGAGGTGGCGACGCTTCTCCGGGGCGATATGCAGGCCGGATATCATTCCATCGAATGGAATGCGAATACGGCCGATTTGGGCCCGATTTCGACAGGAATCTACCTGTACCGGCTCAGCGCAAAATCGCTCCACTCGGGGGATGAGTCGTCACAGGTCAGAAAGATGACGTATCTGAAGTAGGGCGAAGGCAGACTCCCACCGAAGGGTGATCTCAGGAAGGCGAGGTCACCCTTTTGTTTTTCATCCGGAGTGCGGAGGGAATCGGGAAAACCGTCCCTTGGTAAATTCGAGCGCATGACAGGATCGCGCTCAGAGCGCCTCTGAATTTCGCGCAGTTTGGGCACATTAAAAAATATTAACTTGGAAGAGTGAGCGCTCTTAGGTATCGTATAGCGATGGAGTATATAAAATTGCTCGAATGTGCACCGGCGCCTGGAAAAACGCGGGAAGGCAGGTGGATGCGTTCGCGCATCCTTGCTGGATGCCCCGAAATACGCAATCTGTCACCAGGGACGCAGGATACCTTTACCTCTTGAGCAGGCGGATTAACAGACAAACCACATACTCAGGCTCAGTAGACCGCGCGTTGACTCACATGGAACTGCAGGATCTCCTCGAAGAACGCACGCGCGCCATTGAAGAGCGTGATGACGCGATGGCAAAACTGCGCCTCGCTCACGACGAGCTCGAATCAGAGGTCCGCTCGCGGACGAAACAGCTCACCCGGGTAAATCACGCTCTTAAGGTCGAAATGGCCGACCGTGAGCGGGTCGAGGCGAGCCTCACCCTGGCCCTCGATGCCGCCCAGATGGGCGATTGGGACCTAGACCTCGTGAACGACGTCGCTCGCCGCTCCCTGCGGCACGATCAGATCTTCGGCTATACTCAGCTTCTCCCGGAATGGGGCTGGAAGATCTTCATGAGCCACGTCTATCCCGAGGACCGCGCCGCAGTCGAGGCGAAATTCCGCCGGATGATGGAAACGGGAGAGGTCTTCAACATCGAGTGCCGCATCCAGTGGCCCGACAACAGCCTTCACTGGATCGCCGCGATAGGACGCGTCTTCCACGATCGCCACAAGCGGCCCGTTCGCATGGCCGGGGTGGTGATGGAAATAACCAAACTGAAACTTGCGGAGGAGCGCCTTCGCGAACGGGAAAAGCGTTTCCGCGCGCTCATCGAGAACAGCTCGGACGCGATCTCTCTCCTCTCGGCCGAAGGCTCGATCATCGATACGAGTCCGGCGACCGCGAGAATCCTTGGCTACGCGCCTGAAGAATTTGTCGGATCGAACGGCATCGAGCTTATCCACCCCGACGACCGGGAACTGGCGCTGAATACGCTCTCAGGCCTCATGGAACACCCTCAGGCCGCTCTGACGGTGGAGTGCCGGATGCGTCACAAGGACGGGACGTGGATCTGGACGGAGTGCACCGCGGCCAACCTGCTCATGGAATCGAGCGTCGGGGCGATAGTCCTTAATTTCCGGAACATTTCCGTGCGCAAGAAGGCGGAGGAAGAGCTCCAATCGGCGATGGGTCAACTCGAGAACCTTTCCCAGCGCCTCCTCCAGGTGCAGGAAACCGAACGCCGCTACATCGCCCGCGAACTGCACGACGAGATCGGACAGACGCTCACTGCCCTCAAGATCAATCTCCAGGAAATGAAGCACAACCCCGATACCGCGGCCCGCACCGCTCGGACCGATGAATGCGTGGACCTCGTGGACAAGACGATCCTCCAGGTGCGGAACCTGTCGGTTGAACTCAGGCCTTCGGTTCTCGACGATTTGGGGCTTGTTTCGGCCCTCCGATGGTATCTGGACCGCGTAGCGCACCGCTCCGGTTTCGGACAGGAATTCACCTCCACAGGAGTGAATTCGCGGCTGCCGAGTGAACTCGAGACCGCCTGCTTCCGCGTTGCCCAGGAGGCGCTGACGAACATCGTCCGCCACGCGGGCGCGCGATCCGTTCGCGTCCGGCTTCAACAGGGCGGGGGCACCCTTCGCCTCACCGTCTCCGACGACGGCAAAGGATTCGACGTTCAGACTGCGCGGGAGAATGCAATGAAAGGAAAGAGTCTCGGGCTCCTGGGAATGCAGGAACGGATGCAGCTTCTGGGGGGCAGGCTCGACTTCAATTCAACGCCCGGAAAGGGCACCGATGTCATCGCTTATTTCCCGCTCCCAGTCCTTTAGTCGGCCGGCTGTGGACCAGCCGCACCAGAGGCCGAGGGTGGGTTCACTGCGCGTTCTTCTGGTCGACGACCATGCCCTGGTCAGGGCGGGGCTCCGCTCCCTTCTTCAGGAAATCTCCGGCGTTCAGGTCGTCGGCGAGGCGAGCAACGGACGCGAAGGGCTGCACCTGATGAAGTCGGAGCGACCCGACATCGTCATCATGGACATCTCGATGGAGGAGCTGAACGGCCTCGATGCGCTCGAGCGGGCCACGAAAGAGTTTCCGAATATCCGAATCATCATACTGACGATGCACGACGACCGGGAGCATGTTCTCTCGGCGCTGCGCGCGGGCGCGGCAGGGTACCTGCTGAAGGATTCGCTCGCGACCGAGCTCGAGCTCGCGATCCGGTCCGTCGCACGCGACAGGCATAAGAAGTATCTGAGTCCGTCGATCTCGCACCACGTCGTCGATCAGTACATGCAGCGCGATGCTGCGGATGAGCGGGATGCCGACGAGCTCACTTCCCGCCAGAGGGAGATCCTCCAGTTGATTGCGGAGTCGCATACGACGAAGGAAATAGCGGCTAAGCTGGGCATCAGCACGAAAACGGTCGAAGCTCATCGTGCCCAGATGATTGCGCGCCTGAAGATCCGCGGGATCACCGAGCTGGTCAAGTACGCGATTCGGAAGGGACTTACCACCCACGTGGAGCGGGCAAGGTAAGGGCCCCCGCTATACCCTCCTCAGCTTTCTCCTCCATCCGCTCAGGGCTTTCCCCACTTCTCCGGGCGACGTAGAGCCCGCCGACCGTTTGCGGCGGATCGAGTCGCGGGGATCGATCGCCCGAAACAGGTCCTTTTCGAAGAGGCGTGAAAACCTCCTGTACTCAGGGAGCCCCATGTCGTTGAGCGAACGACCCCTTCGTGCGCACTCAGAGACGATGCTTCCCACCACCGCATGCGCCCTCCTGAACGGCATCCCCTTCCTGACAAGATAATCGGCAAGTTCCGTCGCAAGGAGAAAATCACTCCCCCGGCCCGGCGCCGCAAGCCGCTCCCTGAAGCGAGTGTGCCTGAGCATTCCGGAGAGGATCCCCAGGCAGGCTGAGAGCGAATCAGCGGCGTCAAAGAGGGGCTCTTTATCCTCCTGCATGTCGCGGTTATAGGTCAGCGGAAGGCCCTTCATGACCGTGAGAAGGGCGATGAGCGCCCCATACACCCTGCCGGTCTTTCCCCGCACCAGCTCGGCCATGTCCGGATTTTTCTTCTGCGGCATGATGCTGCTCCCGGTCGCGTACGCGTCGCCGATCTCGGCGAAATCCCACTCGGCGGAGCTCCAGAGGACCAGCTCCTCCGCGAACCGGCTGAGATGCATCATCGTGATCGCGCAGGATGCGAGGAATTCTATCTGGACGTCTCTGTCGCTTACGGCGTCGATGCTGTTCTCGACGAGTCCCGCGAATCCGAGCCGCTTTGCCGCGTACGCGCGGTCCACGGGGAAGGAAGTTCCGGCCAACGCCCCGGCGCCAAGGGGCGAGCGGTTCACCCGTGCGAGGCAATCCGAGAATCGTTCCCGGTCCCGCCCGAGCATCGAGACGTAGGCGAGAAGGTGGTGGGCGAAGAGGACCGGCTGGGCGGGCTGCAGATGCGTGTACCCGGGGACGATCATCCCGGCGTGGCGGCCGGCTTTCTTCACAAGCTCCTGCTGGAGGCGCCTGATGAGTTCTCCGATCACCGCAATAGCCTTCCGCAGGTAGAGCCGCTCGTCGAGGGCGACCTGGTCGTTGCGGCTCCGGCCCGTGTGGAGCATCCCCCCCGCCGGACCGATTTTCCGGATGAGACGGGCCTCGACGGCCATATGGATGTCCTCCCCCTCGAAGCGGCGCTTACCCCCGAGGGAGAGCGCCCCAGATTCGATTTCGCGCCTGATCTGAAGAAGCGCCCGTTCGATTCTTTTCGAGTCCTTTACCGGGATGATCTTCCGTCGGGCGAGCATCCTGACATGGGCGATGCTTCCCTCGATGTCTTCGCGGTAGAGGCGCCGGTCAACCCCGAGAGACGACGAGAATTGCAGCGCCTTCGGATCGAGCCCTTTCGCGAACCTGCCGTCCCCGGGGGGCATCGAAGGTCAGGCGGGAACGTCGGTTTGGGCGGGCCTGCGGAGGCCGTTCTTTCCTTTCTCCTGGCCTGTCTGCTGACCGCTCTTCCGGCCCGTCATGTGGTAGGTCTTGAGCGGAAGGCCGAATATCTTGACGAACCCTTCCGATGCGCGATGGTCGAACTGGTCTTCTTCCGTGTATGTAGCGAGAGCGGGAGTATAGAGGGAGTGAGACGAGCTTCTGGCCGCGACCGTAAGAGCGCCTTTGAACAGTTTCACCTTCACGATCCCGGAGACGCGGGCCTGGGTTTCGCCGACGAATGCGTCGAGGGCGCTCCTGAGAGGAGAGTACCACAGACCGTTATAGACAAGGTTTGCGTACTCCGCAGACAGCCTTGCCTTGCAGTCGAAGACCGCCTTATCGAGCGTGAGCCGCTCGAGCTCCGTGTGGGCGAAGTGAAGGATCACCGCCGCCGGCGCTTCGTAGATCTCGCGGGATTTGATCCCCACGAGGCGATTCTCCACCAGATCGATTCTCCCGATCCCGTGCGCCCCTCCCGTCTTGTTCAACGCTCGGAGGAGAGAGACGGGGTCTGACTTCCTGCCGTTGACCGATACCGGAATGCCCCTGTCGAACCCGATCGTGACGTATTCCGGACGGTCCGGCGCATTCTCGGGCGCGACGGTCCGCTGGTACGCATCCCGCGGCGGCTCCGTCTCCGGGTCCTCCAGCGCTCCGCACTCGATGCTCGTGCCCCAGATATTCTCGTCGATGGAGTAGGGATGTGCGCGCGTCGCGGCAACGGGGATCTTGTGCGCTTTCGCGTATGCGATCTCTTCTTCCCTCGATTTGAACTCCCAGTCGCGCAGGGGGGCCAGGACAATGCACTCAGGCGCGAGCGCGCCGATCGAAACCTCGAACCTCACCTGGTCGTTTCCCTTCCCCGAGCAGCCATGGGCGATCATGTCGGCGCGCTCTCTCTTTGCGACTTCGACGAGCATCTTCGCCAAGAGCGGGCGCCCGAGCGAGGTCGCAAGCGGATAGGCCCCCTCATATAACGCGCCGGCCCTGAGAGCGGGGAAGCAGTAATTCCGGACGAATTCCAGGGAGAGGTCGCTGACATAGGCTTTTGCCGCCCCCGTCCTGAGCGCTTTCTCGCGGACTCCGACGAGCTCCTTCTCCTGTCCGAGGTTTCCGGTCGCGGTGATGATCTCCGCGCGGTATTTTTCCTTCAGCCACCGGACCATGACCGACGTATCGAGCCCTCCGGAGTAGGCGACAACGATCTTGCGCTTCTTCATTGTTTTCCTTCAGTGAGTTTTTCGCGCAGGAAATCCATGACATGCTTCGTGCGCTGGTTCGACTGCGGGATGACGAGGAGCGTATTGTCTCCGGCGATCGTACCGATGATATCTCCGGGATTCTGGGCGTCCAGGAACTCCCCCACCGCGTTGGCGCACCCCGGCAGAGTGCGGATGACAATCAGGCTTTCATTGGCCTGCAGCGAGAGCACCTGCGCGCCCACGACGGGACGCAAAAGCTCCACTTCGGCCTCCGGCTGGAGGACGTAATGCGACCCTTCTCCCGACGATACTCTCCCGACACCCAGTTCCCGCAGGTCCCGCGAGAGCGTCGCCTGCGTCACCTCGAAGCCCCTTTTCCTCAGCTCGAGGCGGAGCGCATCCTGGCTCGCGATCTGGCGGGAGCTCAGGATCTCCTTGATGGCCAATTGCCGCGCGGGCTTTGTCATGGCCGATTATCCTGCCAGCTCTCCCGCGAGAGCGCTTGCCCGGTGAACCTCGGCGCCGCCGGTTCCAAAGAGATGGGCGATAATCGCCTTCTGGACGTGAAGCCGGTTTTCGGCCTGGTCGAAGATGACGGAGCGCGGTCCTTCCAGGACATCGGCCGTTATCTCCTCGCCGCGGTGCGCCGGGAGGCAGTGCATGACCGCGCAGCGCGGCGAGGCGAGCCTCAGGAGCCCTGCGTTGATCTGGTACTCTTTGAAGGCGCCCTCGCGGCGCGCCCTCTCCTCTTCCTGGCCCATGCTCACCCACACGTCTGTATAGAGCACATCGGCGCCGCTCGCGGCCGCACGAACATCGTGGACGATTTCGATCTCGCTTATTCCGGCTCCGCGCGCTTCGCTCAGGATGGGCGGATCCGGTTCGTACCCCTCCGGGCACGCCAGCACGAAATGAATCGGAAATTTCGCCGCCAGCTCGAGCCATGAATTGACGACATTGTTCCCGTCCCCGATAAACGCGATCTTCGTCTCTTCTGAGAACAACCCCCGCTCCATCAGCGTGAAGGCGTCCGCCAGAATCTGGCAGGGGTGGAGGAGGTCCGTCAGCGCGTTGATGACCGGGATCGATGCGTGCGAGGCGAGATCTTCGACCGTCGAGTGAGACATAGTCCTGGCGATGATCAGGTCGTTGTACCGCGAAAGGACTTCGGCCGCGTCGCGGACCGACTCTCTCGTCGAGAGCCCGATGTCCCCCTGGGAAAGAAATACGGCGTCTCCCCCGAGCTGGGTGACGCCCACCTGGAACGATACGTGAGTCCGGAGAGACGGTTTTTCAAAGATCAGAGCGGCTGTCTTGCCGCGCAGGGGGCGGAAATCCGGGGAAGGGGTTTCCTTGATGCGGCGAGCGAGGCGCAGGATCGCCTCGAGTTCCAATGTCGGGTAATCCCTGAACGAAACAAAATCCTTATTCACAAGAAACTCCTTTCATATGTCCGTCACCTGCACCTCCCGATCAACGCCGCTACGCGCGCTTACAACTATAGTGCATCAGAGCCGGTACGCGCGGGCTTTAGCCCGCGCACGCTAAAGCGTGCGCCTACCGGGGCGTCAGCCGGAACCGTAGCGCTCAAACCGACAATAACTCCGTCCCCACTCCTGCGTCCGTAAAGATTCTTAATCTGCTGTCACGGTCCATACCGTGACAGCAGCGGGGAAGCAAAGGACTGTTCGTTCCGCCGCTCCCGCGGCGGAACGCGTCGTCGGGCGCTCCGCGTCCGCGCTCAAACCGACAATAACTCCGTCCCCACTCCTGCGTCCGTAAAGATTTCGAGGAGCAGGGAATGGGTTACCCGGCCGTCGATCAGGTGCACCTTCTTCACGCCTGCTTCGAGGGCGGTGAATGCGGACCGGATTTTCGGAATCATCCCGTTGCTGATGGTCCCTTC
>JACXTT010010740.1_pt1 | contig 12318 bp, 5 predicted proteins | sample 9270951 | NCBI WGS metagenome assembly JACXTT01 (sample SAMN15532306, study PRJNA645909) | rock metagenome | isolation source: weathered quartz diorite | place: Puerto Rico | collected 2017-06-21 | reverse complement strand
GGTGCAGGACCTTTCTGTGGGGGGGGGGGGACGTACAGGACTACTTGAATCAAAGGGGGGGCCAGGCCTTGGACGGCGTGGCGCGCGCCAACGCCACGCTGCGTCTGCTCGAGCATGTCCGCACCGCGAAGCCCGGAGAAATCGACGACGCCACGGCAGCCGCCATTCGCGGTGAATCCTACTTCCTTCGGGCGCACTATCACTTCGAAGCGTATCGGTTGTGGCAAAACGTCCCGTACTATTTCCAGAACGACACCGCCGATCTCAAGAAGACGAATGTCGGTGTCGACGTCATCGGATTAGTCGTAAAAGACCTGGACAGCGCCCAGGCGCTGCTGGCGGCCACCCCGCGCAATGGCGACGTCGGCAGGGCGACGGCATGGACCGCCAAGGCGTACCGGGGGCGGGTGTATGCCTACGCCGCGGCCAAGAACGCCGTCTATTGGGACTCGGCGAAGGCGGTGCTCGACTCGGTGGTCGCGAGCGGGCGCTATGGGCTCGAAACGAGCTTCGATCACGTCTGGACCGCCTTCACCCAGTACATGAACGGTCCGGAGACGATTCTCGCGTTCCAGGCCTCGGTGCGGGACGGAGAGCCGTCGGGATGGAATTCGAACTGGGGCGAGCGCCTCAACTTCCCGCATTCGGGAAGCCATTTCGGCTGCTGCGGCTTCCATCAGCCGTCGTTCAACCTGGTCAATTACTATGCCGTGGACGCGGCCGGGTTGCCGTTGGCGAATACCGATCCCGCCTGGAGCAGCCCGGCGCCGCTGCCGAACCCTCCACCGTCCGATACGGACAAGGTCTGGAAGGGCTTGAATTTCATCGGCGGCTCCCCGACACCGGTGGATCCCCGGCTCGATTGGACATTAGGCCGCGATCGAACCCCCTACAAGGATTGGGGACTGCACAACCGGTCGTGGATTCGGGACGCCAGCTACAGCGGCCCGTACAGCCCCAAGAAGAACGTGCAGGAAAACGCGGCCAACGGCGAGAACAACGTCGGCTGGCAGGCGACCCAGACGAACGACGTGAACATCCACATCTTCCGCTACGCCGACCTGCTGCTGCTTCTGGCTGAAGCGGACGTCGAGACTGGGAACCTCGACCTCGCGAGAGTCATCGTCAACCAGATCCGGGCGCGAGCCGGCCAGACCGCTCAGGGGTGCGGGTTGCCAGGCGATTCGGCTTCCAAGGCGAATGAACTCGCCGCCTACCCGGGTTGCGCGGGAGTGACGAATTTCGTGGACACGCTGGTCCAAAACGCGACGCTCGACTCCCTGACCACGCCGTGGGCGACGTATCGCATCGGTCTGTACACGACCCCGTGGACCGACCAGGCTCTCTCACGGCAGTACGTGCGGAACGAGCGGCGTCTCGAGCTGGCGTTGGAAGGCCAGCGGTTCTTCGACATGCGGCGCTGGGGCGTGGCGGACACCGCGGTCGCCAACTACATCGCGACCGAGAAGAACCGGATTCCGTATCTCGCCGGCGCGACGTTCGGCACGCGGAACAATCTGTACCCGATCCCTGCGATCCAGGTCGATCTGAGCAAGACCGGCACCACGGCAAACCTGGTACAGAATCCGGGCTGGTAGGCAGGTGTCAGGTGTCGGGTGTCAGGTGCCAGGGAGTTCGCTGGAACCTGGCACCTGATACCTGGAGCCTTTTCAGCGTCGCACAATCGTAAACGCCTGCAGGGAATCACCGTTGTTCGCTACGAGCACGGCACTCCCTGCGGGCGTTTTCACGAGCGACAATCCCGTGACATGCCCCGGCGCGAGGAATCCGCTCGCGACTGGTGGGACGGGTATGAAGTGGCCCCTGCCGTCGCCCTTCAGCCAGAGGCCGTTGCCGGCATCGAGCCGCGGCGTGTTGGGCTCCATGTCCCAGAGATTCCCCGCCACGATCAGGTCGAGATTGCCGTCCCCATCCACGTCGGTCGAAAGGATGCCACGGATCGGCGCGATCTGGGCAAGATTCGGCAGCGGCGTCGCGGAAAACGTCCCGTTGCCGTTGTTCTGGAGATAGAGACTGGCGAAGGTGTCGGTCTGGTAATGGATCGCCTTCTGCAGCTGCGGCGCGCCGAACAGCTCGGCCATCGACCGCCGCGAGAACTCGGCGTAGGTCGGGAAACGCAGCGCCAGCTGATAGATCACCGGCCCGTAGCGGGCCAGGCCGTACAGAGGGAATTCGGTACCCCCCTCTTCCTCAGTGAGGACGATGTCCCCCGAACGCGGCGCCGAGAAGTCGCCGGCGTAGATGCCGAGGTGATTCTGGGGCGACGTGACGTAGGTGGCATCCAACCCCAGATTGCCCGCGACGATGTCGGGGTGGCCGTCGTGGTTGAAGTCCCCCACCGCGAGGCTGTACCACCAGCCCCTGGTCGGCGGCAGCCCCATCGACGCCGTGACATTGCGCAGCCGGTTGCCGTCGTTGTGCCAGAACTCGATCGGCATCCACTCGCCGGCCGTGACGAGATCGAGCTTGCCGTCGCCGTCGAAATCGACCCACACGGCGGCAGTGATCATCCCCCCCGGGTTGTCGAGCTGCGGCGCCCACTGGTCCGTGACGTCGACGAAGCGACCGCCCTCGTTGCGCAGCAGATAGCTGCGCGTAGGCGCGGGGTAATTGCGCGGCGTCAGCCGCCCGCCGACGAAGAGATCGGGCTTGCCGTCGCCCGTGAAATCCCCCGCCGCTACAGCCGAGGTGCACGTCTGCATCGTCGGCAACGCCAACGTGTCGCGCACGAATCGGCCGCCGCCCACGTTCCGGTACAACCGGCTCTGCAGCTGGCGCGACACCGGCGATAGCCGGTAGCCGCAGCTCGCGACGAAGAGGTCGGGGTGCCCGTCGCCGGTGGCGTCGAAGAACAGGGCGCCCCAATCATCGAACGCGGTGTCGGCGGCCCACGGCTGGCCGCGGGCGGACTCCACGAAGCTGCCGTCGCGCTGCTGCACGAACAGCTTCCCCGGGACGCCGACTCCTCCACCGATGTAGACGTCGCTCAGACTGTCGCCGTTGACGTCCCCCACCGCGATCGGCGGTCCCTGGCGCGACGGCATATAGGGGAGCAGCGGCTGGACGTCGTAGTCGATGAGGCTTGTGGCTTTGTGCTGGTAGTGCGGCGCTCGGCCCGGCTGGAAGAGGTGTCGGGTGTCAGGTGCCAGGTTCCAGATACACCCTGACACCTGACACCTGGCACCTGACACCGCGTCGTGTTGCCGCGCCGTCACCATCCTGTCAGCAGCGAGGTCAGTCAACAGTTGATATCGCCCGTCGGGCCAGATCACCTGCAAACTGTCGACTCGGCTCGAACGTCCCAGGCCGAAATGTGCGCGGTCGTCCATCGTCGACATGTAGCCACGATAGGGACTGTGGTAGATGTACTGCCGCTCGCCGCCCGCGGAGACGATCAACGTCGCGCCGATGCCGTTGCGGTTCGGGCCATCTCCCTGGAGCTGCACGGCGAGCCAGTGGTGCGCGCTGTCGGCCGGCTCGACGTTCTGATAGACGAAAGCGCGGTCGTCGATGTTGTTGACGACGAGGTCGAGCTTGCCGTCGTTGTCGAGATCGACATATGCCGCCCCGTAGGAGAAGCTGGGCTGGTCCATCCCCCACGCCTTGGTCTCATCGGTGAACGTCAAATCGCCGTTGTTGCGAAACATGTAGTTGGGGAGGTGGTAGCTGCGCAGCTGCCGGAGCAGCTCGACGCCGCGCTCGTGCCCGACCTGCGGGTCGAGCCCGCCGTGCTTGAGCCGGTACATTCCCATCTGATAGTCGTAATCGTTGCCGGCCTTGGGGTAGCCGTTGGTGATGAAGAGGTCCTTGCGGCCGTCGTTGTCGAAGTCGGCGAGCAGCGCGCTCCAGCTCCAGTTGGTGTACGCCACCCCCGCCAGGTGGGCGATCTCGCTGAAGACGAGATCCCCGGAAGGGGTCACCCCGTTCGAGAGCTGGAAGGTGTTGATCTGATAATCGTCGCGGAACCCGCGGTTGCGGAGCTGAACGATGCCGCCGTAGTTCATCGCCCCGCTCATGCGTTTGCGATCCCCCAGGTCGGCCGGCATCATGTCGGTCTGCATGATGTCCGGCCAGCCGTCGTTGTTGACGTCGGCGATGTCGAGACCCATCCCCGCGAAGCTGGCGTGCTTCAGGTACACGCCCGACTTGTCGCTGAACGTGCCGTCCCGGTTGTTGACGTACAGCACATCGTTCGGGGCGTCGTCGTTCGAGATGTACAGGTCGGGCCACCCGTCCCCGTTCACGTCGCACACCACGACGCCCAGACCGTAGCCGATCTTCTCGAGGATCCCCGCCTGCCTGGAGACGTTGGTGAACGTGCCGTCGCCGTTATTCCGGTACAGCTGGTCGTAGCTGCCGGTCGCCTTGCTGGGGACGCCCATGGGATGGAGTTCCGCTTCTCCGCGTGCAAACTCGTGCGGGGAATTGTTCATCACGAGCAGGTCGAGGTTGCCGTCCTTGTTGTAATCGAGAAACACCGACTGAATCGTGAAGCCACTGTCCGCGATCCCGTAGTGCGCCGCCTCCTCGGTGAACGTGCCGTTCCCGTTATTGATGTACAGCTTGTTGGCGCGCCGCGCCGCGGGAGTGCGCTCCGGCCCGGTGCAGGAGATGTAGATGTCGAGGAATCCGTCGTTGTTGACGTCGGCCATCGTGGCGCCTGTAGCCCAGCAGTCTGGCTTCACCCCCGAGGACTCGGTGATGTCCTCGAACTTCATCCCACCCTTGTTGAGGTACAGCCTGCTCGGCACCATGTTGCCGGTGAGCAGGATGTCCGGCAGGCCATCGTTGTTGATGTCCCCCACCGCCACGCCGCCGCCATTATAGATGAAGTAATCCGATTGCAGGTTCTCGGTGTCGTCGGGAGTGATGGTGTTGGCGAATGTGATGCCGGTCTTGCTGGGGGGCAGCAACTGAAAGAGCGGATGATCCTTCGGCGCGCACCCAACCAACAGCAGCGGTATCAGAACGTGTTTGGGGGTCACGGGCCGGGAGCATCGCTTCGGGGGATTCGAACGTCAAGAGGGATGACCACACAGACTCAACAGCGACGCCGGGGGAGGGGGCGCCGGACCGTTGGCCGCGGGGCGCTCGACCCGGACCGGCGTTTCGGATGCAATGCCAGTCACGGGAGAAGATGTCCAGGCCGTGCGGTCCTCGCGGCCCCGTGTCCTAGCCCCCTCCCCCGGCGTCGCGTCGATTGGTGCTGTTGAAGTCTTTCGACTCGAGCCGAGCGGGTGGCGGAACTGCAATCCGCGCCGTACGATTTCCGCCATGCGCACCTTCCACAGTGGTCTCGCTCTCGTCGCGTTCGTCGCGGCGTGCCATTCTGCATCGACCGTTCAGCAGCCCGCCCCGAGCGTCGCCGCCAGCTACAATCCGGCGCGCGACCTCGGCCCGCTGTTCCACGACGTGCAGATGGCGCGCGTGTTTACCGACTCGAAGACGTTCGTCGATGCGCGACCCAAGCTGGCTCCCGCCGATATCGTCGCGCGCTACGCTGCCGAGCGGGGCGCTCCCGGCTTCGATCTGAGAGCGTTCGTCGACCACACCTTCGACGCACCGCGAGCGGTGGGCGCCGACTTCCATAGCGACACGACGCAGTCGATGGAAGCGCACATCCAGGCGCTGTGGCCGGTGCTGACGCGCGCACCCGATGCTGTCGATCCGCACTCGTCGCTGATCCCGCTGCCGAGCTCGTACGTCGTCCCGGGCGGCCGGTTCCGCGAGGTCTACTACTGGGACTCGTACTTCACCATGCAGGGGCTGGTGCAGAGCGGGCGCACCGATCTGGTGCGCAACATGCTCGACAACTTCGCGCGCCTGATCCGCATTGAGGGACACATCCCCAACGGCAACCGCACCTACTACCTGAGCCGCAGCCAGCCGCCCTTCTTCGGCGCCATGGTGGGGCTACTCGCCGAATCGACCGACAGCACGCAGGCGCTCCCCTATCTCGACGCCCTCGAGGCGGAGCACGCCTTCTGGATGAAGGGCGCGGGTAGCGTCGCTCCCGGGCAGGCGTTCCGCCGCGTGGTGCGGTTCGCGGACGGCCAGATTCTCAATCGCTACTGGGACGACGTCCCCGAGCCGCGGCCCGAGGCGTATCGCGAGGACTACGAGCTGGGCCAGAAGGTTCCCGCCGCCCGGCGTGACGCCTTGTACCGCAATCTCAAAGCCACGGCCGAGAGCGGATGGGACTTTTCGAGCCGCTGGCTGCGCGATCCCAAGGACCTCCTGACGATCGAGACGACGGACCTCGTTCCGGTCGATCTCAATAGCCTCTTGTACCACGCCGAGCGTACGATCGCGGCGTTGCGGCGGCTGCGGCGCCAGCCGGGCGACGTGGAGGTCGCGGCCCGCTTCGCGGGGTGGGCGGAAGCACGCCGCCAGAAACTGCTCGCCATCGCGTACGACTCTGCGACCGGCTTCTTCTACGACGTGCGGTGGACGAGCGGCGAGCGCGTGACCGACCGTCCCACTCTCGCCGCCGCGTCCCCACTCTACTTCGGGCTGGCGACGCCGGAGCAGGGGCGCGCGGTGGCCGAGCGGCTCGCCAGGGATTTCTTGAAGCCCGGCGGGTTCGTCACGACGCTGATTCCGTCGGGCCAGCAGTGGGACGCCCCCAACGGCTGGCCGCCGCTCGAGTGGCTCACGATCCAGGGAGTGCGCCGCTACGGCCGCGCCGACGTCGCCGACTCAGCCGCCGGACGCTGGCTGGCGCTCAACCGCCGCACCTATCAGGCCACGGGACGAATGACCGAGAAGTACGACGTGGTGGACCTGAGCCGTCGGGCGGGCGGCGGCGAGTATCCCAACCAGGACGGCTTCGGGTGGACGAATGGGGTGGCGCTCGCACTGGTAGCACAGGCATCGGGGGTCATGCGGGTGCCGCTGCCGCCGCCGATCATGGTTCCCGTCCCCCGGCCAGCGCCAACGCCCAAACCCCCAAGGGGAGCGGCCGCCCGGTTAGGGGCGACACGCCAAGACGGGTGCCTCCGTCTCGGGGCGACACGCTGAAGCGTGAGCCTCCAAAATCACTGTGCTATAGCACGGTGATTCACGGGTCGCACTCTAGGGTGTAGCACTCAGCGGCTTCGGGTCGTCGTGATGAGGAGCACGCCATTGACACCGCGCGGGCCATACAGCGCCGTCTCGGCCGGATACTTCAGCACGTCGACGCGCTCGATCTGCTCCGGGCTGAGCCAGTCCAGTCCGCGTCCTCTGGAAACCGTCACCGGTGTGCCATCCACCACGTACAACGGCTCCCCCTCCGCGGCGAGTCCGCTGATGATACGGAACCGAACGCCCCCCGTAGCCGTGCGGATGACGTCCACGCCTGGGAAGTGGCGCAAGGAGCTCGCCTGGTTGCCCGCCGGTGAAGGCTCCACAGTAGGGGGCGACTGGTAGTTGCACGCCGCCAGAGAGACGAGCACAAGTCCGCACAGGAGTACGCCGGCGATGCGCGAGAGCGAAGGGCGATAACGAGCCGGTAGCATAGGGCCTCCAGGGTGAGTACCGAGCCTGCAAATCCTCTCGCCCTGTGAAACGGAATCGTGCGGTGAAACGGCTCAGCGCAGCTTGCCAGCCCCGGTACGAGCATCCATGTTTGCCAGGGTTCATCGCAGCCGGTGTCTGATGAGGCGACGGTCAGCGGATGAATGTGGTGGGGTGGTCACTCCCGCCGGCAGAGGCGGTGCAGCGTTGTGTGTCCGCCCCTGTGTCACCTGCCATCGCGCCCATTTTCTCAAGAATGTCGCCATCGTTCTGTCTGTCGCCCTGGTGGGTCGCTCCGCCCTGGGGCAGCAGGTCCAGCCGATCGGCGTCTCAGGGACCGTCGCCGAAGTTGATGGCGCCCGGCTCGGGGGCGTGACGGTCCGCATTCGCGGCACCAATACCACGACGGTCACCGACGCCGGTGGGCGCTATGAGATCTCCGCCCCCGCGGACGCCGTGCTGGTATTCACGCTGATCGGCCATAGCAGCGTTGCCGCCGCAGTAGCTGGCCGGACGAGCGTCGACGTCGTCCTGAAGCGCATGATCACATTGCTGCCGGAGGTCGTCGCTACGGGGTACCAGACCGAGCGGCGGGCCGAGATCACCGGGGCCGCGTCGAGCGCCGACGTCGCGAGCATCAGACGTCAGACGGCCGCGAGCGTGCTGCAGCGGCTCGACGGGCAGGTAGCGGGTTTGACGATCGAGCACGGAGGCTCTCCAGGTTCGCGCACCACCGTACGCATCCGCGGAATCAGCTCGTTCCAGAACAATGATCCGCTCTACATCGTTGACGGGACGCCGCTGGAGGACACCTATCTGAACTGGCTGAACCCGGACGACATCGAGTCGGTCGAGGTCTTGAAAGACGCGTCGGCCGCGTCGATCTACGGCTCGCGGGCCTCCAACGGCGTGATCCTCATCGAGACGAAGCGGGGGCGGCCCGGGCGGCGCCAAGTCTCGCTGGAGGTAAGAAGCGGCGTGGCAACACCGGTCAAAGGCTACGACGGGATCCTGATCCAGAATTCGCTGGACTACTACCAGGTGATCAGGACTGCCTATCTGAACGCCGGGTTGAACGTGCCAACCAACATCTACGGGAACGACAGCCTTGGGAACTGGGCGAAGATTCCCGATTACATCTGGCCCAACTGCGACCCGAACCCCTGCTCCAGGAAGGATGTCGATACGGCGACGTACTCCTACCCCGACAACGCGATCACGCGGGGCAGCCCAGGGACCAACTGGTGGAAAGCGGTGTTCGGCTCCGGGCAGGTGCGCAATGCCACTCTCTCCGTCTCGGGCGGAGGTGAGGATAATACCTATATGGTGTCGTTCAATTACCTCAACCAGGAAGGAACTGCGGCGTTCAACCGGTTCCAGCGAGGCGGCATTCGCGTCAATACCGCGTTCCGTGCGGGCCCGCTCACCATCGGGGAGAATCTCACGGGCACCCGCGAGCAGAGCCATGGCGGGCTCGACGACAGCAGGCTAGGCGTTAACAGTTATACCATCGATAGGAACTTGATTGGGTCGAGTACCTTGCAGGTCCCGGTGGTTCCCATCTATGACATCGCCGGCCACTACGCCGTGGGCAAGGCAGTCAACCTACCCGGCGGGCACAACCCGCTGAAACAGGCCTGGGCTGCCGGGCAGGACCTCTCCACCAATGACCGGATCTTCGGAAATGTGTTCGCCGCGATCGATGCGAGCCACGGTGTCGCGCTCCAGACCCGATTGGGGCTGAACCTGAGACAGCGCTCATCCCATGGCTTCGAACCCGACTACCCCGAGAACGGGCTGTCTTTCAACTCGATCACGGAAATGTACGACCTGTCCACGGAATGGACGTGGAGCAACACGGTGAGCTGGGTGCACACGATTGATCGGCATAATCTGGCCGTCCTGCTTGGGCAGGAGGCCTCCAAGAACACCAGTCGGTTCGAGATCGCCTCGTGTGACGACCTCATTTCCGACGACCAGAGCACACGCTACATCCAGGATGCGTTGTGCGATCCGAAGACCAAGAGCGTCTCCAGCACTGGCTCGATCGGCACGCTGCTGTCGTTCTTCGGCAGGGCCAGCTACAACTATGGCGACCGGTACTATTTCAGCGTAACGCTACGCCGAGACGGGTCGTCCCGGTTCGGACCGACGCACCGGTGGGGCACGTTTCCGGCGCTGAGCGCGGGGTGGCGGCTGTCCCGGGAGTCGTTTCTGGCGCGCAGTGGGCTGTTTTCGAACGTGATGCTGCGGTTCGGGTTCGGGATCACCGGCAACCAGCACATTCCGCCGGGTCGCGTCGTCAGCCTGTACGGTGGCGATCGCGGTGACACTTTCTACGACATCGGCGGCACGAACACCTCGTTGCGGCCGGGCTTCAAGGTGGTCAAGGCTGGGAATGCCAACCTGCAATGGGAAGAGAACCGCTCGGCGAACGTCGGCCTGGATCTGGAGTTTTGGGGCGGCCGGGGCAGCTTCACCGCCGACGTGTACGAGCGCAAGACGAGCAACCTGTTTTACGACCCGCGGACCCCCGCCACGGCCGGCTCTGCCGATCCCCCGATCGTAAATGTTGGCGAAATACGGAACACCGGCATCGAGTTCTCGATCGGTTACCAGGGCACCATCGCGGGGAACACGCTGTGGAGCGCGACGTTCAACGGCAGTCACTACAAGAACATGATCGTCCGGATCGATGCTTCTGGAACGCCCTCCTTCTTCGGGTCGCAAGGGGCTTTCGACGTCCCCGTGAACCCGGTGATCAATCGGGTGGGGCAGCCGATCGGCTCCTTCTACGGCCTGGTGGCGGATGGCTACTACCGGGATTCGCTCGAAGCGGCGCCCTACTGGGCCGACGGCGCTCGTCCGGGCCGGATCAAGTTTAAGGACATTTGTTGCGGTCCGAGTGGAGAGATGGTACCCGACGGCCACATCACCTCCGCCGACCGGGTGATCATCGGCAGTGCCCATCCTGCCTTCACCGCCGGGTTGGACCTTGGGCTGCGCCGTGGCCGCTGGGACATCAGGGCCACGTTGTTCGGGACGTTCGGGAACAAGATCGTCAACGCCCAGAAGTACTACTACGTCTTCGCGAGCTCGGGTAGCAACGTCCGCAAGGACCTCCTGGCCAATTCAGTAGTGCTGGATGACGTGTGCAACGACGTCGCCGGCATCTGCCCCGGGAAGGTGACGAACCCAGACGCCAAGTATCCCCGCCTGGATGTGCACGATGTCTTCAGTCAGAACGTCTCGAGCTATTTGCTCGAGAACGGATCCTATGTCCGGCTGCGCGTGCTGCGGGTTGCGTACGACCTCCCACCGGCCCTCGTTCGCTGGATCCCAGTCGCGCGCGTCTACGTGCAGGTAGAGAACGTGTTCACGATCACCGGCTACTCGGGGCCCGATCCCGCCCTGCCCGCCTGGAGCGCGATTGGGCCAACTGGCGACACGCGCGATCAGTTCCGCGGGATCGACGAGGGGTCGTATCCCAGCAACCGGACGATCACCGTCGGCATCTCAACGTCACTGTAGAGATGGCGAGAGCGAGGGCCCGTGAGGGCCCTCGCGGCAGAACCATCGGTGGTGATTACGTCAGAGCCGCGCAGGCGAGGTCCTCGGCGAAGGCTTCGTCGCCTGACACGATTTGAACCCCACCCCTCGTGAGATTGACCAGCACACGACCATCGGATCCTGTTCGTCCAGCCACGGGCAGAATGCGATCACCGCCCTGGTTGCGGTAGGGTCGCGCGAGCCCCGTTTGCGCCCACGCGTATGTCTCACCAGCTGCGTTCGAATAGACGAACTCCAGATGGTACGGCAGGTAATCCCCAGGAATGCTGACTCGCAGCTGGACCCACCCCACGAGGTGCAGCTTGAGCGTTGCGGCAGTTGGGCAGGCCGTGAAGTCCGGAATCTGGACGTCGAACGTGAGGGAGTCGCTGTTCCGGGGACTGGGTCCGTGGCTGGATGGCGGCGCAAACGAGTCGGAATTGGTGCACCCGGACCCGACCACAAGCGCTGCCAGAACAAGGGATGTGAGGAATAGGCTGGTCATTGTGTCCCCCTCGGGATAATTGGCTACATGTGAGAACGGAATCCCGCGGCGGAACGGCTCAGCCTTGCAGGTGCTACCGAGATGCTCTATGCTCGAAAACCCATCATTTAGTTCCGTGGGCCTGCTGGCCCCCAGCGGGGGAGGGAAGATGGTGTCTTCCCAGTCAGAGGTCAGCGGTCTCCTGAAGCGCTGGAGCGCGGGGGATGAGAGTGCGCGCGACCAGCTCATCTCGCTGTTGTACAACCGGCTCCGCGAGCTGGCCCACCAGCGGTTACGTGCCGGACCTGGGGAAACCTCCCTCAATACGACCGGGCTGGTTCATGAGGCCTACCTTCGGTTGGTGGACGCTCCTGGGGTGGACCTTCCGGATCGGGCCCACTTTCTCGCGCTGGCGTCTCATGTCATGCGGAACTTGCTGGTGGACCGCGCCCGAGCGCGCATCGCGGCAAAACGCGGGGCTGGCAAGCCGCCGCTCGAGCTGCGCGAGGAGTTCTGGGTGTCGGACCGGGACCTGGACGCCGTCGCCGAGCTGGACGAGGCGCTCACGCGTCTCAAGGCCCTGAGCCCCAGGCAGAGCCAGCTTCTCGAGCATCGTTACTTCGGGGGGTTGACGCTTGAGGAGACCGCGACCGCGCTCGGGGTATTCCTGGCAACCGTAAAGCGCGAGCTTGGCCAGGCCCAGGCCTACCCCCCAGCCCAGCTTGGCCGCAAAGGGGCGGGGCAGCTGACACTGTCCGGGGGGTTCT
>JACXTT010010738.1_pt1 | contig 12320 bp, 12 predicted proteins | sample 9270951 | NCBI WGS metagenome assembly JACXTT01 (sample SAMN15532306, study PRJNA645909) | rock metagenome | isolation source: weathered quartz diorite | place: Puerto Rico | collected 2017-06-21 | reverse complement strand
TGACAAGGAAATTGTACACAGTGGAATGCCAAAGAAAATTGATAATGCAAAGATTGCTCTAGTAAATAATGCACTTGAGATTGACAAGACAGAATTTGATGCAAAGATTAACATCACAAATCCACAACAGATGAAATCATTTCTTGATGAAGAACAAAAAATGATCAAAAACATGGTGGACAAGGTTATTGCTTCTGGCGCAAATGTATTGTTCTGCCAAAAGGGAATTGATGATATGGCACAACACTATCTGGCAAAAGCTGGGATACTTACAGTTAGAAGAATAAAGGAAAGCGACATGACAAAACTTGCCAAGGCAACAGGTGCCAGAATTATAAGTAATTTTGATGACTTGTTTGAAAAAGACCTCGGTTCTGCTGAACTAGTAGAAGAGAGAAAGGTAGAAACTGACAGATGGGTTTTTGTTGAAGGCTGCAAACATCCAAAGGCAGTAACACTACTGCTCAGAGGTGGCTCACAACGAGTTGTTGATGAGGTTGAAAGATCAGTTCATGACGCATTAATGGTTGTAAAAGATGTAATGGAAAAACCATTGATAGTTGCAGGAGGAGGAGCACCAGAGACTTATGCTGCAACAAAACTTAGAGAATGGGCAAAGACACTTGAGGGTAGAGAACAACTTGCAGTAGAAAAATTTGCAGATTCCTTAGAGGTAATTCCAATCACACTTGCTGAAAATGCAGGAATGGATCCAATTGACACATTGGCATCATTACGATCAAAACAACTCAAGGGAAACAAATGGACAGGCATCGATGTGATGAAAGGCCAAGTTGCTAGTATGCATGCAAGCGATATCTTTGAGCCGCTCTCTGTCAAGATCCAAATAATTACATGCGCAACAGAAGCAGCATCTATGATACTAAGAATTGATGACGTCATTGCCACTGCAAAATCTGCAGGTGGACCACCGCCAGGAGCCGAAGGCATGGGAGGTATGGGTGGAATGGGCGGTATGGGAGGCATGGGCGGAATGGGTGGTATGGGTATGCCACCTATGGACATGTAATAATTCAGGTCCATAATTTTCCTTAATTTTGGCAGTACCTTTATTTGACTAAACTCAAGTACAGACTCCATGCAGTTGGGTGGAACCAAAATTTTGACTGGTGCAAGATATGTTTATCTTGTAGCATTCTTTGCACTGCTTTCTGGAATGTTCTATCCGATAATCACGCATGGTAGCTGGGATCCAGTAATCTCTGGAACTTTGATTCTCTTTGTGGGCCTTGCGGGGACAGTATCAATATACAAGGCAGCTACTACTGACAGACACAAGAAAGTGTATCTAATCATAGGTCTTGTTGTAACTTCGCTTGCCTTGTTCCTTGTGTACGGTGCAATTGGGAAAATCTAAAACTAGATTTTATACTGGATACATATCTGAATGAACCGTTAAAATTTTCTTAATTTTCCTATTTAGATATCAAAGTAGAGGTAGAACTCGTGTGGGTGAGGTCTTATTGAAACCTCATGATCATCTGCTCTCTCTACCTCAACCAGTTTGTCCACTGTCTCATTTGAAAAGACTGGTGAGAGGAACTTTCTGTCACTTTCTAGCTCATCAAGTGCTTCCCCGAGTGTTGCAGGAAGATCCCCAATTCCCTTTGCAGTTCTCTGGGCCTTGGTCATCTTGTAAATGTCTTCATAGACTGGGTCTCCTGGATCCATCTTCTTTTTGATTCCATCAAGACCTGCAGCTTGTACTGCTGCAAAGACTAGATATGGATTTGATGATGGGTCAGGTGCTCTAAATTCAATTCTCTTTATCTTGGAATATTTTTCTCCCCTAAAGTGTGAAGGAATTCTAATTATTGCTGATCTGTTGCTTGGGCTCCATGCAATGTATACGGGTGCCTCGTAACCTGGAACCAATCTATGATACGAGTTTGTTGTCGGTGCAACAATTGCAGACAATGCTCTTGCATGATTCATTATTCCTCCGCAATAATATCTTGCAGTCTGACTTACCTCTTCCTTGTCATCTTTATCATAGAACATGTTTTTGCCATCTTTCCACAAGCTGACATTTGTGTGCATTCCAGAGCCTGCATCCATTGAGATTGGCTTTGGCATCATTGTGGCAACCTTGTCATATTTTTTGGCAATGTTTCTTATGACATACTTGTATGTCTGTGCACCATCTGCTGCATTTGTCAAGGTATCATATCGTATGTCTATTTCACATTGTCCTGCAGTAGCTACTTCATGGTGATGATTGTCACACAAGATTCCAAAATATTCATTGAGACATTCTACACAGTCATTTCTAAATTCTGTAAGTGTGTCTGCTGGAGTGCTTGGATAGTATCCCTTCTTTAGTGCCATTGGGTATCCCTTACCGTCCTGGCTCCATGGGGCCTCCTTGGATTCTATTGAATATGATTGGCCCTTGTATGGGGTAAGAACATCCCAGTTGATTCTATCAAATACGAAAAACTCTACCTCTGGACCCCAGTAACTGTTGTCAAAGCCCTGAGTTTTTAGGTACTTTTCTGTCTTTTGAGCAATTCCTCTTGGGTCTGCATCAAGTCTTCCCTTATCCCTGCCCCAATACACATCACAGATCAACCTGGCAGTCTTTGCATTTTCCATCCAAGGAATTATTGCAAAAGTGGTTGGATCTGGCTTGAGGACCATGTCGGAATCCTGGATTGATGCAAATCCTACAATTGAGGAACCATCAAGTTTTGGAAGTCCATCTTGCATCTCTTGCGGAGTAAACAAGTTTGCAGAAATTGTTGTATGATGGAATCTCCCTCTAAGGCCTGTGAATTGTAAATCGATGAATTTTATTTGGTCGTGCTTTATTTTTGAGAAAACATCTTCGGCAGAATAAGAAATTGGTACTGGTTCTCCACCAATCACTTTATATGGCAATTTTGCACCTTGATCATAACACAAAGAGGTCTATGATTTAAGTATTGTTGGGTATGGAAATGACAGAAACAAAAAAAATTGATGTAAATTCATTGTATGCCACTCTTCTTCGCGAAGTAGAAAACGATACGGTTCAAGAAGTAGATCCTAAGCTATATCACAACATTGCAGAATTTCTTGGCAACATAAAAAATCATGATTATGATGGAGTAGAATCAAAGATAACTGAATCACTTGTAAAAATGATAAATGAAATGACTACAACACTTTTGAAAATAAGAATTGAAAAAGCCATATCATTTGATGAGATTGATTATTCGAATCTTCTTGATGAAGAGAGATTTATCTTGGATTCTGAAGATGAGCTGCGACAAAGAAAAGACACAATTCTATCTGCAACACTAAATGGAAGACTAAAACTTCTTGAGACATTGGGCGAAAATCACAGGGCAAGATCAATTGTAGTGAGATTTCTCAAGCCAATAGACCAGATAATGGGAACTGATCTTCAATCATATGGACCATTTGAGGCAGAAGATGTTGCCACCTTGCCCTTTGAGAATGCACGTTCCTTGATTGGGAAAAAAGTGGCAGTAAAGGTAACCTGGGAAGACTAGAAATTAGACCCACTGGTTTTGTGAAATTGCATGCATAATGGAATAGACCTAGATGTCTACTTTGAGATAATACTGTATCCTGTTGCTGGCTTGTTTATCATTGAAATGATCTGTAGGCTGGCTAAGATTGCAAACTGGGTCAAACTCCTAACCCAGGCAGCAATGTGTGTGGGCTTTGGTATTGCATACCTTACAATGCATGTTGCACACTGGTTGACTGCTGGAGTTCTTCTTGCACTTGCAATAGCTCTCTTTTATCAGGCAAGACGATCAAAACTTGATCCTCAAAAAGCTCTGTACTAGCCAAATCTTCCAAAAATTCTCTTGATGAAACTTTGTCTTCCTATCCCCTTTGTCCTTTGAATCTTTTTTTCTCCAAACTTTTTTGATCGTATCTGAAACAACTTGACACATCTGTGGGCCTCTGGAAGCCTATGGTTTGCACAAAACTTGTCTCTGCAATAACTGCATTCAAAAGGCAAATCTTGTTTATCACCACAATAGGCGCAGTCAAACTGTTCCATGGTTGTAAACACAAGTGATCCTAAATTAGTGTTAGTAAGAAAAGATACTTTTGAATAATAATTGACAAAACTTATTTACGCAATGCAGCATGATGAAAAATAGTTCTCATATGATAAAAGATCAAGTAGCTGTAATAACTGGAGCCAGCAGCGGAATTGGATACGCCACTGCTCTTGCAATAGCCAAGGCAGGTGCAAAGGTTGCAGTTGGTGCAAGAAGAATTGAAAAACTGGAACAACTCAAAAAGGAGATTGAAAAAATTGGCGGACAATGCATTACAGTATCATGTGATGTGACAAAACGTAATGATTGCGAAAATTTAGTTAATTCTGCGATAAAAAAATGGAACAAGATAGATATTCTGGTAAATAATGCGGGACTGATGCCCTTAAGCTTTGTAAAAAATCTCAAGATAGATGAATGGGAGCAAATGATTGATGTAAACATCAAAGGTGTGATGTACTGTACCTCTGCTGTAATCCCTCAAATGATAAAGCAAAATTCTGGTCATATAGTGAACATATCATCAATTGCGGGAAGAGTTGTATTTCCAGCTGGCAGCGTTTATTGCGCAACCAAGTATGCAGTATGGGCGTTTAGCGAAGGACTAAGGCAAGAACTATCTGTAAGAAATAACATTCGAGTAACAACAATAGAGCCAGGCATAGTGGATACAGAACTTACCAATACTATAACTGACAAGTCACTAGAATCATTTGTAAAACACTCAAAGACAATCCAGTCCCTCAAGGCAGAAGACATTGCAAACTCGATAATCTTTGCACTCCAGTCACCACCTCACATGAATGTAAATGAAATTACCATAAGACCAACCACACAAGAAAAATAGGATTTTGCTCTTTTGAGACCAATAAACATTGTAATTTTGGGTGGGGGATTTGGCGGTCTTGCTGCTGCAAATGAATTGCGAGCAAATCTTACGCAAGACACACGAATCACGATCATTGACAAAAAAGACTGGTTCATGATGGATCTTGTAAAGCTCTGGATAATCAATGGAACAAGAGAGTTTGAATCTTCAAAAAGGCAGATAGAAAATGTAACAAAGAAAGGAATAGAGTTTGTAAATGAAGATGTACTAAAGATAGATCCTGCAAACAAGTCAGTTAGAACAAGATATAGACAGTTTCATTATGACTTTCTCATACTTGCACTTGGGGTGGAGCTTGCACCCGAACAAATTCCAGGTCTAAAAGAAAATGGCTTTATTCTTTATGACATCAATGATGTTCCAAAAATAAGGGACACAATACGAAATATGAAATCAGGCAAGATTGTGATGGCAATCACAGGTCTGCCGTACAAGTGCCCGCCAGCACCATTTGAGGCGGCTCTTCTAATAAGATCTGTACTTGAAGAGACTGGTGCAAGTGATTCTGTCCAGATAGATTTCTACAGCCCTACTCCAATTACGCTTCCAGCAGGAGGACCAAAGGTCAGCGAAGAGATATTCCAAATACTACAATCAAAAAAGATAGAGTTTCATGGAAATTGCAAGACTATTTCTGTTGAGCCAAACAAGATTAAATTTGAAAACAATGAAACTAGTTTTGATATTTTAATCTCTGTTCCCCCACACAAGGTTCCTTCGGTGGTTGTAGAATCTGGATTTGCAGAAAATGGCAAGTTTGTGTCAGTGGACAGGACTTGCAAGACAAACTATGATCGTGTGTATGCAATTGGCGATGTAAACCAAATAATGGTAACTGACAAAATTGCAGTACCAAAAGCAGGAATTTTTGCAGAAGAAGAGGGAATAACAGTTGCGAAAAATATCATTGCACAAATAAAACATGAATTAGGACATGATACATTTGATGGCAAAGGAGGGTGTTTTCTTGAAACAGGCAAGGGAACAGCTGGATACATTCAGGTTGACATGTTTGCAACACCAGATCCTCTCACTGAATTAAAATCTGCATCAGTAGAACATTTTGCAGAAAAAGAAAAATTTGAACAAGACCGGTTGAGAAAGTGGCTCTAGATTTTTTGTTGAGCAAAATTCTTGACGACAATTTAGATCCCACAATTTAATAATTTCCAGTACGGCCAGCACCTTGAGGGGCCGTAGTCTAGCTTGGTTATGATGCTAGCCTGGGGTGCTAGAGGTCGCCGGTTCAAGTCCGGCCGGCCCCACCAGTTTTTTGTCATAATTTGCAATCCACTTGCTAATGCCAAGTTGTCAAACTCATTTTTTGTATAATTGTACACATAGCCAGCCCATGGGAAAACGCAAGTTCACTATTGACCTTGGCAACGAAAAGATTGAGGCAGAAGGTCACCAGCACAAAAATGTCGCCATTAAATATCTCATGAAGAGGCGCAGGTCCTTGCTAATGACAAGGGACAAGGGCAAGGTAGAGAAGCTTTTCGAGCAAGTGCCAAAGACAATCTCAATAGTGGGCGGTCATTTGACAAAATCCTACAAGATAAACTGGGAAAGAGAAGGAACAACAGAATTTGAGGGTTCAAGATTTGTCTTTACACTGGATGAACTGCCTGACAAATCTGTACACACAGTTGCAAATTGATTTCCCATTTGCGTCTTTTTTGAAGTATATTTACGGAAGAATTTTCTATGAATTTTAAGCTTGATAGCTTGGAAACCCTAGTACATCTTGGTATGATTTTGGAATCATTGACTTGTTCTGGAGCAAGAGATCATTTGCAGCAGAGTCAAGAACATAAGTAACTGCCCAATCCTCTTCGCTTCTAATCGATCTGCCAAATCCTTGCAATAGTTTTGTTATAGTTTGTGACTTGTACCACAGGGGAAATTTTTGCATCTTGTCTTTTGTTCTCTTTTCACTTAGGTTTGGATATGGTACCTTTGCTATTATTTGAAACCTGGACAGATCATCTTTGAGGTCTACTCCTTCCCACAAGGAAGATGAAAGCAATACTCCATCATCATCAAAAGAATGTTCCTGCAGTATCTCATCTTGGGTCATACCATTCTCATTTCTACTATGACATATCCTAATTCGTTGCCTGTTTTTCTCAGACAGGTTGTTTCTTATGTCAAGACATCTCTTCTCTGAAGAAGTAAGTATCAACCCTCTTTCAGAATCATGTTGTGACATTATATCATCAATTTTTTTTATTACCGCAAGCTCATCGTCCTTACTTGAAGAATAGCTAAGTTTTTTCACATTAAGAAAATTGATTCTTCTCTTGTCTGGGGGAAAGGGGGATCTTGGAGTGTCTACAAATCCAACCTTGGATGGATCCAGTCCCGCATTTTCACAAAAGCTATCTTTGTCTATTGTTGCCGACATGAAAATTTGATTCTCTATATCAAAAAATGTCTTGACATATTTTGATATGTCAAGGGGTTTGACTGATACTGACCTGAAATTTCCTCGCTCATCTTTGAACGGTTCGTTTACTACAAAATTATTCTTGTTTGAAAACATTTCTGCATAAGCATTTGCCATCTTTTCGTATCTTGATTCTAATTTTGCAAGCAAAACATAATCTGGATTTAACATAAACGATCTGCTTTCCACAAGTTTCTTGATCTGGTTTGAATACTCTTTTGCCAGATCATTGAGCAACTCTGCTATTGTTCTGCTTTCTCTAAGATCGTATGCCTTTGCATCAATATTACATTCAGAGAGGTATGCATTGTAAATGTCAACGCCTATGAATTGTATTATCTGATCCTCTACCTTGTGGGCTTCATCAAAGATTGCTATTGGTTTTGAGACATATTCGGCATAGGATTTTCGATTGAATTTCATTAGCTGAAAGTATGCAGCATAATTCCAGATTGAGTGTGGCGAAGTTAGAGCACGATATTTTTGTTCATAATAATAGCACGAATTCTTGGTGGCATCTTGCGGTTCCCCAAGCTTTGGCTTGAACTGACAAGATTCCTTGACTTTTTTACCATTCTTCATTGTTGTCTCTTCACAGAGGCCCTTCTCACAAGTCAGGCCTCGCTGAATTGCACTCTTTGTGTCTGATGACATTATTGATTCTTGGTCCATTAGCTTGAGACAGGCAAAATTTGACTTGCCCTTTACAGGCATTAAAAATTTCAAGTCTCTAGAATATTGGTCCTGCAGTTGTTTAGAAGCAGTGACTATGAAAGAGCTACCATAATATCTAGCAAGCGTTGCTGCAATGAGTGATTTTCCAACACCAGTGGGTGCAGAAAGAATTATTGTCTTGTATCCGGACTTGATCTTTTCTTCTATTCCTTGTAAAATTTCTTTTTGAATCTCTCTTGGTTTGAATTCCTCTGGAAAGTGTTCGAGAACAGTAGCCATGTTATTCAGATTGATTAAATGTTGAAAGGACAATAATTAATCGCTTGGACTGGTTCTGATTTCATCTACGAGTTCGCCAAACTCCTGCAGTTGGCGATAAAACTTTATACCATCTTCTGTAATTACGAAAGTCTTGTTTTTCTGTCCGTCTGATGTTCTGATTAGGCCTGCCTTGATGAGTTTGTTCAGCTTGTCTTGTGCAACGTTGTGGGATAGGTTTGCATTTCTGACAATGATAGTGATGTACTCACCATTTATTCCTGCATTTATGACTATCTCAAAAATCTCTGCTATTATCTCAATTTCTGTCCTGTACTTTTGAGAAGACATGAAAGACAACTAAAAAATTGCTTTATAGGTTTTGATGCAATTTGAATTTAACCTATTAACTTATTAGCAATGGCGTGTACGAAAAACGATTTTTCTTGTTTTTTGTAATAATTTGTCGCAGAGATGTTTTTGACAAAATTCTTACATCATTTTTCTAAAATTGCAAATTTCATTCAAAAATTTTAAGTTAAATTTCAATTTGATTAAAACTTATCTTCAAACTATTCTATTGTACTGGATAATGACAAAACTAAACCGAAAAAAACTTAGTAACATCTCTCTGGCAATGATGGCCATAATAGCTTTGCTTATGCCCATGGCAAATGCGGGTATCTATGTGCCACAGGCCAGTGCAGTTTCTGCACCAACAGGCGTTCAGTCATCGTTACCTGAACAAGAGGTCACAGAAGTACAAAAGAACATTTTGATTGAGAAAGCAGTGAATGTTCCTGGCATCAAGAACTGGTCACAAACCGGATGGCAGTACAACACAATGAGCTTCTATGGAAATACAAATTCCTCAAAATGGAAAACAGCTGTAGTCTATCTGAAATTACCACATGGAGTTGGTAACTCACCAGTGGATTGCCAACAAGGATGGTCAGCTGCAGTCACCATTGATCTTGACACATATGAAGTCAAGGATGCCGGATTTCCTACCCCGTCTTCACACCAATGTGAACCTAGGGTGACATTAGTTGATCCAGATATGATTGGCAAAGGATCTGACATTCCATCCTTTATACCAACTGCATCTGCAGCACTAGCGTACTACCCAGACATTTTGGAGATGCTTCAGACAGATGTCACATCACACAATGTCTACGGCGGGTGGGTGTATCTGAAGACTCCTACAATCAATTCCAACATTTTTAGCGGTTCCAGTCACATGACCGACTATGTTGGAAATACCTTCAACCAGAAGTTCTATACAACCCTTGGCGGTGGCGATCAGTATTTCGAACAAGCGGGATGGCTTGTAACTGTGCCGGACGCATGCCTTTCATGTGGTTCTGAATACATCCCAGCAAAAAGTAAAGACATTGTCTATGTAGACAAGTCAAGTTTTGGAACCGCAGAACCTCATAAGGTTAACATCAATTATGTAGACAACTCGTTTGCATTACTTGAAATCAGGTGTGGTGTGGGTGACACTGTTTACAAAATCCGTGTGACACATAACGGCGTGGCCTTCTCGCATCTAACGCAAATTGCATGTGGAACTGCTGACAACAATAGTTCACGTTCCAACAGTATGTACTTGGAGAACGCAAACACTGCAACGGAATCATGGCCATCAGATATCACACAATCACAGATGGGAGCATATTCTGCAAGAGAGTACAGAGATTCGACATCAACATTGTCTACTTGGTTAGCCATGGATAAAGATGAGGACAACTTGTGTACTGGAACCATTACTCCAAACACTCCACTAATATCTGGAAGTTTGGCAGCCGATGGTACTGCTACCTGGATAAATCTTTCTTCAATGGGTCATGGATGCATAAAATAGCATCTTCCCTTTTTTATTTTATAATTCTATGATAAGTATGTTGAATGTTATTTTGTCATCTTTTGTCTCTTTTGTTTCCACTTTGTGAGTTGCCATACCATCAACCCCACACCAAATGCTCCTATTATGGAGACAACAAGGCCATAATCTATAGAAAATGAACTGGATTTGTCAGAATCTACTAGCACCACTTTTACAGGATTCAGAATATCCTGCAATATGTATAATGAAAGCCCACCTACAATTGACAAAACAAATGCTGGGATTTTATCATGCATTTTCTTTAATGCATTCTTGAAGGCATTCAGATAGAGTGGAGATTTCGCAACTGACGACGGAACTATTATTAGTGCAATTTTTTTGGGTCCATAATGATGTATTTGTTTATTCTTACTGCTTTGCTCTACACGATTGATAGAAATTAATCCCACATCAGATAATCTTTGAATGTGCCAACCTACCAATTGCATGGATACTCCTAAACTGGATGCAATTGTGGATATGCTTGTAACCCCTTCAAATAATTTGGATAGAACTGCCCTTCCAGTTTCGTTTGATATCTCTTCTCCTATTATCTTCAATCGATCGTCGTCAGTTGTCAAAATTTCTATCGAATCTTCTAACGTTAAGGTAAAATTCTTGTTGATTAGATCCTCTTCTTCCACTTGATAGAAAAGGAATTATTAGAATCTAAAAAGCTTACTGTGAAAATAGGCTCAAACTAGTCAAATTTTATTAAACAAGTTCTTGCAAAGCCTTTCAAAATCCTTTTTGTCATACCTGACATTTATCTGTACCGTAATATGGAAGATCTTGCCTTGTGATACTGAATCTGTTTATGTATTCAAACAAACTTAATTATTACTATGACCATTCTACTTGCAATTAAATAGATTCATTAAATACTGTCAAATTTTTGCAAGCTCTTCCAAAGATACCATGTAGCAACGGTTCTGTATGGTCTCCACCCCTGGCCCATCTCTTCAACTTCTTTTGGTTTTGGAATCTCTGGCAATGAAAACAATAACTGGACTCCCTTTCTCAGGCCAAGATCGCCAACAGGAAATACATCTTGTCTTCCAAGAGAAAAAATAAGAAACATCTCCGCAGTCCATCTTCCTATACCTTTTACCTGAGTCAGGCTGGCTATGACATCTTCGTCACTCATCTTTGAGAGTGACTTCATGTCAAGTTTCTCCTCCTCAACATGTCTTGCCAAGTCCTTGAGATACTCTATCTTCATTCCTGAGAGGCCAACCTTGCGAAGCTTTGACTTTCTTGTAGCAAGGATTTCAGATGCAGTTGGAAAGCCTGGATACAATTCCTTGAATCTCTTAAAGATTGCATCTGCAGCACTTGTTGCAAGTTGTTGAGAAATTATTGATTCTACAAGAACCGCAAAATGATGATTCTTCTTTTTTAGCTTGTATTCTCCTACTCTGTCAATAATACCTGCTAACGCTTGGTCTTTCCTAAGAAATGATATTGGATCATTTTTTACCATATCTAGATTGGCTCTGGATGTATTGTGACTACGGCATTTTTTATCTTGTTTTTTATCTTGTTTTCCATGTCTGATACTATGTCATGCACTTCTTCTATGGTAAGGTCTTTTTCAAAAGAGCAGTCAATGTCGACCTTGAAGATATCTTGCAAGTGTAGTGTAATCACTCTGCCAATTTTTTTCACCTTTGGATATTTCTTGATTATGTCTGTTACTTGCTCTTCTATTGTGATGTCTTCTACTGGAGCGCTTTTTGGAATTGAAACATATGGTTCCAAGTGAATAGTTATGTGATTTATGTTTGAGACTGATTTTTTTATCTGATTTTCTATCTCATCTGATACATTGTGCCCATCTTCAAGTGACATGTTTCTGTCAACCATCACGTGCAAGCTTATGAAGACTCCATTGTCTGATGAAAAAGAGCTTACATTGTGGATATCTTTTACGCCTTGCACAGAGGCTGCAATTTTGTTTATGATATAGTCTTCAGGAACATCTTTCCAAGTTGGCTCAAAGTGAACAGTGACATTAGAATTTGCAATTGCCTTTTTGATATTTTTTTCTACATTGGCGCTAATTTTGTGTGCTTCTTCAAAACTTGATGCTGCACTCAACGATATTGTAATCTC
>JACXTT010010737.1_pt1 | contig 12320 bp, 14 predicted proteins | sample 9270951 | NCBI WGS metagenome assembly JACXTT01 (sample SAMN15532306, study PRJNA645909) | rock metagenome | isolation source: weathered quartz diorite | place: Puerto Rico | collected 2017-06-21 | reverse complement strand
CCTTGAAAGCTGGACGCGCCATCAGACTGTGCTGAACCGCAAAGAGCCCGAGGAGCGGCACGTTCCGCATAAGCGCCTCGCTCAATGGCGCCGCCGGGCCAGTGTCGATCGACTGGGGAGCAAGCAGATTTCCGACAAAGCCAATGGCGTAGAGGAACGCGCCGAGGAAAACGGCATAACAGACAAGGCCATAGACAGCGGCTAGAATGCGCATGCGTCACCTGCAAGGTCTGGTAGTTTGACGCTGGACTCTAAAGAGGCGCGTGTGGGCCCGTCCTGAAAGAAAGACGAAAATTGCGGCGCTCTGCAGCAGATGCGTGCTACCGGTTCGATCGGTTCGAACTCGACCTGACGAGCGGGCGTTTGTTGTCTAACGGCGCGGAACTCAAGCTTCGGCCGAAGGCGTTTGAGTTACTACATCTCCTGGTCGAGGGGCGTGGACGGCTCTTCTCCAAAGACGAACTCATCCAAACGCTCTGGCCGGGCTCTATCGCTTCCGAGGATTCGCTGGTGCAGGCGGTCTCCGATGTGCGCGCCGCTTTGGGCGGTGGCGCATCCGAGATTGTCGTCACCGTCCCCAAGCGCGGCTATCGCCTGGGCGCGCCGGTGACTGCTTCGGCTGCGCCTCAGCGCGATCACGAAATGCACTATGCCCAGAGTGGAGACGTGCGTATCGCCCATCAAGTTGTGGGCGATGGCCAAATTGATCTTGTGTACGTGCCGGGGTGGGTGTCTCACCTTGAATACGGCTGGGAATCGCCTCGCGTTGCGCGCTTCTATCAGGGCTTAGCGGAGTTCTCGCGCCTCATCCTCTTCGACAAGCGTGGCACGGGACTCTCGGATCGCGAGTTCGGCCTTCCTGGCATTGAAGAGCGCATGGATGACGTGCGCGCGGTCATGGATGCGGCGGGTTCATCGCGCGCCGCGATCTTTGGCATGTCGGAGGGTTGCGGCATGGCGATGGCGTTTGCCGCCGCTCACCCCGAACGCGTGAGCGCGCTCGCTCTCTATGGCGCGTTCGCCAGGCGCGAATGGGCGGCTGATTATCCTTGGGCCCCAAAGCCTCAAGCACGACAACGCTTCTATGACGCCATCGCCCTGGGCTGGGGCGGACCTATTGGCCTTGAAGACATCGCGCCAAGTCTTGCCGATGATCCGGCGTTTCGTGATTGGTGGGCGACGTTCCAGCGTCGCAGCGCGAGCCCGTCGGCCGCGCTGGCGCTGGCGAAGATGAATACGCTGATCGATGTCCGTGCGGCTTTGCCGTTGATCCGCGCGCCGACGCTTGTCTTGCATCGGACCGGCGACAAAGACGCCCTCATCGACGAAGGACGTTATATCGCGGCGCATATTCCGAATGCGGAATTCGTTGAACTGGCGGGCGCGGACCACCTCATTTACGCAGGCGATGTCGATGCGGTGGTGAAGGAAGTTCGCGCGTTCGTCGAGCGCACGACGAAAGCTTAGACGCTATTCACTCGCTTTCAACAGGCAAACCCGCGGCGCGCCAGTGCGGCAAGCCATCCTCCAACCGGCGCGCTTTGTAGCCGGCTGCGCGAAGGGCGGCGACTGCTTCAAACGCGAAGACACAATAGGGTCCGCGACAATAGGCGACGATTTCCTTGCTGCGCGGCAATTCAGCCATGCGCTGCTTCAGCTCGGTGGGCGGAATGTTGATCGCGCCAGGCACATGTCCAAGGGCAAATTCCTCGGTGGGGCGCACGTCGAGAACCGTGACCGTCCCAGCAGCCATGCGCTTCTTGAGTTCGCGCCGGGAAATCGGCTCCATGTCGTCGCGTGCATCGAAATAACTTGTGACGACCTCTTTGACTTCCGCGACATTGCGCTGAGCGATCGTGGCGATTGCATCGAGCAGGGTGAGCACGCTGTCGTCTGCTAACCGGTAAAGTGTGAATTTGCCCACGCGCCGCGCCGCGAGGAGCCCGGCGCGGCGCATAGACTGAAGATGCTGCGACGCGTTGGCGATCGTCAGCCCGACCTTGTCGGCCAGCGCATCAACGCTCCGTTCGCCCTGAGCGAGCTGTTCGATGAGGGCAAGCCTATGGGGATGAGCGGCCGCCTTCGCGACCGCTGCGAAGCTCTCGTGCAACGTCGCCTTTACGCCCCGGCTTGACTCCGGCACTGCATCGCTCCATCATTCAAGCGAATAATGGAATGTATGGGTGGGGATGTCAACCGGAGGAAGGCCCATGAACCCGAACAAAGCACTCTGGGAAAAAGGAGATTTCACGCGCATCGCCGCGAGCATGCGCGAGAGCGGCGAAGACCTGGTCGCGAAGCTCGGCATCACCAAGGGCATGAAGGTCCTGGACCTCGGCTGCGGCGACGGCACCACCGCCATTCCCGAAGCGCAGCGCGGCGCGGATGTCTTGGGCGTCGATATCGCCAGCAATCTTGTCGAGGCCGGCAACAAACGCGCACGCGAGCGTGGTCTCACGAACATCCGGTTTCAGGAAGGCGACGCCTCGCACTTGAGCGACCTCGCCGACAAGAGCTTCGATCTCGTCGTTAGTATTTTCGGGGCGATGTTCGCACCGAAGCCGTTCGAGGTCGCCAAGGAAATGGTGCGGGTGACGAAGCCCGGCGGCCGCATTGTCATGGGAAACTGGATTCCGGGCGACCCGACTTTGATCGCGCAAGTGCTGAAGACAAGCGCCGCATATTCGCCGCCGCCGCCCGAGGGCTTCATCAGCCCGGTGACATGGGGGCTTGAAGAGAATGTGATCCAGCGCTTTGAAGGCGCGGGCGTGTCGAAGGACAAAATCTCGTTCGAACGCGACACCTACTTCTTCAACTATCCGGGTTCGCCGTCGGAATTGCTCGCTCAGTTCAGAACTTATTACGGCCCAACCATGAACGCCTTCGAAGCGGCGGAAAAGAATGGCAAGGCGGCAGATCTCCAGCGCGAGTTGGACGCGCTGTTCAACAGCCACAATAAGAGTGCGAAGCCCGGCGCCACATCGATCCCAGCGACATTCTTGCGCGTCACAGTCCAAGTTTAGGCGCTGCAATGAAGGCGAACCGTTACGATGTCGTCGTCATCGGCGGCGGGCCGGCGGGACTGACGGCTGCGCTCGATTTGGCGCGCAGCCGCCGGCGCACGCTGGTGCTGGACGGCGGCCGCCCGCGCAACGCGCGTGCCGCCCATTCGCATGGCGTATTCACGCGCGACGGAACCCCACCCCTCGAGCTGCTGACGAAAGCACGCCGGCAACTCGCCGCCTATCCCGGCGCGAAGTTCCGGTCCGTTGAGGCAACGTCGATCAAGGGCGAGCAGGGTCGTTTCGTCGTCCATCTCGCCGACGGTACGGAAGTAGAAGCGCGCCGCCTTCTCTTCGCGTGCGGCGTGCGCGACGACTTGCCGTCCATTCCGGGTCTCGCGGAATTGTGGGGCAAGCGCGTGCATGCATGCGCCTATTGTCATGGCTTCGAGGAGCGGGACCGCCCACTCGCAATCTTGGCGGAAGGTGAGGCCGCGCTTGCGGCTGTGGCGGCGCTTCTTTCTATCAGCCGCGATCTCATTCTCTGCCTCAGCGGTTCGACACTTTCCGCAAGCGACCGGGCGCGGATTGCGGCGCACGATGTTGAGATCATCGATGCGCCACTCATCGGCGCACATGAGCGAGACGCTGGCATCACGTTGCGTTTCGCCGACGGCGAAGTGCTGGAGCCCGCAGCCCTCTTCATGAAATCAAAGCCGCGCCTCGCCAGCGAATTGCCAACGCTCCTTGGCTGTCGGACCGATGGACCGGCGCAGATCGTCACAAACGGGAGCTGGGAGACGAGCGTCGCCGGCGTCTATGCGGCTGGCGATACCGCGGCTGACAAGAAGTTTGTGTCGGTGGCGGCCGCGAGCGGTGCGGAAGCCGCGATCTGCATCGACGGCGCCTTAGCCCAGGAAGATTTCGGGGGAAACTGGAGCGGACCGCTGTGCGCGAACGAGCCCGTCAAGGAGGGCACATCATGATCCTGCGCCAATTCCTTCATTCCGATCCGGTTGCGATCTCCTATCTCGCCGGCTGCGGCGGCAAAGCGTCAGGCGCGGTCATTGATCCAGTCGGCAATCCTCAATTCTATCTGGATGCGGCGGCAAAGGCTGGCATGCGCATTCTCTATGTGATCGACACCCACATTCACGCCGACCATGTCTCAGCGGGGCGCGCGCTCGCGACGACCGCAGGCGCGCCTTACGTCCTCTTTCACGAAGCTAACGCCGCCCAGCGATTCCACGGCGTGGGCGATGGCGATGTTCTCGAACTCGGGAACGTGACGCTTGAGGTCATGCACACGCCTGGACACACGCCGGAACACATCTCGCTTCTTCTTCGTGACCGGCCCCGCGCCGATGAACCGTGGATCGTCTTCACTGGCCACACGCTGATGGTGGGCGATCTTGGCCGCACAGAACTTGCGAGCGATGCCGAAGAGGGCGCACGCATTCTCTACCGGACCGCCAAGCGATTGAAGGCGCTCCCGGACTACGTCGAGGTGCTGCCCGGAGCTTATTCCGGTTCAGTTTGCGGCAAGAGCCTCTCCGGAAAAACCTGGTCGACGATCGGCTTCGAGAAACGCCACAACAAGACATTCAGAATCGAGGACGAAACCGAATTCGTACGCATAATGACGAGCAACATTCCGCCGCCGCCAGCGGGAGCCGCAGAACTGCGCGCGCTCAATGCCGGCGCCGCAATCGCGGCTGTCTAAATGGCGGGTGGGCGCGAGGCGGCCGTCACTCTCGGGCTTCGCGAGAACTGGCGCCAATTCGCACTGCTGGTGCTCATCAACGCCTTCGTCGGCGGCATGGTCGGCATCGAGCGCACCGTCGTACCGCTCATCGGCGCCGAAGAGTTTCGCATTGCCTCAACGATGCTGGTGACGTCGTTCATCGTCAGCTTCGGCGTCGTCAAGGCGTTCGCCAATCTCATCTCCGGTCATCTCGCTGACGCCTGGGGCCGCAAGCGCGTCTTAGTTCTGGGGTGGCTCATCGGTCTGCCTTTCCCGTTCATCCTAATCGCGGCGCCGGACTGGAGTTGGATCGTCGCCGCCAATGCGCTCCTTGGGATTAGCCAGGGCCTCGCTTGGTCGATGACCGTGATCATGAAGGTTGATCTGGTCGGACCGAAATCGCGCGGCCTTGCGGTCGGTTTGAATGAAGCTGCAGGGTATGTCGCGCTGGGCTTGACTGCGCTCGCGACGGGATATCTTGCGGCCGCATATGGGCTACGGCCCGCGCCAATCTATCTCGGTGTTGCTTACGCTGTCGCCGGCTTGCTCGTCTCGATCTTCGTTGTGCGCGACACGCGTGCGCACGTCGCGTTGGAAGCCAAAGATTCCAGGCAGACACAGACCCTGAGCTTCCGCGAAGTGTTCGCGCTCACCTCGTTCAAGGACCGCAATCTCTTTGCCGCCTCGCAAGCCGGTCTCGTCAACAATCTGAACGACGGCATGAGCTGGGGCATCTTTCCGCTCCTCTATGCATCGTTCGGTCTGGGCGTGGAGCGCATCGGTGTCCTGAAAGCGATCTATCCGGTGATTTGGGGCTTGCTCCAGATAGTCACTGGGCCGCTCAGCGATCGCTGGGGCCGCAAAGGTCTAATTGTCCTCGGCATGTGGGTGCAGGCTTCAGGGCTTTTGCTCACGGCGTCCACGCGTGACTTCGTTTGGTGGATTGTGGGGAGCGCGCTTCTTGGGCTTGGCACGGCGATGGTCTATCCGTGTCTCATTGCTGCGGTATCCGATGCATCGCATCCAAGCTGGCGGGCGCGATCGCTCAGCGTCTACCGGTTTTGGCGCGATCTCGGTTACGCGGTTGGCGCGCTGCTGGCCGGCGTTATAGCCGACCGGTTGGGGTTCGCTTCGGCGATCGGCGCAATCGGCGCGCTCACCTTCTTTTCAGGCGCTCTCACCGCGTTCACAATGGGCTCCAAGCTCGCCCCGCAAGCCGCAACTGGAGCAGGCACACCATGAGCTCGGAAATCTACGACGGCGGTTGTCTTTGCGGCGCTGTTCAGTTTGAAGCGCGTGGCGCCCCCAAATGGGTGCTTTGGTGTCATTGCCAGAGCTGCCGCCGCCACAGCGGCGCACCGGCGTCGGTGTTCGTCTGCTTTGGCGATGACGCGGTAACGACGACGAAAGGCGAGATCGCCAAGTTCACATCCTCGCCTGGCGTTGAGCTCGGCTTCTGCGCACGCTGCGGCTCAACGCTTACCTGCAGCAGCCAAAAGCTGCCTGGCGAAACGCATTTTCACGTTGGCGCCTTCGAGCGCGCTGCTGAGCTTCAGCCCACCGGAGAAATCTTCGGCGGCGAGCGCATGCCTTGGAACGGCCAGCCGTCAGGCGCACTCTCCGGTCTCTCGGGCATGGCGCAAATCGCCCTGGGTCGCGTTCGCCGCTAGGGGCAGGCGGGTTGCGACGACGAGGCGCGGCCGCGCGGGCGTGCTCGCATCGGATAGATCGCGAACCGCAAAGCCCGCTTCAGTCAAAGGAGCTTCCATCACAACGAACGCGCGGAAGCTATAGACGTCAGCGGGAAACGAGTTCACCGCCCTCGCGTCGGCATTCGTGCGGAAGACCAGCGCCAATTCTGCGCCTGGTCTCAGGACCCTTGCGATCGCGCTTAATTGGCCCTCGGACCCCGCCATGCGCGCAAGGTATCCGAACGGCTTGCAGTGGCGCTGCAGTCTTATGTCGATGGCTAGTATGGAGCGCATATCTGCACTTGCGGTCGATCAGTCCAATCCGCGATAAGACCGGCGCAGGAGGGAAATCCCCACGAGATGAGGAAGTTAGACCACCGTTTTTCCATCGCCCCGATGATGGATTGGACAGACCGGCATTGCCGGGCGTTCCATCGTGGGCTCACGCGTAAGGCGCTGCTCTACACCGAGATGCTTACCGCCGACGCCATCATCCATGGCGACCGCGAGCGCTTGCTCGGCTATTCCGCAATCGAACACCCCGTCGCGCTACAGCTCGGCGGCAGCGAGCCCGTCAAAATCGCTGAAGCCGCACGCATCGCCGCAAGCCTTGGCTATGACGAGATCAACCTCAACATTGGCTGCCCATCCGACCGCGTCCAGGCCGGGCGTTTCGGCGCCTGCCTGATGCGGGAGCCTAAACTTGTGTCGGAGCTGTGGGCTGCGGCGCAAACGGCTGCGCCCAACATCGAGATCACGATCAAGTCGCGCATCGGCGTAGATGACCAGGACCCGCGAATATCGCTTTTCACGCTCGTCGACATCGCCGCGCGCGAAGGTTGCCGCACCTTCATCGTCCACGCGCGCAAGGCGTGGCTGAAGGGGCTCTCGCCAAAGGAAAACCGCGAGGCGCCGCCGCTGGATTACGACCTGGTGCGCGCGCTCAAGCGAGAACGGCCGCATCTAAACATCATTCTCAATGGCGGGCTGCGCGACCTCGATCATGCGCTCGCCGAAAGCGCCACGCTCGACGGCGCCATGCTGGGGCGCGCCGCCTATCAAAATCCTGCGATGCTGCTTGATGTCGATGCCCGCGTCTTCGGCGCGCCGTCGCCGTCGCTGTCGCGCGTCGACGCCGTCGAACGATACATTCCTTATGTCGAGAAGATGCTCGCACACGGCGTGCCGCTCCATGCCATGACGCGCCACATGCTCGGCCTCTTCAACGCACAGCCTGGGGGGCGCGTCTGGCGGCGAACTTTGTCTGAGCAAGGGGTGCGACGCGGCGCGGGGATCGAGTTGGTCGAGGCGGCGCTTGCTGCAGTCGCGGTCCACGCTTTGCAGGCGGCCTAGCGAAAGAGCCCGCCGAGGCCCGTCCAGAACGAAACGCCTTGGTAAATGAGCGTAACGAGAAGGATGACGCCCAGCCAAATTGCGGCCGACGCCAACATGCCTGGCGCGCCTGAGCCTGGGACGCGTCGACGATTGGCGCGCACAAGTCCCGTGCCCACCAGGACAAGCGCCATCGCACACCAAGCGAGGTAGCTCCATTGCGACCCGTTCACGATAGGGTCTCCGCCTTGCTCAATCGCGCTGGCAGATCCGCCGTGATCTCACGTCTGCGCTCCTCGCTCATCGCGCTCCAAGCAGCGATTTCCGCGAGCGTGCGGCCACAGCCGAGGCAGAGGCCGTTCCTGCCGTCGACGATGCAGACTTTTATGCAGGGCGTGGAGATCGGCGTCCCGCTCATAATGTTTAAGTGTAAGGGCGTGCGGCGCGCCGCGCTAGGCGCGAAAATCCGCGGCGGCGGTGGTCAACGCACTGACCATCTCGCGGTCCTGCTGCGTCAATTGCGGGTTCCAGACATCGAAGATCAGCACAACCCGCAATTCGTCGCTGTCGTTCCAGGCTTCGTGCTCGATGGAGTCGTCGAAGAGGAGGAGTTCGCCGACTTTCCATTCACGCTGCTGGAAGCCGACGCGCAGCGCGCCGCAGTTCTCCGGCACGATCAGCGGCAGATGCACGACCAAACGCGCATTGGTTTCGCCGTGATGCGGCGGAATGCGGGTTCGCGGCGCGAGCGCCGAGAACATCGCATTCGGACAATTGCCGGGAATGTAAGCGGGATCGGTCGCCGCGACCGCCTTTGCGGTCTCGGGGCAGAGCGCTAGATTCTCCTCGACGCGATCGCCGTTGATCCAAAGATGGAGCGCGCTCCAGCGCTTTGAATGATTGAGCTCGCCCCACTGGTTGACCGGCGCGCCTGCATCCTTGTTAATGTAAGGAACGAAACTTTCGCCCCTCGTCTGCAGGGCCTTCTCTAATTCGTCGCGGATAACGCCTGTCTTGGCCTCGATATCGGCGGCCCATGGAAAGAGCGCTTTGTCGTAGAAAGGCGTCGCCGGCAAACGCGGTACGAAGAGTTGGTTGCTCTCTGAATGATAGGGTGGCGAGAGCTTCGCCATGATCGAGGCGGCCTCGCGCCATCGCTCGCGCTGCGCATCGCTCAAATCGCCGGCGACACTTGTGATCTTGCCGGAGAGCGCGCTGAACAGCGACTGGCGGTGGATGGCGACAAGGCGTGTGGCGTGTTCGAGCTGGGAACGCAATTCCGCCGGCCATTGCGACGGCGGCGGCGCCACCTTGAGCGCGTTGCCATAGGCCGTCGCCGCCTCCGGATGACGTTGCCGTTCGAGCAACGCCGCCTTCGCCAACAGCCCCTGGAGGAAATAGGGGTCGATCGTTAGTGCGGCGGTCAGCGCATTCATCTCTTCGACGTCGTCGCCGGCTTGTTTGCAGGCCATTGAGAGCGTCAAAAGAACGACCTTGTCGCTTGGCGCGGCTTTGTGGGCTGCGTTCAGCATCTGGCGCGCCTTGGCGGTATCGCCCCGCTGTAGAGCGCCGAAACCCAATCCCCAAAGCGCATTGCGGTTGTTTGGCTCGCGGCCGCGCATCTCCATCCAGATGCGCTCGGCTTCGTCCCAGCGGCCAGCGTTCGCCGCCTGGCTCGCAGCGCGATCCAGCTGTTCAAGTGTGTTCGCCGCGCGCGACGCGAACTCAGTCACCGCCAAGTCGATCCCCTAGCGGACAATGCTTGAGCGGAAGTGATCAGGGAGGGAATAGTACGAATGGCATAGAGGTGAGATGAAGCGTAACATTCATTACTTTTCTCATCTTGTGTATTACTGCTGTAATCGTTCCGCCTGATCGCCGGTCTCAAACGAGCACCAATTCGTCGCGCAGGCCACAATCCTGCCAGGATCAGCCGCATCGAGAAACAATAAAACCATATTGACATTCGATGCTAGATCGTGGTGAATCATTATTCACGACAACACCGCATCCGGCCGCTCGGGGGCCTGCATCTCAGTGTTGTCCAGCGCGCCTTGACGCCATTTTCGGAGACCTCGATCGACATGCGTATCGCGCTCATCACCACCACGGTCGCGGCGGTCATAGCCATCCCGATGGCGGTAGCGGCCGCGGGGCCGCAAATGACCAGCTCGGAATTCTTGAACGCCGTTCAGTGCGTCGCCTATGAAGGCGCCTCCTCGCCAAGCGTCGATCTTGGCGCTGCAAAGCTGCGGCTCAACACTGAAGCCAGCAAACAGCCCGCAGCGATCGCCGCCGCCGCCCAGCGCGAGGCGCATGCAATAAGCGCGGCCGCAGCGTCCGGCGAAGTCCGGGCCTCGGCCGCTTGCGGCGCATCACGGATTGCTGATGAGGAGCCGCTCGAGCGTGCGGTATAGGATGTGAGGTTCGGGAGGGAGCCATGAAGGCTTTGGTTTTCGCCTTCGGATTTGGCGTGGCGCTCTTTCCTGCGATTGCCAATGCCGGCGCCACGCCCGACACGCGCGATTGCCAAACCGGCAATGCGCGCCGCGGCGAATGCATCGCTTCGAGCACCCAGCCGGTCGCGCCGCAAGTCACGACGCGCCAAGTCACGCGCATGCCTGCGCCGCCGCAAGTCGCACACAACGACGCGCAGCGGCGCCGTAGCGGCAAGCACATTCCGGACGCCGAGTTGATAGGCCCTCGCGGCGCTCTATAGTCGCCCCCCGCGCGCTCTCGTGACTTGCGCGTGGACCAAGGGCGCAGCGTCATGGATCTCGAATTCTCGCCGGAAGACATCGCGTTTCGCAATGAAGTGCGCGCGTTTATCGATGCCAACTACCCCCCTCACTTGAAGGGGCGCGTGCTGCGCGAGGATTTGTCGAAGGACGATTTCCTGGCCTGGCACAAAATCCTTGGGCGCAAGGGCTGGTCTGCGCCCGCATGGCCGAAGGAATATGGCGGCGCCGGCTGGACGGCGACGCAGCGCTACATTTGGCTTGAAGAAAACGCCCGCGGCGAAACCATCCCGCCGCTGCCGTTCGGCGTCTCGATGGTCGGTCCCGTCATCTACACGTTCGGCACGCCCGAACAGAAACAACGCTTTTTGCCGGGCATTCTCTCAGGAGACGTCTGGTGGTGCCAGGGCTATTCAGAGCCGGGCGCCGGGTCAGATCTCGCATCGCTGAAGACGCGAGCGGTGCGCGAAGGCGACTTTTATATCGTCAACGGTCAGAAGACTTGGACGACGCTCGGTCAATTCGCCGATTGGGGTTTTTTCCTCGTCCGCACCGATCCCAGCGCAAAGCAGCAGGAAGGCATTTCCTTCCTGCTCATCGACATGAAATCGCCTGGCGTCAGCGTTCGGCCGATCAAACTCTTGGATGGCGGCTACGAGGTGAACGACGTCTTTCTGGACAATGTCAAAGTCCCCGTCGATCAGCGCATCTACGAGGAGAACAAGGGTTGGACGTGCGCCAAATTCCTGCTCGCTCATGAACGCGCCGGCATCGCAGGCGTTGCGCGCTCGAAGCGCAACGTGGAGCGCCTAAAATCGATCGCCAAATCGGAAATCGGCGATGACGGCAAGCCGCTCATCGAAGACGAAGACTTCCAGCGCAAACTCGGCGAACTCGAAATCGATCTCTCGGCGCTCGAGATGACCGAACTGCGCGTGCTTGCGCGCGAGCATGCGGGCAGAGGGCCCGGCCCGGAAAGCTCGCTCTTGAAAATCAAGGGCACTGAGATCCAACAACGCCTGACGGAGCTGACCCTCGAGGCCGTCGGCAATTACGCGCAGCCCTATCTGCGCGACACCCCCGGCGGCAACGAATTTCCCGTTGGCCCGGAATACGCGAGGAGCGCCGCGCCGGTTTATTTTAATTGGCGCAAGGCTTCCATCTATGGGGGCTCCAACGAAATCCAGCGCAACATCATCGCCAAGATGGTGCTTGGGCTGTGAATAATAAGACGGCTGGAACGATATGAATTTCGATTACACCGACGAACAGAATGCGCTTCGTGACTCGCTCTCGAAGTGGGCTGCCCAGCAATACGATTTCGACAAGCGCCGCGCAGCGCTCGCCGACGACAACGCGTGGAAGAAAAATTGGGCGACATTTGGCGAACTCGGTCTGCTCGCAGCGCCCTTGCCGGAAGAATTCGGCGGCTTGGGCGGCAGCGCAACCGATGTCGGCGTCGTCTCCGAGGAGTTCGGCAAGGCGCTCGTGGTCGAACCTTTCGTGCCGACGGTGGTTCTAGGCGCAGGCGCGCTTAAGTATTCAGCCAGCGCCGCGCAAAAAGAAGAGCACTTGAACGCCATCGCCTCTGGCGAGCGCGTCATCGCTTTCGCGCAAGCCGAGCCGAAGAGCCGTTGGTCGCTCAACGACGTTTCTACGACTGGGAAGAAGGATGGCCCAGGCTATTTGCTGAGCGGTCAGAAGACCGTCGTGCTGGGGGGCCCCCAAGCAGACCATCTCTTGTTCGCCGCTCGCACCGCGGGGGCCCAGCGCGCCCGGAAGGGCTGGCGCCTCTTCTGCTTGCCGCCAAACC
>JACXTT010010736.1_pt1 | contig 12321 bp, 17 predicted proteins | sample 9270951 | NCBI WGS metagenome assembly JACXTT01 (sample SAMN15532306, study PRJNA645909) | rock metagenome | isolation source: weathered quartz diorite | place: Puerto Rico | collected 2017-06-21 | reverse complement strand
CACGGGCCTGGCCACGTACTGCGCATGGTACATCGCGCCCTTCAGGTAGGTCCGCGATAAAACCCAAGCGGGAGGCGACAGTGGAATCCCACCCTTCAAAACACCCCTGCACATTGACGAGCTACTTTTTTGAGCGCAGAATTTTGGGTCAGCGGGCGTGCACCCATGGAGGGTCGTATGAAACGATTTTTCCCGCTGGCGTTCGTTCTCTTGGCTGCGGTCACTTCGGCCTATGCCCAATTCACATTCACTTCCATCGATTTTCCCGGCGGTACATTAACCACGGCTCGTGGCATCAACAATCATGGCGAGATTGTCGGCGCATACCGCATTGTGCCGCCTCGCCACGCCCTGCTGGTCAAGGACGGCCAATACATTCCGCTCGCCCCAGACACTGTTCTGGGTACAAACTTCAGTGAAGCATTCAAGTCCAACGATCGCGACGACGTGGTCGGGGATTTCATCGGCGACGACGGATTCACACACGGATTCCTGCTGAGCCAGGGAGTGATCACAACCCTGGATTTCCCCGGAGCGAACGACACACTCGCGTTTGGTATCAATGAATCGGGTACGGTCGTCGGTTATTGGGATCTCCTCGACTCTAACGGCAACCTGCTCGCGATTCACGGTTTCAAATGGAAAAATGGCGCCTTTACGCAAGTCGACTTTCCTGGTGCCGTGGACACGGCCGTATATGGTATCAACGCACGTGGCGATATCGTGGGCGGGTGGGATCCTGGCATTACTTCGCCAAACGAACACGGCTTCGTGTGCCCGAAGAAGAAACCATGCTTCAGCTTTGACGTTCCTGTCCCGGGAGCGCCCATAACACAACCGGATGACATCAATGCGCATGGCCAGATCGCGGGCGCATACGCCGACGTCAACGGTATACTCCACGCATTTTTCATAGACGGAGCGAGCTTCACCTCTTTGGACTTCCCCGGCGCGGTGAATACTTTGGCTTGGGGCATCAACTCCGCCGGTCAGATCGTCGGCCGTTATGATGTTGCCGATGGATCGGTGCATGGTTTCCTGGCCCAGCCCGAGAAGAAAGGAAAACCTTAGTAGCGGGCTGACTCGCAACTAGAAGCACTTACGATGCGGGGGCCCACTTCTCGCAAAGAACGCAGAAATCGGGCACGCCGTTTGTTTTTGGTATCAACACCTACCGATAGGAAGTGCTCTGTAGCACCGGAGATGTGGGCCACCCGCCGACGGGATCAGCGCGGCTCGCGACTGACGATTCTCTGTCGGTGGGCGAGAGATGGTGAAATCGGACGCGGGGTTGGCGGCGCGGGCGGAATGCAGATCCCTCGCTTGTCCTCGGCTTCGCCTCCGGACGGCTCGGGATGACAGTGATGGAGGGGCTGGCAATCGGGACGGCTGAACAGGCTGGGGAAAAACTCCTTTCGCCGGAGAGAAAGCGACCACTGGGGCTAAAGCCCACACACATTTTTAACGCTTACGCGGCCCTGAAGGGCCGCTCTTCCACGGTGGTGCAGACATTTTTACAGTGGCGCAGACATTCTTAGAGTTTTTCCGCAACCTCTGAAGCCGTGCCCTCCCGAGGCTGGGCTTATCGCAGCGGTGAACCGCTGCGCCACCCAAAATCAGGAGCAACAACGAGTTCTTCCGCAGGCTCGCTGACAAGTTGAGCGAATTTGTCGAGGTCGATGTTTCCTCCGGAGACGACCGCAACGACATTGCCGGAGCCAGCACGGCCCGACAGAGCAGCCGCGACCGCACACGCTGCGGCGCCTTCGAGAATAGTCCGGTTCCGCTCCGCCACCATCTTCATGGCGTGCGCCGCTTCTTTCAGAGTGACCACCAACGATCCATCGAGCAGCTTACGCGCGGACTCGAACATGCCGGGGAAGACCGTCTTGCTGCCGATACCGTCGACGAACGAGGGCTGATATTCGACCGATCGCGGCTCGCCGGCAGCGAGCGATGCAGCTAACGGAGCTGCAGTTTCAATCTCAGCAGCATAGACACGTACTCGGGGAGCAAGCTCTCGCAATACGGCGGCGATGCCGCAGGACAATCCTCCGCCGCCCCAGGGAATGACGACCGCATCCAGATCGGGGAGGTCTTCCAACAATTCCAGCGCGATGGTGCCGTTTCCGGCCATGACGTCGGGATCATCGAAGGCATGGATGAAGGTGGCGTCGATACCTGGGTAGGAACGAGTCTCGAAAGTTTGCCACCACTCGGCAAAAGGAACTTTGATGACACGTCCACCCATGCGTTCGACGGCGCGAATCTTGGTGGCGGGAGCGGTGTCGGGAGCGATGATGGTTGCGATCACCCCGATGCGCTGGGCGCAGAAGGCTACGCCTTGCGCCATGTTGCCGGCGGACGCGGTCAGAACTCCGCGAGTCAGCCGGTCGCGCGGGGTCCGCGCCATGATGTTCGCCGCTCCGCGGATTTTGAACGAGCCGATCGGTTGCAGGTTTTCCAATTTCAGATACAAGTTCGCAGGTGTTTCGGCGTTGAACCGGATCAGCGGCGTGTGCAGGGCAACCGATGCAATGTTTCGCCGCGCTTCTTGCGCCTGGGCGGCCGTGATGGGCATTGCAGTATCTTAACCGGCGGGTGGCAAATGTCTCCGGCGATCAGGACGATCGGTTGCCCGGATTTCTCGTTACGCGGGGCTGAAGCGCCGCTCTTCCACGGCGGCTCAACCGTCCGCTGAAAAAAGTCAGAACGCCGGCCGCTCTGATCGAGGCGCATCCGGCGTTTCGACGGTGGGCTTACTGGACGTTGATCGTCATGCGCATCCAGGGGTGAACACAGCATTGCCAGTAGGTCACACCAGGTGGAAGCGGATCCGAACCTGCTGTTGGTCCAGTCTCAGTCGTTCCTGCTTCCACGAATATGTTGGTCGGATTTTCCGGTTGCAGGCACTCTGGCGCCGGGGTCGGGTTTCCTGACAACTGATTGAGTGGCGGAACGAATCCGCCCCCGAAGCTTGCGACCTTGGTGAAAGTGTGAACTTCGCCGCCCGTGTTTTGCAGTGAGGTCGTCTGCCCCGAAGCAAGATTCACGGTCACCAGTTGAAAGGTCCCTTGGGTGGCGTTGAGCAAGGGATTGAATCGCCACGCGCCAGCGATCTGATCGGATTGGAGCTCCGCAATGAAGAATTTGAATTTGGTGGTACCGTGGTGTCCAGGTTTGCAAGTATGCGGGCCAACATTGGCATTAAAGGTTCCTGGGTCACAGGCATCACGTATGCCGATCGTAAAGGGTTGTGACTGTGCCAAGGCCGAGGTGGAAAGCAGGACGAAGCAGGCAAGCAGCAAAACCGCTACACGGGCTTGAGTCATTGATAATCCTCCCTTTTTGGGCCGCTATTCCCGATTTCGATTCCAGCCGCCAACGATCGGTTTGCGAAACGGATTCATGGGCAGATGGGATCGCTTGAAATGGGCCGATTGGCTAGGAGAGTCGGAAGGTCGCTTGGACTTGAGAGCGGCTGGCTCTCCCAAAGCGGTGTGGATTATGGCGCTCCAGTGGGACGAAGTCAACGGAAAAGCCGCTGAAAGTTAGCTACTCAACGGATGGCGGTGGGGGCCAGAGAGGACAGGGGCTGAAGCCCTGATTGGCCCTTGAATGGCTAACGCGGCGCTCTTCTACAACAGCCAGCGTCACCACGCTCTGTCTTTGACTATCGATTGACGTTTCTGATCGACGGATAACTGAATAAGATCTCGGAGTCTGTGCTCATGGTTTTCTTCCATCACAACGAACCGGAAGGGCTGCAGGGTACCGGATAGCGAAGGCAACATTTCGGCTGTGCCTTGCACTGTCCCCGCGTCTGTGAGGAACATTAATTGGACGCGCGTGCCCCGATCCAGAGGACTGGACACGTGCAGCAGTCCGCCGGTGACGGAAATGACCTGCAATTTGCCTCGAATCGGGCGTCCGCTCTGGAAGCGCAGGACAGCCGAGGTCGGGTTGGCAAACTGCAAGCGCGGCGGTCGCGAATGAGCTTCGGTTGGCAAGCGTTCAGTCACTCTCAAACTCATTATGTTCCCGTGGTTGGCACCATGGGGACGTTACCGAAGGACGTGCCCGAAGAATAGCCCGCCTGCATCTAGAGTCATTCCTGCCGCATTGTCCCGAAACGACTCACCTCCCAAATACGGAATAACGTAGTTACCAAAGCCCAATCGCCGCGACTGCTTTTGCGTCACTTGCCCACTTTGTTGTGCTTCATCGAAGATTTCTATCAGCACCTGGCACGATCCGGGCCCTCGGGATTCGTTTTCGACGGCTAGGCCGTTGCAACGGACCCCGGCATTACGACACGCCGGTACAGGGCGGAAATGGTGCAAATCATGGAGGAGGAGACTTATGCGAAAGCTTATCGGCGGTGCCGTTTTGGTGGTCATGATTTCGATGCTGGGAATGGCTCAGGAAATACCCGGGCCCGAAATCTACGGAGGCTATCAGTACACCAGAACGGACGGTGGCGGGCATGGCCAGGGCTGGAATACAGCCGCGAACTTCTACATCACACGTTGGCTGGGCGGAACCGCGGATTTCAGCGGAGTCTATAACAACGGCTCGCTCTATACCTACACGTTTGGGCCGGTGGTCTCGACCCACAAGAATAACTTCTCGCCGTTCGCACACGCTTTGTTTGGCGGCGCCCACGCTTCCAGTGGTGGCATAAGCGACAGCGGGATGGCGATGATGTTCGGCGGTGGTGTGGACTTCGGAACTAAGAAATGGGCTATCCGCGCCGTCCAGTTCGATTGGTTGGTGCTTCGCTCGAACGGAATCACCGACAAGAACAACATGCGGGTGAATACAGGAGTGATGTATCGGTTCTAGTTTGTCGCAACGCACAGAATAAAGGCGGCCTCTGGGCCGCCTTTTCCCTTTGGCTCACATTGAAGGCTTCGATTCCAGAATCCTCACTCACCGAGGACGGGATGGAGTTGCAATGTGCCTGCTTTGCGAGGATGATGCTCGTCGCGAGATTGCTGCTACTCCGCCGTGCAAGATTGGCGAACCTGAAAACGAGGCAAAACAATCATGAACTCGAAAACCAAGTTGGCCCTCGGGGTACTCACCGCCTTAGCGATGTTGTTGCTTACGTTTGCGGTTCCAAGAGGAAGTGCTCTGCGCGACGCACAATTGGTTCAGTTTCCAGTAACTGTTGGCGTGTGGGCGATCTTCGTTTTGCTCTTCGTGAAACTGAAATAGGAGAGGTAGGTGGCCCTAGACAAACGGACATCGGAAGGCTGTCACAAATCATTGGACCGCGTCATTGGCCCGTGCCGGCTGCCCCATCCTTCCCACTCGTCAAGAAACGTAGGACAAAGGGTAAAGTCCTGGCTGATCTTCAAGAGGATCGGCCGAAAGAATCCTCACGTCATGAAGGACTCGTGCCGCCGGTGGTGTCGCCAGCTTGCATTTTCCCACAGCCCGCAGACCAGGATCGCAATGAGGGCGAAGGCTCCGAGACCGAGGATGCAATCGACTGCGAATTGTAAAAATGGCAGCATAATGCGCCACATGGTTTGTCTCCCGCTTCAAAGATGGCGGGAAAGCAATCCATGGGGATCGCAAATGCTGTATTTTCGGGAGTAAGAATCCCGAGGCTACGTCAAATAATGAAAAACTCGAAGGCCAGCGCTCGCGGTTCATCCGCGAAAAGCAACGCCGCTCCAAAGAACGTGGACGATTACCTGGCAGGCGTCCCGGAACCCGCTCGTAGCACTTTGAACAAGGTACGCGCGGCCATTCGGACTGCGTTGCCGGCGGAGGCGACCGAGGTCATCAGCTATCGGATTCCGGCGTTCAACTACCAAGGACCACTGGTGTGGTTCGCCGCGTTTTCGAGCCATTGCAGTTTGTTCCCGGGCGCGTCCGTGATCAAGGCGTTCAAGGACGAACTCAAGGGCTATCAGACATCCAAAGGGACCATTCACTTCCCGGTGGACAAGCCGCTGCCGGCAGGTCTGGTGAAAAAGATAGTCAGAGCGCGGATGGCGGAGAAGAAGGCCAAGTGAACTCGGGGCTGAAGCCCTCGACCAAAACAATGCCTTATCGCAGCGGGTAAATCGCTGCGCCACCCAAAATCTCGACCCAGGGGTGGCGGCAGTCCGCGCCAATATTCGCTTTACCCCCTCTTTTCTGATACTGTAGTGGTGCGTCTGATTAGAGTCGGTTGTAGAGCAGCTTCGAGCCAACCAGCTAGCGCCTGCCCTCGGTACTTCCGAATCCCTTCCAGCGTAAATCGATTGAAAGGAACACCAGAACCAAATGGCAGAACAAGGAACAGTAAAGTGGTTTAATGATGCTAAGGGCTACGGCTTCATCAGCCGTCAGACTGGCGAAGATGTATTCGTGCACTTCTCGGCAATCCAGGCAGGCGGCTTCAAGAGCTTGCAGGAGGGCCAGAGTGTGGAATTCGACGTCACCAAGGGCCCGAAAGGCTGGCAAGCCGAGAACGTCCGCCCGCTCTAAGGCGCCGACTCTCGACGGCAGCGTGTGCCCGTCCGGAAAGTGAAAATCGAGGACGGGCACGCTGCTCAACATCCCCACCTTCATCGACCCGCAATTACGGAGATCCTCTGACAATCGACGACTCACGAGCTTCCTACGCCCTCATCCGACACAACATCCGAACCTACGTGTCGGCCGGTGTCGTTGAGGTGATCCAGGGCCGGCAAAATGCCGAAGCCGTCATGCGCGAATGCCAGAACCGTCAAAGCCCGCCCGACGCCCACGAAGGCTGGCGCTACTTCCTGGAAAAAACCGGCCTGAGGGCCGGGATGGACCCCGCCCAGGCCACCGACGCCCGGCAAAGAGATTTGGAACTGCGAGAGTCCAAGGAATCGGCGACTCATGGGACGAGCGTCGCTCCCGCTATTCACCACCGCTAGAAGAGGCGACCACCGGGGCTAAACCCGCATATTCCCAAACGTCTTACGCGGCCTGAAGGGCCGCTCTTCCACGGTCGGCTGACATTCATACAGTGGTGCCGACATTCATACACGGTGGCGCTGACATTCATACACGGTAGTGCTGACATTCGTAAGTTTTGCCGTTAACTGCTCAGCAGTGCCGAAAGTTGTGTGGTGAATGGCCCTTCTGGGCTGCGGTTGGCGTCGGCTATTCTTCCGCCGGATCATCTGGCTCCACCAGCACGCTAAAGAGCCGGTACGCGACCACTGGAATCACGATTACACACCCCGCGACTCCGACGACAAACATCGTCGTCAGAATGGGAGCCAGAATTCGAAAGAAAGTTTCCATACAACGCAGTCAACCACGTTTGGCCATCTTACGACAGATTTCACAAAGGGCAAAGACAGGGACGAGGGTCGCTTCAGGACTCTGCAAGAAATTCCAAACGGGAGACGACCACAGAACCCCACCCTTCAAGAAACTAAAGGGTGGGGCACCGGGGCGCCTTGCTTATTTATATGCTGCTACGGATTCACAGAAGCAGCGTCTGACGGTGTGAAGTTCGTCGAGGCTGCTGCTGGCTAAGAACACGCTATTTTCACTGGGAATATAGCTGGCCGCCACGCGATGTTTGCCGACCCTGAGATGCGACGTCTCCCATGTCGCACGGCCTGTCGAATCGAGTTGGACCGCCTCTCCTACCTTGGAGCCGTCGACGGTGAACTGGACGCTCCCGGTTGGAATGCCCCTACCTGTTAACCCGCTTCGCGTTACGATCGCAGTGAATGTCACCCATTCTCCGACCTGCGTCGGATCCTGGTCGTCAGACACAATGATGGTGGTCGAGCCGTATCTAATCCGCTGGCTGAGCAAGTAGGTTTTGGCAAAACCGGTGTTGCCGGTGATAGCCACGTCGAAGACACAGTTGGCGTGCATGTTCTTGTCCGCAACGCGACTGCAGGCCAATTCCGCGACGTGCGCGTCCACGGGCTTCACTGGTGGCGAATCCGGAACGGTGCACGGAGGTTGTTCCGGTGGCCATCCCTTGAATGTAAAGGTTTGAGTGGAGGTGCCGGGCAAGTAGTCGAAAAGGCTCGTCTGGTTGGTCACACGCCAAGCCTCACCGAATTTGTGGTACAGGTCGACATAGCGTTGGTGCAGCGAGGCCGGCTTCGGTCCCAGCGACGTGCCATCCGGCAGTGCGGGCAACCAGCTTCCAGGCAGGAGAGCCCCCATGATTCCCTCAAGGGAGGGGGTACGAAGGACGTCTACATTGAGGTACCACCTGCTCTGGGCAGGCCACCACGCTGGAATGACGGTCAGGATGGTCTCGTTCGGAAAATCGATATCGATACCGCCGGCTAAGTTTTTCGTGACCCGGCCGCCAGACCCGAGATCAAGTCCGTTCGCGTCTAGTGTCATCAAATCGCCGTCCACGCGGAGCTGAAGACCGCTCGGGTCTGGTACACCGTTGATGTTCGGCTGATACGTGACGCGGTGTGCGCCCACGCGAGCGGCAACCGCTGTGTTGAGGCTCACGCACGTCGAGAGTCCGGTGTAGGAATTCGCCGCCGGGGGCGCCGTGGATACGGGCGTCTGGCGCGTTTGAATTTCCGTGCCGTCCGCATCGTGCAATGAGATGTACTCACCTCCGCCCTGGAAGTCGTAGTGGACTCCGTCGACGGTGGTGATGTGCGGGTCGCCCTCCATGGCCGCCAGTCCTCCCGTGACTCGATCGGTATAGGCATCGAAATTTGTTGTACCGTCGGGATTGTCCCCCGTGCTGTTGGAGTCGTCGGCCCAGGCGGGATGGACCAAGCCCTGGAAATAGGCCATGCCCGAGTAGTCACCGAAATCGATGACTAGCTGGCCAGGGTTAGCCGTACCGGGACTGGTCGACGAGCCGTCGCTGATCTGCGCGTTAGCCAGGAACGCCGGCGTCGCTCCTGCCGGCGTCGCGATCGTGCAGAACTCCTGCATGGCCGTGTTGGTCGCCGAGTTGCGCGCATCGTGCCAGCAGACCGCAATGTTACCGGAGAGTTGATTGGTTGCGATCCGCGGAAGGAACTGGCTTCGATTCGTCGCGTCGTCGTTGACGCGGATCGGAGGGTTCGGCCAGGTCACACCGTTGTCGTCCGAAAATCGCACCATGATGTCCGTATCGTTGCTCTCATTGACGGGCTCTTCGGTGTAGACGAGATAGAGGCGTCCGAAATGCGGGCTCGCCGGGTTGCCGTTGAAACCCGAATTGTTGTCGAAGGCCAACCCCGCCTCTGCGTCTATTGACCGTGTGTTCTGCGCCGGTATGAAGTCGAAGCCTCCCACATTGGTGGTGGTCGCCACGACTCCGGCATTGAAGGGGTTAGGACCAAGACCGTCGGCCTTGGTATTGACGCGAATGTTCGCCGGTCCTTGCCCTCCCGTCGGAGTCTCGCAAGCCTGTACCACGGAGCCGTCGGGTGCGATAGCGACGTCCCCGAAGCTGCAACCCAAGGTTCCAGGGATCACCTGCGCTGCGGTGAAAGCCCCCACGGAGCCAGAACCGAGTCCCGTTACTGCGGCTCCCCGGGCCATCATGGAACCGGCCGTGCCCGCTGCGTTCGTCTGGTTCCAGACGATCCAGACCGCGACCGGAGCTCCCGCGGCCGAAGTATTGGCGGCGACGACGGTGGGCTGGTCGACGCATTGGACGCAGGGGCCAACGAACGTAGCGAGATTCGAGAAAGTGCCCCCGCCATCGATACTTATCAAGGTCTCGATATTGATGAGGTTGTTGTTGATATAGGTGATGAACAGGTTGCCGAATGTGTCCCAGGCGAGAGTGGGATCGCAACAGGCCGATGGACCTTGGCCCGCGTCGCCGTCGGCGATCGTCTTGTCCGTGGCATCTGGAAAGATCCACGACAGCCCGCCGTCGGTGCTGCGCGCGGCGAAGAGTCCCGGCGCAGCCGTGTTGCATAGAACGAAGAGTTGCAGCTTGTTCGTGGGATTCTTAGCGACGGCGCATTCGCTGTCGTGGCGGTTCTTCTTCGACAAGTTGATGTCCGTCCCGCCAGATACCTGGGCGTGCACGGAGCCGGCGAGGAAGAATGCGCAGGCAAAGGCCGCTGGTAAAACGACGGTGTGCAGAAAAAACGATGGGCCATTTGGTTTGTGCACGGATGTCTCCTTTCGTCACTTCAGCTGGTCTGGTTGGACTGAAGCCCAAAGACCGCGCTTGGCCCTCTTGGCCTCGTTTTCGGCGGCGGATAGTTCACCGTATTTGTAGTCGTAGCCCTGCTGCCGCCGTGCCAGTCCCGCTTTCAACAGCTCCACGCCGACCTCCACCCCCGGAACGCCCGTGAAGAGACGCGACTGCATCTCTCCGTTTTTTGCTCGCCCCTCGAAGCGCGCGCGAACACTCTTGCCGAGAACGAGGTTGGAGACGAAGCCCTTCGCTTTCTCGGCGAGCGGCCCCTCCTTGGGCGTCTCGATTCCGACGATGCGTACGTCGTATCGCCCTTCGCCGTAATCAACGACGACAACCTCCGCGCTTTTCACTTCCGTCACCTTCCCATAGAACACGTCTCCAGCGAAGGCTGGGAGCAGACCCGCCAGCAAGACCAGGCACTCAAGGAAGCCCTTGATCACCCATCTGTTTTTCATGGCACCCTCCTCGTACACGGAATTTCTGGTATTTGCGTCAAAGCAGGCTCTAGACTTGTCCGCTCTGGACATATGAGCTCTCACGACAAATGTCGTGTGGACCGTGGTCGACGAAAACAAGGGAAGAGATTCGAGAAGACTAACCGACCAGTAGCGCCTGGCCCGCGATCGCGTGATCGCAAGGTGATACCGCCAGGATTTACAGGTTTGTAAGCTGCCAGGGAAGAGAATCTTAGACAACTACAGCGCATAGTAGTGAAATTCAACAGAATGTCAAGAAAGAAATTGCAGCCGCGGCACTGATTCGCGAGCGTGAGATGAAGTTTCTGCTGTTCACCAATTGATGATCGGTCCTTGCGGCCTCGCGCCCTACGCCGCCCCGTGCTATGCTTTCTCCGTACCTCGCGGGGCCCGCGCGCTGACCTATCGGCGCCACCTACAATGAGGGTCCCTACCTACGTTCTTCCTCGCAGAGATCGTGGATGGAGGAGATGCGAGCACACTTTTGAGGTGTGCTGTGCCATCATCCTTCAGCCCAGCGCGCCTCTAGGCGTTATCACGAACCCAGAGGAGAGAACATGCAAATCAAGAAACTCACCCCAAATCTAATCGTCCGCAGTGTCGAAACCAGCTTGAAGTTTTATCGCGAAGTGCTCGGGCTCGAAACCGGGATGACCGTCCCCGAACAAGAACCCTACGTGTTCGCATCGGTCACGAACGGCGCCGTCGAAATCTTCTTCAACGACCAGAAGGTAGTGGCGGCGGAGTATCCGAAGCTGGCGGCAACGATCGGCGCGAGCCTTACGCTCTACATGGAAGTGGATAGCCTGCAAGCGGTCCTCGACCGCGTACAGAAGGCGGGCGCAAGGATCTCCATGCCGGTGACCGAACAGTTCTACGGCATGGAGGAATTCGCGTTTGAAGATCAGGACGGCTACACCATCACGATTGCGGAGAGGATAGCCGCTGGCTCTTAGCTCTTAGCCACTAGCTGAGCACCAGCTGTCGTCTTCTCGCTTCTGGCTAGTTAGCCGCATTGGGGTGGCGCAGCGCTTCCAGCGCTGCGCTAAAACCCGCGCTCTTGAGGCCGGCTTTAGCCGCTGAGGCGCCGGTGTCTACGCAATTTTGTCTGGCTTTGATGCGGAAGATCACGGCTCGGTGGATGTTGCGGAAGCTCCGATATTCCATCCTTGTGCTCCAACGATTGCGCTCTACGCAACCAACATTGGAGTGGCTTGGCTCGTCAATTCCACACGCGAGCGCGGAGCCTCCGTCTAGCCTGCGCTCCGCCTTGCCGCTGTAAAGTTCCCACAGTTAGTCCCAAGTTCCACCGATCGGCAGGAAAAAGGGTCTAGAGACGGTTTCGTCAGGAGAAATATTTTTCGGAATTCGGGAATAACGGTCGGCTAGAGAAGTTTCATATATAGCAGGAACAAAATCATCGGCAAAGAAAGTGGACACAGGAGCGTTCGCATGCGGTTATCAACTCACTCTCAGTTCCGAACCTCACAGCGATGTTGTCACCGCGAGTTTCGAAAGAGTTGACAATCAAATGACATCCTTTCCGTATCTCGTCGTTTGGTCGTTGTGTCTAACGCACAGTACTGCTGGAACAAAATCATAGACAAAGGAAATGGAACGCAACCATGAAAGAAAAGAATTCGTTATCTACGTTGGTGTCCGAGACAAACTCACCCGAAGCAAGTCGCTCCTCGATCGAAGAAGGCGTTCAACGTCACTGGCAGG
>JACXTT010010735.1_pt1 | contig 12321 bp, 11 predicted proteins | sample 9270951 | NCBI WGS metagenome assembly JACXTT01 (sample SAMN15532306, study PRJNA645909) | rock metagenome | isolation source: weathered quartz diorite | place: Puerto Rico | collected 2017-06-21 | reverse complement strand
CAAGGAGATTGGCGCCCGCGGCGACCGCCGCATCGAGGACGCGCCCGACGAGGGCGAGGTCATCGACCGTCACCCGCAGCCGCTGCACCGCCTGATATCCAGTGATGTCGCCGGTCTGCGGACGCCGCTGAGGGTAGAGGTTGATCTCGACGGTCTGAATCCGGTCGCGGGGAATCCCGAGCGCCATCACTCGCTGCAACACCTGGGTCATCGTGCCGCTCACGCGCTCCTGCGCTTCCTGCGCGGTCGGCCGAATGACCTGCGCCCCGATCGTGACAAGCGCCCGGTCGGGCGACGCCTCGACGGTGCCATGCCCGACGACGGCGATCGTTTGACCGAAGGGGAAGGGGGAGCCAGGGGCCGGGACGCCGGGGGGCGTGACCTGCGCCTGAATCACTGCCGGCGCCGCCCCGGCAGGATTGCCCACCAGCATCAACGCGGCCGCGGTTCCGAACATCAGCGCAACCGCGCTTGCGACGGCGAGTATCGAGGTTCTGAACATGAAGAACACCTCCGTGCGATTTCACGCTGTCATCTCTATACGGAGCGCCCTTCTGGCCTGTTCTGCGCAGGGGCGCGGGAGGCGGGCGCGGTAGAGGGAAGCCCGGCCGGGGACACGAACAAGGTTTGGCCCGGAGTGCCCCAAAGATCTCGACATGGCCGGTCGCGCTGGGACGCCGTCACGATGTGGAGGCAGGCATGTTCGCGCTGAACTTCTATTCCAGCGTCTTCGCCCAGGCGCTTCGCGACGGGCGCAAGACGCTGACGATCCGCCTCGGCGACAAGCGCGACAAATATACAGAGGGCCAGCTGGTGTGGGTGACCGTCGGAAGCCGGTTCGGGACCAAGCAGCGAATCTTCACCGCCATGATCGACCGCCTGGAGGTCAAGCCGGTCCGGGACGTGACGCCGAGAGAGATCGAGCGCGACAACCCCGCGACCCGCGAACACACGGACCTGCTCGATTTCCTCTCCAAGATCTACCGACGCACGATCGGCGTGGAGGATACCGTGACGGTAATCCACTTCTCACGCGTCACCGACGCGAAGGACGAATAGCAGGCCCTCGCCCGATCCCGGACCGCGCGCGGGCGGGTTCTTGACCGTGTCGTTCCCGCTGATCGAGTGTGTTCCAAACTTCAGCGAGGGGAGGCGCGAGGACGTGCTCGCGTCTCTCGCGGCCTCGATTGGCGAGGTGCGGGGCGTCCGTCTCCTCGATGTGTCGCCGGATCCCGATCACAACCGATCGGTGTTCACGCTGGTGGGGCCGGCAGAGGCGGTGCTGGAGGCCGCGGATCGAAGCGCGGGCATCGCCCTTCAACGGATCGACCTGCGGGCGCACCGGGGCGTTCACCCTCGGATCGGGGCGGTCGATGTCATTCCGTTCGTGCCGCTCCGCGACGCCACGATGGAAGGCTGTGTCTCCCTGGCCAGACGCCTGGCCGAAAGGCTGGCGGAGGAGTTCGGGCTTCCCGCCTATCTGTACGGCGCCGCCTCGGCGAGCGCGGGGCGAGACCTCGCCACGATCCGCCGCGGCGGGTTCGAATCGCTTCAGACGGAGATCGCCGATCCCGCGCGTCATCCAGACTACGGTCCGGCCCGCGTGCACCCCACCGGGGGCGCGGTCGCCGTCGGCGCGAGGGGGATCCTGATCGCGTTCAACGTGGACCTCGCGAGCACCAACCTCGCGGCCGCCCGAGCGATCGCCGCCGCGGTCCGGGAGTCGTCCGGAGGCCTCCCGGCGGTGCAGGCGATGGGCGTGCCGCTGGCCTCGCGCGGGCTGGTGCAGGTCTCGATGAACCTCCGGGACTACCGGCGCACGTCGCCGCTCGTCGCCTACGAACGGGTCGGCGAGGAAGCCGCCCGCCGTGGCATCAGCCTCTCGGCGGGCGAGCTCGTCGGATGCGCGCCGCAAGACGCCCTGCCGCCCGATCCCGTCGTGGCGCTGCGCCTTCGGAGCCTCCGTCCGGGGCAAATCCTCGACCTCGACCAGGTCGCGCACAGCCTTTCCGGCGACGATCGGCCGCCCGCCGGCGCGGCGGGCCGTCCGTGACCCCGCCCCCGATTCGGTGCGGCCGGGCCGTGCTCGAGTTTGGACGGCGCACGTACGTCGTGGGGATCATCAATATGTCCCCTGATTCGTTTTCCGGCGACGGGCTGGCGGGCGACGCCGGCGCGGCCGAGGCGCTCGGATACGAGATGCGGGCGTCGGGCGCCCATCTGCTCGACGTCGGGGGCCGTTCCACCCGGCCGGGGGCGCCGGCCGTTGAGGTCGCCGAAGAGCTTCGCCGGACGATTCCGGCGGTGCGCCGGCTCGCCGGTGTCGGCCTGCCGCTCAGCGTCGATACCATGTCGTCCCGCGTCGCGGCCGCCGCCCTCGATGCGGGGGCGGTCATGGTCAACGACCTCTCGGGGCTGCGCGCGGATCCAGAGATGTCGAATCTCGTCGCACGAGCCGGCGTCCCGCTGGTGATCATGGACTGGGATGACCGGAAGGACGTGCCGGATGTCGTGGCGTCGACTCTAGAGTTTCTCCGCGAGCGCCTTGCGCTCGCGGTCAGCGAGGGCATTGCGGAAACGCAGATCCTCGTCGACCCGGGATACGGGTTTGGCCTCGCCGTGGAGCAGAACCTGGAGATCCTGCGGCACCTGCGCGAGTTCACGGCGCTGGGCCGCCCGGTCCTCATCGGGACGTCGAGGAAAGGGAGCATCGGCCGGGTATTGAATCTTCCCGTGCACGAGCGGCTCGAAGGGACCGCGGCCACAGTGGCGGTGGCGATCATGAACGGCGTGGACGTGGTGCGCGCCCACGACGTGAAAGCGATCGTCCGGGTCGCCCGCATGACGGACGCGATCACGCGAGGGCTGCCGGCGCCGGGACGGCACGCCGCCGGGCCGTCGTCATGAGCGACCGCATCCGGCTTCACGAGATGGCGTTCTACGCCCACCATGGACTGAGCCCGGAAGAGCAGGCGGCCGGGCAGGTCTTCGTCGTCGACGTGGACGTCGAGGCCGATCTCCACCGCGCCGGACACACCGATGAGATCGCCGACACGCTCGACTATCGCGATCTGTATGCGCGAGTCCAGCAGGTGATGACGAGCGACCGGTACCGGCTCCTGGAGGCGGTGGCCGAAGCGATCGCACACCGGTTGCTCGACGCGGACGGCGTGGAAGCGGTCACGGTGCGAGTCATGAAGCCGCACGTGAAGCTCGGCGGGCCGCTCGAATACGCCGCGGTCGAGGTGTCCCGGCGCAAGCGCCGATGAACGCGATCGTGCCGGATGAGCGCGCGGCAGCACTCCGCCGGGCGATCTTTCTGGAACAATTGTCGATCGTGTGGATGCTGGCGGAAGGCATCATCGCCGTCGCGTCCGGCCTTGCGGCTCGGAGCCTGACGCTCGTCGCATTCGGATGGGACAGCCTGATCGAGCTGGTCACGGCCGGAGCGGTGCTCTGGCGGGTGGTGGCAGAGACGCGGGCGGCGGATTCGGGCGAGGCCCGCCGGCGCGCAGACGCCGCCGAACGCCTGGCCGCGCGCATTGTCGCCGCCTCGTTGCTCGTGCTGGCGGTTTACATAGTGGTGGAGGCGGTGGGGGCCGTCCGCGAGCGCCGTCTCGCCGGCCCGGGGTGGTGGGGTGTTATCGTGTCCGCGGCCGCGGTGGTCGGGATGCCGGTGTTATTCCGCGCCAAACGCCGCGTCGCGGACGCGCTGGACAGCGATGCCATACGCGAGGACGCCTTCGGGAATCTCGCCTGTGCGGGCATGGGAGCGATCACGCTGGCCAGCCTCGCGCTTCAACGCGCCGGTTTGTGGTGGGCCGACCCGGCGGCAGCCCTGCTCCTGGGCGTTTTGGTGGCCCGAGAGGGTTTGGAGGCGTGGGAGCGCGCAGGCGAAGACGGCGAACCGTCTGCGACGCCGGTGCGCGCGTACCTGGCTCTGGGCTCAAACCTAGGGAATCGGGCAGAGGCGCTTGCCGGCGCCCGGACGATGCTCCAGGCATCGGGCGTCCGGGTGATCGCCGCCTCCCGGGTGTACGAGTCCGCACCCTGGGGAGTGGTCGATCAACCTCCGTTTCTGAACCAGGTGGTGGAAGTGGAAACGACCCTCGCCCCGCGCGAACTCCTCGAGCGGTGCCACGAGATCGAAGAACGGCTTGCGCGCGTACGCTCGGTGCGTTGGGGCCCGCGGACGATCGACGTGGACATCCTCTTGTACGATGCGATCCGGATATCCGAGCCTGACCTCGTTATCCCGCACCCTCAGTTGCCAAGCCGGGCGTTCGTGCTCGTCCCGCTGGCAGAGCTGAACGCCGGCCTGCGACTGCCCGGAAGCGCGACGGTTCAGGATCTGCTGGACGCGTTGCCCGACAAGGGCGGCGTCAGGGCGTACGAGGACGAGCGCCATACAGGCTCAGGCGGGTCACCGGCGGAGAATGCCGGGCCCGCCGTGTCCGAGGACCGATAGCGATGGAGCACCCCGCGCTCGCGGACCTGGGGACGCGAGTTGTCGGCCGGTACATTCGCTGGCACGACTCGATCGCCTCGACGAATGATCTTGCCCTGCGCTTGACGGAGGTCCCGGTTCCTGAAGGCACGGTCGTGGTAGCCGAGGAGCAGACCGCGGGCCGGGGCCGCCTGGGGCGCTCGTGGACTTCCCCACGGGGCGGGGTGTGGCTTTCGGTGATCCTCAGCCCGAACTTGCCGTTGGAGAGCATTCCGATCATCGGCTTTGCCGCGGCGATTGCCGCGGCCGTGGCGATCCGAAAGACCACGGGACTCCTGGCGCGGCTGAAGTGGCCAAACGACGTGCTGGTGGACGGCAAGAAAGTGGTAGGGGTGCTGACCGAAGCCGCTCCGGCGCCCGGCTGGGTGGTGGTCGGAATCGGCATCAACGCGAACATCGCCGGCGACGCCCTCCCCGAGGTCCCCGGTTATCCCGCCGCGTCACTTCAGACGCTCCTCGGCCGGGCGATGGACCGGGAGGAGTTGGCACGCACGCTACTCCTGGAACTGGACCGGTCGTACGCCATGCTCATGTCGGCCGGCGTTGACAGCGTGCTGCGGCGGTGGCGGGAGATGGCCGACACGCTGGGTCGTCCGGTCCGCGTCGAGATGGCGGCCGGGACCATTTGTGGGATCGCCCAGGACGTCGATGGGGCGGGGGCGCTCAGGGTCAGGCTGGCCGACGGCACGATGCAACGCGTCGTGGCCGGGGACGTGCACGTGCGCGAGACGGGATCGCCCTGACGGTCGCGGCCTGCCCTCGCGCGTCTGCGCCCCTCATGGCAACGGGTGACCGCGGCGAGCACGCGAGCGCGCGCGGGGGCCCGCGGGTTGTCGCGACGGGCCGCATCTGCTACTCTACCCGTGGCCGGCATCCGGCAGGAGCCGGACTACGCGTTCGCCCGCATGGGCTAAGTCTGCTCGCAGTGGGTCCGTCCGGTACTGCTTCGCAGACTGGAACGGAGGGACGCCTCATGCTCCTGGCCCTCAATGTCAACAATACCAACATCAAGCTGGCGCTCTATCGGGGGCGCTCACGGTTAGTCAGCTGGCGAATCGCTACCGAGCGGCAGCGTACGGCCGACGAGTACGCCATGCTCTGGGAGCAGTTGTTTGCGCATCACGGGTTTCGATTCGACGATGTGACGGGGGTGGCCATGTCCTGCGTCGTGCCCGCGCTCGTCGACCCGCTCCGGCAGCTCTGCCGGCAGTACCTGCGCCTCGTTCCGCTCGAAGTGGGTCCGGGGATCCGCACGGGCATGCGCATCCTCTACGAAAATCCGCGCGAGGTGGGCGCGGACCGCATCGCCAACGCCATCGCCGCCTACGCGGAGTACGGCGGTCCGACGATCGTCGTCGATTTCGGAACGGCCACGACGCTCACGGTGGTGTCCGCCGAGGGCGACTTTCTCGGCGGGGCCATCGCGCCCGGCATCGGCATCTCGGTCGACGCGCTGGCGGCGCACGCCGATCAGTTGCGGCGTGTGGAGCTCGCGCACCCGCCGGGAGTAATCGGCCGGAACACGATCGCGGCCATGCAGTCCGGTATCATCTACGGATTTGCGGGCCAGGTGGACGGGCTCGTCGAGCGCATGCGCCGGGAGCTGGGCGAGCGGACGACGGTCGTGGCCACGGGCGGGTTTGCCGAGTTGATCGCTCCCGTGGCGCGGTCGATCGCCCACGTGGATCCGCTCCTCACGCTGGAAGGCCTGCGCATTCTGTACGAGCGGAATACGGCGCCCGAGCCGGCAGTGCAGGAGAGACGCGGCGGGGAGTCTAACCCACCTCAGCGATGAAGCGCGTCGTCAGCGTGAGCCTCGGGAGCAGCGCGCGCGACAAGCGTGTCGAGACGGAGATTCTCGGCGAACGGTTCGTGATCGAGCGGATCGGCACGGATGGCGACATGGCACGGTACCGGACCCTGGTGGAGCAGCTGGATGGCCAGGTGGACGCGATCGGCATGGGCGGCATCGATCTCTACCTCCAGGCCGGCGCTTCCCGGTACCAGATTCGCGATGCCGCGCGGTTGATTCGGGGCGTCTCCCGCACGCCGGTGGTGGATGGCGGGGGCATCAAGAACTCGTGGGAGAAATACGTTATCCTGGAATATCTGCCCAAGCAGGCCGGGTTCTCCTTTGCGGGCCGCCGGGTGCTGCAGGTCAGCAGCGTCGACCGGTACGGGATGGCCGAGGCGTTTGTGCAGGCCGGAGCACGGGTCCTGTTTGGAGACTTCTACTTTGCGCTCGGCCTTCCGATCCCGATGCGTTCGCTCACGACGGTGCGGCTGCTCGCGGCGTGTCTCTTGCCGGTGCTGACCAAGCTACCGTTCCAGTTGCTGTATCCGACCGGCGCGAAGCAGGAGCGGAATACGCCGCGCTTTGGAGGATTGTTCCGGTGGGCCGAGGTTCTGGCGGGAGACTTTCATTTCATCCGACGATACATGCCGGCAGATCTTGCGGGCAAGATCGTGGTGACGCAGACCATCACCTCCGACGATACCGCGGAGCTCCGGCGGCGGGGCGTCCGCACCCTCATCACCATGGCTCCGGAGATGGATGGGCGCTCCTTTGCCACGAACGTCCTCGAAGGGATCGTGGTCGCCCTCGCCGGGCGGCGGAACGGCGATCTCCGTCCCGAAGAGTATGTGCAGTGGCTGCTGCGGGCGGGGTTTCGCCCCCGCGTGGAATCGCTGGCCGCGGCCTGACGGGCACGGGCAGGATGGACGCGGGTGTGGTGAGCGCGGCGGAGGGCCTGTGCGTAGCGGACTGCGTGGGTTGCCCTCGTGCGTGAAGGTTCGCCCCTAATCGGACAATTCGCGTTCGTGCTACACCCGCTCTACGCGTCGCAGTACGCACAGAAGTTCCCGGTCACGCGGTATTTGCCGGAGCGCCTGGTGGAGGCGGTGTTCCGCGCGGTCCCGCCGTTCGAGGCTTCCCACATCACCGGGATCGTCTCCGCGACGGGCGCTCGGGCCGAGGGGTGGTTCGTCGCGCTCCCCTGGACGCCGCGCGTCCTGCTCGCCGCCCCCACAGATCTCGTCTACCGCCGTCTGATTCAGGCGGGCCGGATCGGTGAGCGCCTCGGGGCGGGCATCGTGGGGCTCGGCGCGTTTACCAAGGTTGTCGGCGACCGCGGGCTGACGGTGGCCCGCGCCCTCCGTAGCGGCGTGACGACGGGAAACAGCCTGACCGTGGCGACGGCGATCGAGGGGGCGATGCTCGGGGCGGACCGCATGGGGGTTGAGGTGGGCCAGGCCCAGGTCGCCGTGGTCGGGGCCACCGGTTCGATCGGCGCCGCCTGCTGCCGGATTCTCGCCCGTGAGGTGGGCGGCCTGGTCCTGGTCGCCAGGACGCAGAGCCGGCTCGACGCGCTCGCCGAGGAACTTCGGTCCGCCGGGGGGGCGCGCGTGGACGTGACGCCGGACGTCCGGCGCGCCGTCAGCGGCGCGGACATCGTGATCACGGTCACCACCGCGACCGACGTCTTGATCGAACCAGAGGATCTCCGGCCCGGCGCGGTGGTGTGCGACGTGGCTCGGCCCCGGAACGTGTCGAGGCTCGTCTACGAGCGCCGAAGCGATGTGCTCGTCATCGACGGAGGGGTGATCGAAGTTCCGGGCCCGGTTGACTTTGGACTCGACTTCGGCTTTCCGCCGCGATCCTGTGAGGCCTGCATGGCGGAAACGATCGTGCTCGCGCTGGAAGGCCGCTACGACGACTATACGCTGGGGCCCGAGGTTCGACTCGATCAGGTGGAAGAGATCCACGCGTTGATGCGAAAGCACGGATTCCGACTGTCGGGATTTCGACGGTTCGAGCGAAAGATTTCCGATGATGAGGTTGACGCCATTCGCCAGGCGGCGCGATCGGCTGGCGCGCCGCGTCCGGTGTCGCTCGGACTTTGACAATGGACCGGGCTTTCGTTATACTTGCAGGCGTTATCGGCGGTACGTCGAGGCTGAGGGCGCGCCCTCAGTCTCGTCCCCGCTTTAAGAGGACGCGAAGTGCTGCTGGGTGAACCGATCGTGACGAGCCGCGCGCATGGATGAAAAAGAAACCATCCTTACCCCGGACGGTCTCCGGAAGCTCGAAGAAGAGCTGGAGTTTCTGAAGACGGTGAAGCGCAAGGAAGTGGCCGAGCGGATCAAGCAGTCCAAAGAGTTCGGCGACCTGATGGAGAACTCGGAGTACGAAGACGCGAAGAACGAGCAGGCGTTCATTGAAGGCCGGATCTTGATGGTGGAAGGGATGCTGCGCAACGCGAAGGTGATCGACAACCACGATGTCCGCTCGGACGTGGTCACGGTTGGCAGCACCGTCCGGCTCGAGGACGAGGCCGGAGAAGAACTGACCTACACGATCGTGGGTTCCCCCGAGGCGGATCCCGTACACGACCGCATCAGCAACGAATCCCCGGTCGGCCGGGCCCTGTTGGGTAGGCGGCGGGGGGATCGGGTCACCGTCAAAGCGCCCGGCGGGACGGCCCGTTACACCATCAAGGCGATCAAGCGCTAGCGGCTCCGCGTTTCCCCGGCTCTCATCACCGTCCCCGGCCACCTCCGGCGGCGCGACGTGACCGCGTGTTCGCTTGCATATCAAAAGATGCACTGCGTGTATCAGAAGATAGGATCTACATGCCGCACCAACGCGCTGGCACGCGCCGATGGGGCGCGTTCCGGGGCATAATACCAATGCAGACAGCAACGTCAAGAGGCCTCGCTCCGGTCCTTTCGGAAGGAGTCGGCTACCGAGTGAAGAAAGAACAGATGAACGCTCGGAGTTTCGTCAGCGGGAATGACCGGGGGAGGGGCTGACGTAATCTTATTAGTGGGAGACATCAGGAGTCGGTTCTACGTGGAGGGAAGTCTCCACGCTCTGCCAGGGTCCGGAGCGGCGAGCTCGACTGACTCCGGGCGAGTGAACAGAGGAACGGGTCCACTCGTAGATACAGTTGGCATCGTCGGACAGTGTCGCACGCGTCCTGGCAGGGGGGGAGGTTGGCCATCCGATGTTTGAGCGGTTTACAGAACGAGCCCGCCGGGTCATCATCCTCGCGCAGGAAGAAGCGAAGCGGCTAAACCACAGCGCTGTCGGCACCGAGCACATTCTTCTCGGCATCGTCCGCGAAGGCGAGGGCGTTGCCAGCAAGGTATTGGAGTCGCTCAACATCAGCCCCGAGCGCGTGCGCGCCGAGATCGAAAGCGCGATCGGCCGCGGCGAGCGCACGCCGCATGAAGAAGTGACGTTCACCCCCCGGGCGAAGAAGGTGCTCGAACTGGCGCTGGATGAGGCGCGCCGGTTGGGGCACAACTACATCGGGACCGAGCACCTGCTGCTCGGGTTGATCCGGGAAGGGGAAGGGGTCGCCGCCCGCGTGCTGGAGGCGATGGGAGCCGATCTCGAGCGCGTCCGGTCCCAGGTCGTGTACCTGTTGGGCGAAGAGGGGACGGCCTCGTACACAAAGCAGGCCAGCAAGACCCCCACGCTGGACGAGTTCGGGCGCGATCTCACCAAGCTGGCCCGCGACAACAAGCTCGATCCGGTGATCGGCCGGGAACGCGAGATCGAGCGGGTCATCCAGGTGCTCTCGCGGCGGACCAAGAACAACCCCGCCCTGATCGGCGAGCCGGGCGTCGGCAAGACCGCGATCACCGAAGGGCTCGCCCAGCGGATCGTGCGCGGGGACGTTCCGGAGGTCCTGCGGAACAAGCGGGTCGTGCAGCTCGACCTGGCAGCGCTCGTCGCGGGGACGAAGTACCGCGGCGAGTTCGAAGAGCGGATGAAGAAGGTCATGGAGGAGATCCGGAAGGCGCAGGGCGAGGTGGTCCTGTTCGTGGACGAGCTGCACACGCTCGTCGGGGCCGGGGCCGCCGAAGGCGCGATCGACGCCAGCAACATCCTGAAGCCATCGCTGTCGCGCGGCGAGTTGCAGTGCATCGGCGCGACGACCCTCGACGAATACCGCAAGTACGTGGAGCGGGATGCGGCGCTGGAGCGGCGGTTCGCGCCGATCCTGGTGGCCGAGCCCAACGTAGAACAGACCGTGGAGATCTTGCGCGGCCTGCGGGAGCGCTACGAAGCGCACCACGGGGTGAAGATCAGCGACGACGCGCTGGTCGCCGCCGCGTCGCTGGCCGACAAATATATCTCCGATCGCTTCCTTCCGGACAAGGCCATCGATCTGATGGATGAAGCGGCGAGCAAGATCCGCCTCCAGGCGAGCTTCCTGCCGCAGGAGGTGCGGCAGGCGCTCGACAAGGCCGAGCGGGTCCGCCGCGAGAAGGAAGACGCGATCAAGGGCCAGGACTTCGAGAAGGCCGCCAGCCTCCGCGACAAGGAGAAGGTCCTCCGCCAGAAGCTCGAGGAGCTGGAGAGCTCCTGGAAGACCGATAAGGGCCGCGATATCACCACCGTGACCGCGGACGATATCGCCGATATCGTATCCAGCTGGACCGGCATCCCGGTGATGCGGCTCGTCCAGGAAGAGACCGAGAAGCTGCTCAAGATGGAAGTCTCGCTGCACCAGCGGATCGTTGGCCAGGAAGAAGCGGTGCACGCGGTCTCGCGTGCGGTGCGGCGCGCCCGAGCGGGGCTGAAGGATGCGCGCCGTCCGATCGGGTCCTTCATCTTCCTCGGCCCGACGGGGGTGGGAAAGACCGAACTGACGCTCGCCCTAGCGGAGTTCCTCTTCGGCGACGAGGGCGCCGTGATCCGGATCGACATGTCGGAGTACACGGAGCGCCACACCGTCTCGCGGCTCGTCGGCGCGCCTCCGGGCTACGTTGGGTACGAGGAAGGCGGCCAGCTCACCGAGCAGGTGCGGCGGCGGCCGTACTCCGTCGTGCTCCTCGACGAGATCGAGAAGGCGCATCCGGAGATCTTCAACGTGCTCCTGCAGATCCTTGAGGATGGGCGCCTCACCGACGCGCAAGGGCGGACGGTCGATTTCAAGAACGCCGTCATCATCATGACCAGCAACGTCGGCGCTCCCCAGATTCAGCGGGAATCGGGGTTCGGGTTCCGGGGCACCGACAGCGAGAAGATGGAGGCCGAGCGCAGCTACGACCGCATGAAGACCCACGTCATGGACGAGCTGCGGCGGACCTTCCGGCCGGAGTTCCTCAACCGGGTCGACGAGATCATTGTGTTCCGGCCGCTGTCGCGGGACCAGATCCGGCTGATCGTCGGCATCCTGATGGACCGTGTGCGGCGGGAGATCCGCGGCCAGGGCATGTCCTTGACGGTGACTGACGCGGGACGGGAGCTGCTGGCGACCGAGGGGTACGATCCGCAGTACGGCGCGCGGCCGCTGCGGCGGGCCATCCAGCGGCTCGTTGAAGACCCGCTCTCGGACGACATGCTGCGCGGCAAGTTCGCCGCGGGTGACGAAATCGTGCTGGATGTCCGCGATGGGGTCGTTGTGTTCGAGAAACGCCGCGAACCCGTCTCGGCGGACACGAGCGCCTGACGGAACGGTATCGGTTGAGCAGTGGGCCGCGGCCCGGGCGTGCCAGCCCGGGCCGCCGTCTATCCCAGGAGTCCTGCGGAGGTGGTCGTGCGAGCTAAGGGCGGCGGAGGCCCGCCGAGCAGCCGGCGAACGGCGTACGTCTGCCAGGAATGCGGCTACGAATCAGCCAAATGGCTCGGCCGCTGCCCCGCCTGCGAAGCCTGGAATACCTTCGTGGAGGAGCCGGCGGAGGCGTCCACGAGGGGCCCCCGACGGGAACGGCCGTCGGGGATCGCGCCGGTTCCCATCCCCGAGGTGTCGCTGCCGCCCGAGCCGCGGGCCGAGGTGCGGCTGGGAGAAGTGGACCGG
>JACXTT010010734.1_pt1 | contig 12322 bp, 10 predicted proteins | sample 9270951 | NCBI WGS metagenome assembly JACXTT01 (sample SAMN15532306, study PRJNA645909) | rock metagenome | isolation source: weathered quartz diorite | place: Puerto Rico | collected 2017-06-21 | reverse complement strand
CGGCGCGATCGCAGTCGTCGAAGGAACCGGCGATCACGGCTGCGAATACATGACCGGAGGCGTCGTCGTGGTGATCGGCAAGACCGGACGCAACTTCGCCGCGGGCATGTCGGGCGGCATCGCGTACGTCTACGATCCCGTCGATTTGTTCGAGACTCTCTGCAACACCTCGATGGTGACGCTCGAACGGATCGTCCCCTCCAAGCGGTCCGACAATGAGGATGGCGCGCCACGCCAGAGATCGCTCAATGTCGACGATAGCGGCATGGGGGATATGCTCGGCTTCGACGCGGAGCGCCTGAGACTCCTCGTCGAGCGTCACTATCACCACACCAACAGTGCTCGCGCGCGCACGTTGCTTGAGACTTGGGACCACGCGCTGACAAAGTTCTGGAAGGTGATGCCGATCGACTACGCCAATGCGCTCGCTGCGCTCAAGCATGAACGTGCCGAGCAGATGGCGGCAGCGGAGTGACCATGGCAAGCCCGACCGGATTCCTGGAAGTCGAGCGACACGACCGGCCGTATGAAAAAGTGGATGCGCGCCGGAAGAATTGGCGCGAGTTCGTCAAGCCGCTGCCTTATCCCGAGCTTACGAAGCAGGCTTCACGTTGCATGGACTGTGGCATCCCTTTCTGCCATTCCGGCTGCCCCGTCAACAATCTCATCCCCGACTGGAACAATCTCGTCCACCGCGAGCAGTGGCGTGCTGCGCTCGACACGCTGCACTCGACCAACAATTTCCCAGAGTTTACCGGGAGATTGTGTCCTGCTCCGTGCGAGGCATCCTGCACCCTCAACATCGACGACAACCCCGTCACCATCAAGACCATCGAATGCCAAATCGTCGATCGCGGCTGGGAGGAAGGCTGGATTCACGCGCAGGAACCGAGCGCGAAAACCGGCAAGACCGTCGCCGTGATCGGCTCAGGGCCAGCGGGCCTAGCATGCGCACAGCAACTCGCGCGCGCCGGTCACAGCGTCACGTTGTTCGAAAAGAGCGATCGTATCGGCGGCCTCCTGCGCTATGGGATTCCTGACTTCAAGATGGAGAAGCATCTAATCGACCGACGGATGCTGCAGATGGAAGCGGAAGGCGTGAGCTTCCGTACCGGCGTCGAGATCGGCGCCGCGATCCCCTTATCGATGCTCGTGGCCGACTATGATGCCATCGTCATGGCAATCGGCGCAGAGACGCCGCGCGATCTCGAGGTCCCGGGGCGAGACCTCGATGGAATCCATTTCGCCATGGATTTCCTTACGCAACAGAACAAGCGCGGCGCAGGCGACGACGAGCGTCGCGCTGCGCCGGAGGGAACGATTTCCGCGGGGGACAAGCATGTCGTCGTCATCGGCGGTGGCGACACGGGATCGGACTGCATCGGCACGTCGGTTCGCCAGGGCGCCGCCTCGATCGTGCAGCTGGAGATCCTCGAGAAACCACCGGCAAAGGAGAACAAGGCCCTGGTCTGGCCGGACTGGCCTCTCAAGCTGCGCACCTCGTCCTCGCAGGAGGAAGGCTGCGAGCGTGATTGGTCGGTGGTGACCAAGCAAGCAATCGGGTCGGATGGAAACGTCGAGGCGATCGAATGTGTGCGCGTCGAGTGGGAGCGCGAGCCCAACGGGCGCGTTCGGATGCAGGAGATCCCCGGAAGCGCCTTTCGGCTCAAGGCCGACCTTGTGCTTCTCGCAATGGGATTTACAGGACCCCGCTCGGAGGGATTGCTCGAGCAGGCCGATCTTGTGCGTGACACGCGCTCGAACATCAAGGCAAGTACGCTGGACTATTCGACCAGCCGGCGCGGCGTTTTTGCCTGCGGCGACGCGCGACGCGGCCAATCATTGATCGTGTGGGCGATCCGTGAAGGGCGCCAGTGCGCGCGCGCCGTTGACCAATATCTTTTGGGCGCGAGCGAGCTGCCACGCTGAGGGTCGCGATTGCTCTCGCGCATCGCGTTGGCCCGGCCTCCGTCAGAGCGTCAGCCGAACCCTCCCACTTACGTGTCGATCACCTGCCCGCCGAGCGGCCTTTGGCCATGTCTGCCATCGCCTGGCGCGCTTCGGAGAATCCCTTCAGAGGGAAAGGCAGTGAAACGCTCTTCCCGTTGAACCAGCTGAAGTTCACTTTGGTTCCGGCAGCCGAGGAGCGCGCAATCGTATCGAGCGCCGAATTCTCGATGGTCGTCGATACATAGCAGCCCGTGCGATCACAGCGGATGAAAGGCAGCGGCTGAGTTACGCCGCCGTCCGTGGACACTACCAGTCCTTTGGCAAACGATACTTCGAGAGGAACGCCGATCAGTATCTGTTCCTTGTCCTGCGTCGACGGAATGGGAATGATACGCATCATCAACAGCATCTGGCCGGTCTTTCTGACCAGCATGGCGTAGATCATGTCGCAGGGAACCGGTGACTTGGGGGCAAAGCAACGTACCTCCCAATCACCGATATTCTTCGTCTCGATGGGCGCTGACGGCGCCGATTGGGCAATCGCCGGGACTGCCGCAAAAAGGGTGGCAGCCAGAGCGCCGCCGAAAATCGCTCGCATGTTCATGACCAGAGTCTCCGCCACCAGGAGTGTCTCATTGCTTCATCTTTCTTGAACGCATCGTCGCCGTCGACGAAGCCATCCAGCGGAAAAGTTACCGCGTAGGGCTTGTTGTCCTTGCTCGGCATGGCGAACTCGAGTTTGGCCTGTTTCGCGGAGCGTAGCGACGCCAGCAATTTGTCGTCGACCGGAACGGCTGCGACGCAGCCCTGCAACGTGCAGGTGTCATAGTGATAGGGGCGCATGGGATCTGTCCCCACCGACAGCCCCACGCCGGGCACTAGGAACACCGATAGAGGAACCGTGACCGCGAGCTTCATACCGTCGGGCGCGTGCCCCATCATCAGAGTCGCAGCGGTCGCCCCGCTCCCTTTGTCGATGATTGGCAACGCCAAAGTACAACCGGTCTTGCTCTGGTTATAAGGCGGACAAGAAAGGGTCCATTTCCCATACGTCGCAATTGTTGCTGTCCGGCCCGGTGGCGACACCAGGGCATGAATGATCCATCCCACTGTCAACCCAGCCAGCAGACATAGGACCAAAACGCCGATTAGCACGGCGGGTCGTTGCATATCGTTCATCGTGCGCTCTTGCAGTTGCGAAGCGGTGAGCCCCGGGCCTCCGGGTCGCGTGTTGAAAGCACAAGACTTGGCTCACGACAAGCCGTGCGCCTCCCAAAGGTAAAGCCCGAACGCTCGTTACCCGGCCTTAACAAACATGACCGGCTCGCGCTAGCGCCGCACATCCCTTGGTCCTTCGCGCATCAACTGAAGGAGCTCTGCTTCCGAGACCCGGTTGAAATCTCCGGGGAGGCTGTGCTTGTACGCCGCAGCCGTTAGCGCGAACTCAAGTGCTTCGACGTCGGCCATTCCACGTCCTAGTCCATGCAGCAGCCCAGCGGCAAAGGCGTCGCCGGCACCGATTCTGTCGACGATATCGCCCAGTGCTATCGGTCGCGCGTGCACGCTCGTCTCGCGCAAGTAGGGGCTCGCACCCAGCTCCGCTCCGCTGCCGGGCAATCTGCGGCGCGTCGTGCAGGCAATGATCACAAGCTTCGGAAAACGCTCGAAGGCTGCCCGCGCGGCCGCGAGCCGCCGGTCGGTCTCGTGTTCGGCCTCGAACGTGCGGCGCAGAACTAGAGCGATGTCGCGATCTTCGAGAAAAGCGATGTCGGCATTTTCCAGAATCGCCGTCAGTATCGCCGGCGCATCGCCCTTCCATTGAGACCAAAGTGTGGCCCGGTAGTTTCCGTCGAAGGAAAGCGCAACGCCGAGACGCGACGCTTCATTGGCCGCTCGGACAGAAGCCGCCGCCGCATTCGCCCCGATCGCAGGCGTCACACCCGAGAGGTGCAGGCGCTTCGCACCCGCGAGTGCCCCGCTCCAATCGATGGCATCCGGTGCCGCCATGGCAAAAGCGGAGTTTGCGCGATCGTAGAGAACCTCTGACGCGCGAACGCCCGCCCCTTGCGTGACAAAGTAGAGACCGAGACGTCCCTGAGCGAACCGTACGCCATCGGTAACGACACCATGACCGGCGATTTCCGACAACGCCGCGCGGCCCAGTGCATTCTCCGGAAGTATCGTGACAAGGGCAGCATCGGTTCCAAGATGCGCAAGAGAAACCGCAACGTTCGCCTCGGCGCCTCCGAGTGATGCATCGAAACGCGGAGTTTCAAGCAAGAGAGCGCGCCGCGGCGCGGTCAGCCGCAGCATCACCTCGCCAAAACAGACGATACGTGGCTTGCCGGAGTTCCTTTGAGTCATTCCCGCTCGCTCGACGATCCGGCGAACTTGTAGGCGCGTCGCGCGAGACCATAGCTGAGGTCTATCGCGAGCTCGGCGGCTTCCCACAGCGCAAGGCGATGCTCGACCACAAGCTGCGCAAGGAAGGCGCAATCGATTCGACGAGCGAGATCGTGGCGCGCGGGCACGGAAAGAAAGGCCCGTGTATCATCGTTGAAGCCAACCGTGTTGTAGAAGCCGGCCGCCTCCAGTGTCAGCTCGCGGAAGCGGCGCAGGCCCTCCGGCCCGTCCTGAAACCACCAGGCAGGGCCCAGTTTCAACGCCGGATAATGGCCGGCGAGCGGCGCGAGCTCGCGCGAATAGGCGCTTTCGTCCAGGGTGAATAGGATGAGCGTGAGACCGCGCTCGTTGCCAAAGCGATCGAGCTGCGGCTTCAGTGCGCGCACATAGTCGGTTGGTTGGGGAATATCGGCGCCGCGATCGCGTCCATGTGATTGATAGAGACGCCTGTTGTGGTCTCGGTAGCTTCCGGGATGAAGCTGTATGACGAGCCCATCCTCGAGGCTCATCTGCGCCATCTCTGTGAGCATCTGGGCGCGGAAAAGTTCCGCTTCTTCCGGTGAAAACGTTCTCGCATGAATTCTCGAGAACAATCTCTCGGCATCCGCTGCTGAGAGGTCCGCCGTTCTCGCGGTCGGATGGCCGTGGTCCGACGCGGTCGCGCCCATCGCAATGAAATGACGGCGCCGCGTGCGGTGTGCGTCGAGATAACCCCTCCAGTTCGAGACGTCCCTTCCGCTTTCGCTCGCAAAGCGCGAAAGGCTCATTCGAAAGTGTTCATGTTCCGGATCGACGACTGTGTCGGGCCGATAGGTTGGAACAACGCGGCCGCTCCAGCCGCTCTTCGCGATGGTCCGATGGTGCAACAGCGCATCGTCCGCCGTGTCGGTCGTCGCCATAACCTCGATGTTGAACCGTTCGAACAGACGACGAGGCAGGAATTCCGATTGCGCCAATTTCTCCGCGATCACATCGAAGTAAAGATTTGCGGTCTCCTCCTCGAGGGCCACCTCAATCCCGAACAATTTTGCAAACACATGATTGAGCCAGAGAGCCGACGGCGTGCCCCGAAAGAGATAAAAGTGCCGCGCGAACACGCGCCAGGCTTCGCGGGGATCCGTCGAAGGTGCGCCCTGCCTGGAAGGAACGTCCAGAGATTCGAGCCCCACGCCTTGCGAATAAAGCATGCGGTAGAGGTAGTGGTCCGGCGAGACGAGGAGGTCGGTAGCGTTGCTGAACGATTCGTTGCGGGCGAACCAGGCGGGATCCGCGTGGCCGTGCGGACTTATGATCGGCAGGTCGCAGACCGATTGGTAGAGGTCGCTCGCCAGCCGCCGGATCTCCGGCTCGGCGGGAAAAAATCTGTCTTCGCTCAAGATCAGCTTTCTGGCCATCGCGGCTATTGGTAGCCTGTTCGCGAGGCTCCGCAAGACGAAACCAGTGCGAGACATCCGAGAGATTCTTAACGCCGGCCCGGCGATCCCTATTCTTACGCTCGACCACGTACAGGACGTGCGTCCGCTTGCCGAGGCACTTCTCGAAGGCGGCGTGCGCGTTCTCGAGGTGACACTGCGCAGTGACGCCGGACTTTGGGCCATCACCGCGATCGCGCGCGATTGTCCGGACTTGGTCGTCGGCGCGGGAACCGTGTTGCTCGAGGAACAGGTCAACAAGGCGGCTGATTGCGGCGCCAAGTTCCTCGTCTCACCCGGTCTAACGCAGAACATCGCGCGCGCAGCGGCGGCGGTGGGTGTTGCATTGTTACCGGGCGTCGCCACCGCATCCGATATCATGCGAGGCCGCGAACTTGGCCTTGCCGCATTCAAGTTTTTTCCTGCCGAATCGTCGGGTGGCGTCGCGACGCTAAGGGCGTTCGATGGTCCTTTCCCGGATGTCTGCTTCTGCCCAACCGGCGGAATCGGTCCGAACAACGCGCGCGACTATCTCGCGCTTCGCAATGTTTGCTGCGTCGCCGGTACCTGGCTCGCTCCGCGAGACGCGATCGAGGCCAAGGATTGGAAACGAATTCGCGTGCTTTCGCGAGAGGCGAGTTTGCTCCGCTAGACGCAGCGATGGCGATGATTGTCCGCCGCTCCGCCTCGCAGCGCTGACGCGCTGCTCGACAACTCCCCCGTAAGCGCAGGAGGAAAGCTCAAAGCCCCAGTGTCGCCCTCGCGAATTCGAGGGCTGTTTTGTAATCGGCCTTGCCGTTGGGCGCGCGCAATGCAATTTCCGCGGCGAGCACGCGCTTCGGCGTCTTGTAACCCGCGAGTCGCTCGCGCACATGCTTGCGAAGCACTTCCTCGTCAAACTGATAGTCCATCGCCGGGCGCACAACGGCGGTGACGGACTGCCCCCATTTCTCGTCCGGCACGCCGACGACCAGCACGTCGTCGACCGATGGATGCGTCTTGAGGGCTTCCTCAACTTCCTCAGGATAGACCTTCTCGCCGGCGGTATTGATGCAGACGCTGCCGCGACCGAGCAGCGTCAGCGTGCCGTCCTTTTCGACGACGCACCAGTCACCCGGCATTGAGTAACGTACGCCGTTGATCGTCTTGAACGTCTTCGCGGTCTTCTCCGGATCCTTGTAGTAGCCGACGGGAATCGGAGCACTCTGCGCGATAATTCCGGGCTTGCCACTACCTGGCTCGACCAACCGATCGCTCTCATCAAAGACCTTGCAGCGGTCGCCGATCTGGAACTTCGCGGTCTGGATCTCGCCGTCTTTCGTCATCATCGAGGTGCCAAAACCGACGGCTTCCGAGGACCCAAAACTGTCGACCATGATCGCCTGCGGCATGTGCTGGAGCAGGCCCTGCTTGACTTCCCTGCTCCACATGACTCCAGACGAGACGATATTGACGACGGCAGAGAGATCGAAGCGACCCGACTTCTCGTTTAGTGCTTGGAGCATCGGCTTTGCGAACGCGTCGCCGACAATGACGAGCGTCGCAGCCTTGTGCTTCGCCGCCGCTTCGAGCATCTCGTGCGCGTCGAACGACGGATGCGTCAGAGTGATAACGCATCCGCCCGCGAGCATCGTTGAGTTCGCCATCAGTAGACCTGTGCCATGCATCAGCGGGCACGCCGGGAGCAGGCGCGGTCCCGGCCCCGCCACTTTGATCGCCTCCACAACCTGATCCAGATTTTCCGGCACCGGCCCAAGTTTTCGGAGCGCGATGAGCTGCGTTTCGCGCAGATCGTGATGTGTCCAGATCACGCCCTTCGGCATACCCGTCGTGCCGCCGGTGTAAATGAAAAACTCGTCCTCCGGCGACCGCCCGATCTTGAGCGGCATGCCGTCGCCTTCGCGCGCGAGAGACTCATAGTCATGCGCAAAGTTCGCCGGCGGCGAGCCGTCCGTCACTTCGATGAAGGTCTCGACCTTCTTGAGCCGAGACCGAATCTCGGAAATGACGTCACGGAATTCTGTGCCATAGACAACGGTCTGTGCATCGGAATCGTCAAAGATGTAGAAGACCTCGTCTGGACGGTAGCGGTAGTTCACGTTCACGTGCGTGAGGCGCGCCTTGAATGCCGCGGCAAGCGTCTCGACATATTCAGGACGATTGCGCATGTAGAAAGCGACCTTGTCGCGTGGCGCGCTTCCGCGCTTGATCAGCGCCTTTGCGAGATTGTTGCTGCGCCTGGTCGTCTCGCCCCAGCTTATGACTCGCCCGCCATGGATGAAGGCCGGTGCATCAGCCGGCAGCACCGGTGAAATCGCATCGAGAATGTCTCCGTAGTTCCAGGACATGCGTCGTGTCTCCAGAGTGGCTTCCGCTGCGGAAGCCCAATTGTTGCTTCCCGTTTTATAGCATCGATGCGCTCCGGTTTAAGACCAGATGAGGCTGACGCGCGCATGGACCGGGCCTAAGCTCAAGTCGCTGGAATGGGAGGTGCGCGATGGCCGAAGTAGCGACGGAGTTCAAGGTTCGGCTCGAACCTGAGGACGAGTACACGCACACGCCGGACGCAGCGAGCAACTACAACGAGTCGATGTACTTCAACGTCTTCGACCCCGCGAAAAAGATCGGCGGCTGGTTCCGACTTGGCAATCGTCCCAACGAGGGCTACGCCGAGATGACGAACTGCCTCTATCTGCCGGGCGGCCGCATCGCTTTCATGTATGCGAAGCCGCGCATCTCCGACAACAAGGCACTCAATGCCGGCGGGATGAAGTTCAAGGTTGTCGAACCATTCAAACAGTTGAGGGTAACCTACGACGGCAAGGCAGTTCTTTTGGAGCGGCCGCATGAGATGGCGGATCAATCGAAAGCCTTTCGCGACAATCCAACGCTGCCTTGCAATGTCACGCTCGACTACGAAGGCGTGTCGCCCATGTATGGCGGCGAGACGGTGCGCACGGACGGCAAGCCGATTGCGGTTGACCCGGAGAAGTCCTTTGCGCGCGCGCATTACGAGCAACACATGGCGGCGAGGGGAACGTTCACAGTCGGCGACGAAAGCTTCGACCTCAACGGATTCGGCTTGCGTGACAAGTCGTGGGGGCCGCGCTACTGGCAGGCGATCAACTGGTATCGCTGGTGCCCCATGAATTTCGGACGGGACTTTGCGATGATGCTCTCGATCGTTGCCGGCGCCGATGGAAAGCCGCGCGAGGGCGGCATGGTGCTGAAGGACGGCAAGTACGACCTCATCGAGGAGTGCAAAATCGACAGCGACTGGGACGAGAATTTCTACCAGACCGCATTGCGCGCGAAGGTGAGGACCAAGAGCGGAGCGCGCTACGATGTCGAAGGCAAGGTGCTCTCGCTCATTCCGCTGCGCAACCGGCGCAGGACGCCCGACGGCCAAGAGCTCAACACCCGCATTACCGAAGGCATGACGGAATATCGATGCAACGGCGTCACCGGTTATGGCCTGAGTGAGTATCTCGATCAGATCGTCGACGGTAGGCCAACGGGCATCCGCAACTGAGTTTCACGTCTGTCTCTGAGTCCTTTGCGCAGCTGCAATTTCCGCGCAGAGACGCAGAGCCGCAGAGAAACGGTGGTCTTCGGATCGTCCCTGTTGGGAGCAGCCGCAACTCGCTGGCGCGCCTTTGGCGCGCCGATTCAAGTCCATCCAGTCTGTCGCGGCGTTGACGAAGGAGTTTGGGTTCTCTGCGGCTCCGCGTCTCTGCGCGAGATTACGGCGCCGCCGTTTCTCAATCGTGGCAATGCTCGCGGGGACTACACCTTCTCGAGGATATGCACCGCACAGGCACTGCCCATGCCGACGACATGGGTGAGCCCGACCTTTGCGCCTTCGACCTGGCGTCCGCCGGCTTCGCCGCGCAGATGCGTCGTCACCTCATAGATATTGGCGATGCCCGTCGCGCCAAGCGGATGGCCCTTCGAGAGCAACCCGCCAGAAACGTTCACCGGAATCCGCCCGCCGAGGCCCGTTTCGCCGGAATCGATGAGGCGCCCCGCATCACCATCCTTGCAAAGCCCGAGATTCTCGTAGTGCACGATCTCAGCCGTGGCGAAGCAGTCATGCAGCTCAATGAGATCAACATCGTCCGGCCCAACCCCCGCCATTTCGTAGGCGTTCTTCGCCGCCATCCGCGTCACCGCATTGAAGTCCGGCATCGCGAGGTTGCGCGAGGAATATGGGTCGCTCGTCAGCACCGACGCGCGCACCTTGACGGCACGACCTAGCAGCACCAACTCATTCGACTTCTGCTCGGAACACAACACCGCCGCGGCCGAGCCGTCGACGTTCACCGAGCACATAAGCTTCGTGTTCGGATAGGAGATCATCTCCGACGTCATCACTTCCTCGAGCGGTGTTTCCTTCTGGTACATCGCCTTCGGATTGAGCGTCGAATGGTGGTGGTTCTTCACCGAGACTTTCGCGAACTGCTCGAAGGTCGTGCCATATTTGCGAGTGTGTTCGAGGCCAACCTGCGCGAACACGGACGGCATCGTGCCTGAGCCCAGCAGACCCTCCGTCGGAATGCCCGAGCCGCCGCCACCGCCGCCAAGCAGCCCGCGGCCCATCTGCTCCACGCCAACGCAGAGCACGACGTCGTAGACGCCGGCCTTGATCGCCATCCAGCCTTCACGGAACGCGGTGGCGCCCGTGGCGCAGGCATTCGCCGTGTTCACGACGGGAATGCCGGTCTGACCGATCTGGCGCAGCACGCGCTGGCCGACCATTGCTCCCGCTTCGCCGAGATTGCCGCAATACAGCGCCTGCATGTCGTTGATGGAGAGCCCGCAATCGTCGAGCGCCATAAGTGCGGCTTCCGCTCCGAGATCGGCGACGCCGCGATCCGGAAAGCGGCCAAATTTGATCATGTCGACTCCGACGACATAGACATCGCTCATTGCGGTCTCCTTTGGTTGCTAAGGCGAATGGCGAATAGTGAGTAGCAAATAGTGGTTCTTGTTTCTCCCTATTCGCTGTTTGCTACTCGCTATTCGCGTTAGACAGGTACGAAGAAGTACGAGAGATACGAATTGCCTTCCTTGTCCTTCCGGCCGGCGTCGCGGTAGACAACCTTCACCGGCATATCGAACTTGATTTTTTTTGGATCCGGCTCGATCTCGAGCAGGTTTCCTTTGACCGTTCCGCCGCCGTCGAGATCGACGATTGCAGACACGAATGGCACGGGCACGCCGGGGAAATTCCGATGTACGATCGTGAAGTTGTAGAGCTTGCCCGTGTTGGCGAGCTTCCTCGTCTGCATGGCACCGCGAGCGCCGCACTTGGCACAGACCTCGCGCTCGCCCAGGAACATCTCGCCGCACTTCGTGCATTTGGTCCCGGCGAGATAGGGTGCGCCGTCGTTGCCATACTTCAAATACGACACCACGGGCTTCAGCTCGACGGGCGCAGCAGACATGGGAGGCTCCTTTGTCCAGGAAGCTTATACGGTTCAGAGGACCCGAAAAGGGCGAACTTTATTTCCCATGCGGAAGCTTGAGACGCCCTGAAGAACTAGCGCACATTACGCAAAACTCCCGCCATATCGACCGAGGTAGCCGTGAAGATTGATCTCTACGACCCCAAAAGCTACGCCGCCGGCCACCCCTTCGCCCAATACGAATGGCTTCGCGAGCACGCGCCCGTCTATTGGCACGAGGAACCGAACGGTCCGGGCTATTGGGCGATCACGAGCTACAAGCACGTATGGGATGTGGATCGGAACTTCCAGGCGTTCTCATCCGAACCCACGATCATGATCCAGGACAGCAATATGGAGACATTCGGTCAGTACAAGATGATGCTGATGATGGATCCGCCGCAACACACGGCCTATCGCAAGCTAATCCGCACGGAGTTCACTGCGCCCGTCACGCAGGAGCGCCTCCCGCGGATGAAAGTGCTCGCGCGACAGATCATCGACGAGGTTATTGAGAAGGGCGAATGCGATTTCGTCTCTCACGTTGCCGGCGAGATGCCATCCTACGTCATCGCCGAGATGATGGGGCTGCCGCTAGATGACGGACGCGAGCTCTACAAGCTCACCGAGATCATCCACACGACGGCGGCAAACAACAAGATCGACGAGTCCGGCATGGCCGCGGTCTACAAGATGTTCGAATACGGACGCGGCGTGATCGATGAGAAACGCGCCCGACCCAAAGACGACCTTGCAACCAAGATCCTGAACGCGGAAGTCGACGGCAAGCGTCTCGACGACATGGAGTTCCTGCTCTTTTTTCTTCTCTTGATCGACGCGGGCGGCGACACGACGCGCAATCTGCTCGCATCGGGAATGATCGCGCTGCTGGATAATCCGGAGCAACGCGCCTGGCTGATGGCGGACCTTCCAAACCGCCTTGCAAGCGCGCGCGAGGAACTGCTCCGTTGGTGCTCGCCCGTTGTCTACATGCGCAGGCGCGCCAAGCACGATGTCGAACTAGGCGGGCAAAAGATTCGCGAAGGCCAGAAGGCAGTGATGTATTTCGGTGCCGCAAACCGCGACAAAGAGAAGTTCCAGCGCGCCGAC
>JACXTT010010733.1_pt1 | contig 12322 bp, 8 predicted proteins | sample 9270951 | NCBI WGS metagenome assembly JACXTT01 (sample SAMN15532306, study PRJNA645909) | rock metagenome | isolation source: weathered quartz diorite | place: Puerto Rico | collected 2017-06-21 | reverse complement strand
GGTACGCCCGCGTCGGCGAGCAGCTTCGCCGTGCCGCCGGTCGACAGGATCTCGAACCCGAGACGGGCGAGTCCGCGGGCGAACTCGACTACCCCGCGCTTGTCGCTGACGCTCACCAGGGCGCGGCGCGCGTTACTCATGCGAGAAGTCCTCGACGTACCGGCGCGGGACGCGGCGGCCGACGGCGGTCAGCATCTCGTACGAGATGGTCTCGCACCAGCCCGCGAGCTCGTCGGCGCCGAGGCCGTCGCCGAAGAGGACGACCGGATCGCCCGCCTGCGCGCCCGGCACGTCGGTCAGGTCGATCATCGTGTGGTCCATGCAGACGCGCCCGACGACCGGCGCGCGCCGCCCGCGCACCACGACCGCCGCGCGGTTCGAGGCGAGCCGATGATAGCCGTCGGCGTAGCCGACGGGCAGCGTGCCGATCGTGCTGGGCCGCGTGGTGACGAACGTGCCGCCGTAGCTGATCGCCCGGCCGGTCGGCACGCGCCGGACCTGGGCGACCGCCGCGCGGAACCGCATCGCGGGAACGACGCCGGCGCGCGCCGCGAGGTGCGGCGCGGGCGGATAGCCGTAGAGCATGATCCCCGGCCGGACCATCGTGAAGTGCGCCGCGGGGGCCGCGATCACTCCCGCGCTGTTGGCGAGGTGGACGGACGGACGGACGCCGCCGGTGGCGAGCGCCTCGACCGCTTGCTCGAAGCGTACCGTCTGCGCCCGTGCCTCGGCGGTGTCGACGGCGTCGGCCGAGGCGAAGTGCGAGAAGACACCGGCCACCTGGAGGCCCGCGAGGGAGCGGACGAGAGCGCCGAACTCCGCGACGTCGCCCAGGTCGAGGCCGAGCCGCGTCATGCCCGTGTCGACCTTCAGGTGGACCTGGACCGCACCGCCCGCCGCGCGGCCCGCGGCCGCGAGCGAGCGCGCTCGGTCCGGGCTCCAGAGCGCGACCGCCAGCCCGTGGCGCACTACGTCCGCCTCCTCGCCGTCGAAGGTGCCGCCGAGGACGACGATCGGCGCCGCGATGCCGGCCCCGCGGAGTTCGACCGCCTCGGCGACGCTCGACACCCCGAGTCCCCACGCGCCGGCGGCGACGAACTCGCGGGCCGCCGGCGCGGCGCCGTGGCCGTACGCGTCGGCCTTCACGACCGCGAGGACGGCGACGTCCGGGCCGACGAGCTCGCACACTCGGCGGCAGTTGTGCCGGAGCGCTGCGAGGCTCACCTCGGCAACGGTGGGTCTTCCCGAAGTTTCAGGCATGCGAGGCGGGCGGAAGCTCTGCATAGCAAAAGGCGACGTACGCTGTCGACAACGCAGGAGGAGTGCGCGCGAAGGGAGAGCCTACTTCGGCACGCCTACAGCTGCCACGCGACCAGATTACGCGGGTCGGGTGCGTACGCGCAGAAGCGCCCGGTCCGGATCGTGGTGCCGAGGTGGTACCCGAGCGAGGGATGGTTCGCTGCGATCTTCCGCACCACCGCCTTGATCCGTTTCGTCACGGCGAGCCGCGCCCGCTCCGCGTCCGCGGAGCTCGCGTCCCCGGACGCAGCACGCCCGTCCACCGCCAACGCGAGCCGGATGGCCTCGAGCCGCTCGCCAGGATGGCCGAGGAGCTGGGCGAGGTATCGCATCCCCTTCGCATCGCGGAGCCGGATGACCGTTCCGTCGTAGGCGAGCGTCCAGTACTCGCCCTCCAGGCGGAAGATGTGGTCGCGGAGGCGACCACCCGGGGCCGATCTCGCGGTCAAAGGCCACCACGGACGCCAGTCGCCCTCAATACGCGTTCCACCCGAAGTGCTCGTTGACTTCGGCGGTGCCCTGCAGGGAGACGGTGCCGGACGAGCCACCGCTCGAGAACGGGTAGACACCACCGTACGCCTGACTGAATCTCCGGTTGGCGGACGAGGAGAGGTTCAGCGGTCCAGGCATGACGTAAACCGCGCCGAACTGTCCCTCCGTCGGCGGGAAGAAGCACGCCGGAAAGCTGTCGAGCAGCGGATCACCCGGGGCCCCGATGACGAGGTCGGACGGAAACGCCGCGCCGCGAAATTTCCAGGCTGTCAGGGAGAAGCCGAAGAGTGCACCCGCCCATTGATACTTCGGCTGAGCCTGGGCGTTGTTCCCGCCCGCGAACAGGAACTGCGTGCGAGAGAACGGACTGCTTCCGCCGTATAGGACGTGGACGTCGCCTGCGGCCCGACTGTTCAGCGTGCAAGCTTCGACCGCTTGATAGTCCGAGAGCGTCTCGAAGGGAGCTCCGACGGCGAGGTCGGAGACGGTGTCATTGTTGAAATCCCCCACCGCCAGGGAGTAGCCGAAGCGACAGCCGGGACACGGCGCCCTCGAGAGACATCCGCCGTTCTGGCAGGACCCTTCTCTGAGGACGATCGCGGGAGTATTCGGCGTTCCACCGGTCTTCATGAAGATCACGTCGACCGCGCCCGCGCTGACCTGCCCGTTGATCGTCTTGTCGGGAGCACCCACCGCGAGATCGGGTGTCCCGTCGCCGTTGAAGTTCCCCACCGCGAGCGAAGCACCAAAGTGAGCTCCCGAGCTAGGGCCGAGGGACGTGAACCGCTCGTCGAGCAGGAGCTCTCCAGGGCCGGCGTCAGCTCGGAGCTGCTGACCGTACCTGCCGTAGATCACGTCCACCCGCCCGGCGTTGGGGACGCTGGCCACGGCCTTGTTCGGGATTCCGACGACGAGATCGGAGATGCCATCGTTGTTGAAATCCCCCGCGGTCAACGTCGCCCCGAAATGGTCCGAGGTGAAACTACCGTCCAGAAACGGCGGGAATCCCCCGAAGCTCGGGATACCCTGCGCGATGAATTGCCCGATCTGGTCGTTGAGGCCGTTGTCGCCGTACAGCATCAAGACCGCGCCAGCGGAACGGACGGTGACGCCGAGGGTATTGACGACATCCTGGTTGGGAATTCCTATGGCCAGGTCCGCGTCTGCCAGGCCATCGAAATTCCCCCAGGCGAGCGCCGCGCCGAAATGAGCGTATGCCTGAGGGGTCCTTACAGCCGTGTTGGCTGCCGTCCAGAATTCGGCATTGCGCCCTTTTCCCAGATTGGGCGCAGCATCCAATCCGAGGGGCGTTCCGTACATGACGATGACGGCTCCCGCTTGCGGTACGCCATTGACGGTGGCGTTCGGTAGGCCGATGGCCAGATCCGAGCAGCCATCGCCGTTGAAATCGCCCGCGGCGAGGGCCGCCCCGAAGCGTTCACCCGGGCTGGGAGGGTCGAACAGCCGGACGTTGGCTCCGCCTCCGTTCAGGTTGCCCCTGAACCAGTAGTGGCTGCCGTCGACGGTATTGGGCAGGCCCGTGCCGTTGGAATTCGCGTAGACGATTTCGACGGAGCCCGCATGGGCGATCTTGCCTCCGTTGTACGGAACGTTGTCGTCGGGGACGCCGATCGCCAGGTCGGCGATGCCGTCGCAATTGAAGTCGCCCTTGGTGATCCCCGAGCTGCTGCCAACCGGTGGACAGCTCCGTCCCCGGCGGCCGCGTTTGTGGCGGCCATACCCTGCGCCACAATGTGAATGATCCCGTACCGTACGGGTCCTCTGCCGCCCATGTGCTGGGTGCGCACCCGAGGAGCCTGTGGCCTGAAGCAGGAACGCGGTCGAGCCGGTGAAAACCAAGAGCGCGAGCCCCAGTCGAAGGCTGCGTTTCGGCGCGAGCATGCCGATCCCTCCCGCCCACCAGGCGTGACGACCGACGGCACATCGTGCCTATCGGAGGCACAACTGTCCTGGGGAACCGCGGCCGGCGGGGATCAGAGCCCCCAGGGAACCGGGCGGCCCGGCGGTGGCCTGTAGGCGCAGACGTACCCGGTCCTGATGGCGGCGCCGAGGTGGCGCGCGAGGCGGGGATTCCCCGCATCGATCTTCCGGAGCGTCCGCCTGATGCTCTTCGTCACCATGAGGCGGGCCCGCTCGATCTCGCTTCCGTCGGCGTCGCCGCCCCCGGCGCGCACGAGCTCGCGCGGGTCGAAGCCCTGGCCGGGATGGCGGAGCAGGTGGGCAATGTACCGGAGGCCCTTGGTGTCCCTTAGACGGAGCACCGTCCCCCCGTAGGTGAGCGTCCAGCAGTCGGCCTCTCTCCGGAAGACGTCCGACGTCGCCGTCTGCGCCACCAGCGGGCCGCTCGCGCGCGCGCCCTCGCGGAGCGCCGTCGCGCGGCCGAGCAACGGGATCATCCCGAGCTCGCGCGCCTTGTCGACGGCGCCCGCTAGGAGGGCGAACGCCCGCTCCCGATCGCCAGGGTCACCGCGCGCCAGGAGCGTCGCGGCATATTCATGTTGCGTGTGCGCGACGAACGGGTGGACGCCCATGCGCCCGTGCGACTCGAGCGCTTCCTCGTAGTGGGCCACGGCGGCGTCCCAGCGGGACATCGTCGCCGCCAGGAGCCCGAGGTAGAGCGAGACGTTGCCGTCGAAGACGTTGGCGTACACGTTGCGCCGCGCGTAGGGCAGCAGGAGCGTGTAGAGAAGCTCCGCACGACGGGTATCGCGCAGGAGGGCACACGTGCGGGCGAGCATGGCGAGCGCGAGTAGCCAGTTCATGTCGCGCGGCAGATCGAGGAAGTCCCCGGACGCGAGCCGCTCGAATTTCCTGCGCGCCTCTGCCCGGCGGCCGAGCTCCGCGTAGGCGAACGTGACACCGCATGCCCAGGCGGGAACTCCGGTCGTCAATTCGGCGAACCGCTCGATCTCGCCCACGATCTCGCCGAGCCGCCCCTGCTCGCGGCGGATGATCACCATCTGCGCCGTGAAGAAATGACGGGCGATGTTCTCGTGCATGCGCTCGCCGACGACCAGCATGGCCTGGAGCTCTCGCTCGGCGTCGTCGAAGCGCCCCGCCATCGTCGCGCGCGTCGCGCGAAAGAGCTGGGCCTGCCAGCGAAGCAGCGGCTGGCGCAGCTCGGCGGCCAGCTGGGAGAGCTCCTCGATGTCGCGGTCGGCGGCGGCCAGCTCGCCCCGGTCCAAGAGGCAGATGACGCGCTTCATGTACCCGCGCATCGCCATCTCCCGGTGTCCGCTCCGCTCCGACAGCTGGATCATTCGCGTCGCGCTAGCGAGCCGCTCGTCGAGGTTGTCCGGGTGCCAGTCGGCCCAGCTCGCCAGCACGGCGAGCTCGAGGGCCGGGTCGTCCAACCGCCGCGCCATGGCGACCGCCTCCTGGGCGACGAGCCGGCCCGCCGCGCGTCGCCCCGGCACGGTCGACCAGCAGGTCACCTGCCCGAGGCGAGCGAGGAGACGAGCGCGGAGCGCGCCGTCATCGGGTGGCAGCGTGGCGATGCTCTCCTCGAGCACGCCGACGAGTGTCTCGTCGAGGCTTCCAGTGCCGAAGTCCATGAACCCGCCGGCGCTGGCGCCGAGTCCCAGGGCCGCGCGCGCCAGCCGCTCGCGCATGCCGGCGGCCCGCGCGAGGTCGGCGGCCCGGAGAAGCGTCTTCCTCGCCTCGGCGAGATCCCCCGCCCGCGTCTCGGCCTCTCCCCGCGCGAGCAGAAGGTCGCACCGCACGACCGGATCGTCCGCGTCGCGTAGATCGAGCAACCGCTCGGCACGCCGGTACTGGAGCGCCGATTCCTCGTAGGCGAGCTGCTCCGTCGCCCGAGCGGCGGCGCGGCCGGCATAGTCGATCGCCTTGTCGACGGCGCCCCCGGCAGCGGCTGCCTCGCCGAAGTGATAGGCGAGCTCCGCCAGGTGCGGCTCCGGCTGCGCCGCGTAGAGTTCTGCGAGTAGCTCGGCGACCTGGCGATGGAGCGGCACGCGACGCGCGGCCAGTATGTCCGCGTAGAGCGCTTCGCGGATGAGCGCATGCGCGAACGCGTAGCGCCCGGGCGCCCGCGACGCCTCGGTGACGACGTGCGCGTCCCGCGCCTGCTGGAGAACGTCGAGCAGGGGGGCCGCGCCGAGCCCGGCGAGCCGTGCGAGCACGGTCAGATCGAACTCCCGCCCGATCACGGAGGCGAGCTCGAGGACCCGGGTGCACTCCGGCGAGAGGTCGTTCAGCCGCCGGGCGATGACCTCGCGCACGCCGAGCGGCACCGAAAGGCTCCCCGCCGAGACGTCCCCGGCATCGAGCCGTCCTTCCTCGTCGAGAAGGCGCGCCAGCTCGCCCACGAAGAAGGGATTCCCGTCCGTCTGGCGGCAGAGAGCGGCGGCCAGGGCGCGCGACGCGGCCCTCCCGGTGATGAGCTCGACCAGGCGCGCGACGTCCTCCTCGGCGAGCCCGCGCAGGGGAAGGCGCCGCGCGTGCGGCTGACGTGCGAGCCGCCCCACGGTAGCGAGCAGCGGATGCCCACGGCCGAGCTCGGTGTCGCGGTAGGTGCCGACCATGAGGATGCGCGCGGATGACAGCGCTTCCGCGACGAACTCGAGGAGGACGAGCGACGGCGTGTCCGCGCACTGGAGGTCATCGAGAAGGAGCACGAGCGGATCGCGCACCGAGACGGTCATGAGGAAGGTCGCCACGCTGTCGAAGAGGCGGAAGCGCGCCTGCCCGGGCTCGAGGGCTGGTGGGGCGGGAAGGTCCGGCAGATGCTCGCGCACCTCACCGACGACCTGCGCGATCACGCTGGCGCCGCCTCCCATCGACGACACGACCCAGTCGCGACCCCGCCCGCGGAGCGCGGCCCGTACCATCTGCGACCACGGCCAGAAGGCCGGCGCCCCCTCGCTCTCGCGGCACCGGCCCCAGAGCACCCGGGCGCCGCGGTGGCGGGCGCGGCTCGCGAGCTCCTCGGCGGTGTGCGTCTTCCCGATGCCCGGCTGACCCGAGAGGAGGACGACCCGGCCGCGGCCGGAGAGCGCGTCCTCGAGGCCGCCCGAGAGCAGCTCCATCTCCCGCTCGCGCCCGATGAAGCGGGCGACGCGCGCTCCGCACGCGTCGCAGTAGAGTCGCGCGGGGACGACCGCCCGGCCGCAGGCGCCGCACGTCATCGCGGTCACAGCGTCCAGCCGACGGGGCGGTCCGGCGGGGGGTCGTAAGCACAGAACTGGCCGGTCTTGATGCTCGCGTCGAGGTGACGACCGAGCGCCGGATGCCGCTCGTGGATCCGTCGCACGGAGGCCCGGATCGCCTTCGTCACGGCCAGCCGCGCCCGCTCGGACGTCGCGGCGACCTCGCGGTTTCGGCCGCCGAGGCCGACGGCGGCGGCCAGCTGCTCGGTGAGGAACTCGATCTCCTCACGGGCGCGCTCCGCCCGGCCCGTGTCGTTGAACCGCTCGGCCTCGTCGAGCTCGCCGCGAAGCGCCGTCAGGCGGCGTCCATACTCGAGGCGCGCCTGCCCGTCGAGCACGGCGCCGGCGCTGCCGGATTCGAGCGGACCATTCGTACGCGCGCCGTGCGCCACGAGGTCGCGCACGTGGAACTCCCGGGCGGGATGGCGCAGCAGGTGCGCGATGTAGTGGAGCCCGTGCATGTCTCTCACCCGCACGACGGCGCCGCCGTACGCGATGGTCCAGAACTCCCCCTCGCGGCGGAAGACGTTCGGTCCATCGATCGGCCGTTCGGGCACGACCGCGTCGCCGCGCTCGAGATGCTCGATCTGCTCCGCGAGGCGCTCGAGGCCGAGCTCGTTCGCCGTGGCGGCGGCGGCCGCGAGGAGCCCGTCGGCCTTCTTCCGATCCCCGGGCTCGCCGCGGGCGCGTAGCATGGCGGCGTAGTCGTACTCGGTACGGGCGAGACAGAGCCTTGCCCCCATCCTGCGGTTCGTCTCCAGGGCGGCCTCGAAGTGTCGCGCCGCCACCTCCCAGCGCGACAACCTGGCGGCGAGGAGGCCGAGGTAGCGGGCAACCGAGCCCCACCACGCGAGGCCGTAGCCGATCACCACGCAGTGCCCGGCATGGGGGCGCAGGAGGTCGTAGAGGATCGTCGCGCGCTCCGCGTCGCCGACCAGGGCGACGGCCTCGGCGAGCACCGCCATGGTGGTGAGCCAGGTGAGATCTCGCGGGACGTCCTCGAATCCGCGCGCGGCGAGCACGTCGAGCTCGCGCCTTGCTGCGGCCGCCCGGCCGAGTTCGGCCTCGAGCAGCACGACTCCGCAGCGCCAGGCGCGGACCCGGTACTGCTCGCTCAGCGCCTCGGTCGCGGCGCGCAGCTCCTCGAGCCCACCGCGCTCGCGGCGGATCGTGAACGTCACCACCCCGAAGGTCTGGGCCGCGTCCGATGCCTGCGCCCGTCGACCGATCGCCAGCGCCTCCAGCGCGAGCCGCTCGGTCTCGTCGAAGCTCCCCGCCAGGAGGGCGCGCATCCCGCGAAACATCGCAGACCACCAGAGGTAGCGCGGCTGGCGCAGCTCCTGCGCGAGGCGCGCGAACGTCTCGATCTCCGCGTCGGCCGTCGCGATGTCGCCCAGCTCGAGCGCGTCGGCGAGATGGAAGGCGTGGCCGAGGAGGGTGATCTCCGGGTCACGGATCGTCCTCGCCAGGCGCACGATCTCGCGTGCCATGGTGAGCCGGTCCTCCGCGTTGTCGGGCCGCCAGTCGGCCCAGTGCCGGCTCGCGAGCGCGAGGAGCTGCGTCGTCGGATCGCCGGTCCGATCGGCCACCTCGACCGACTCGCGGGCGAGAGAGCCGATCGCCGCCCGCCGCTCCGGCGAATCGGACCAGTAGAGGGCGACGGCCATCCGCCCGAGGAGGAGGGCCCGCAACCTGGTCTCCTCCGGTCCGAGCTCGCCGAGTGCCTCTTCGAGCAGCCCGACGAGCGCCTCGTCGACGAGCCCGGCCCCGTATCCCCAGAACCCCTGCAGGCCGGATCCGAGGCCGAGCGCCGCGCGGGCGAGCCTCGCGGGCATCCTCGCCCGGCGGGCGACGTCGGCTGCCCGAAGGAAGCTCGCGCGTGCCGCCGGGGCTTCCCCCGCGCCCATCTGCACGTCGCCGAGGGCGAGCAGCAGCTCGCAGCGCTGGCCGTCCGCCTGCTCCGTCAAGTCCAGTGCCTGGAGCGCGCGTTCGTAGTGGCCGGCCGCCTCCTCGTAGGCGAGCTGCTGCGCGGCGCGAGCTCCCGCGCGCATCGAGTAGTCGACCGCCTTGCCCACATCACCCCCGTGCGCCGCCTCGAAGAAATGATAGGCGAGCTCCGCCAGGCGCGCTTCGGCCGCCTCGCGGCCCTCGAGTAGCTCGCCGATCTGGCGGTGCAGCGGCATGCGCCGGGCCGTTGGCAGCTCCTCGTAGAGGGTGTCCCGGATGAGGCCGTGCGAGAAGGCGTAGCGTCCGGCGGTCCGCGGCACCTCGACCACGAGGCGAGCGGCGAGCGCTTCCTCGAGAACGGCGAGCAGCTCGTCTCGACCGAGGCCTCCGAGTCCCTCGAGCACCGCGAGCTCGAACTCCCGCCCGATCACCGAGGCGAGCGTGAGGATCCGGTTGCACTCCGGCGAGAGTCCGTCGAGCCGCCTTCCAATGATCTCGCGGACCCCCTGGGGCACCGCGAGGTTCCAGGAGGCAGGCGTGCCGCGCCTGAGTCGCCCCTCGGCGACGAGGAGTGGCACCAGCTCGTTGATGAAGAACGGGTTGCCTTCGGTTTGCCGGCACACCGCCGCGACCGCGGCCTCGGAGGGCTTCTCGCCGGCGATCGTCTCGACCAGGCGCGACACGTCTTCGTCCGCCAGGCCCCTGAGCATGACGCGCTGGGTGGAGGGGCTCCTGGCGAGCTCACCGAGGGTCTCGGCGAGCGGGTGCCGGCGGCGGAGCTCGGTGTGCCGGTAGCTGGCGATCAGGAGCACGCGGGACTCGACGACCTCCGGCGTCACGAACTGGAGAAGCAGGAGCGACGACCGGTCGGCCGAGTGGAGGTCGTCCAGCACGAGCACAAGCGGCTCGTCGGCGGACGCGTTCCGCAGGAAGACGGCGATGCTGTCGAAGAGGCGGAAGCGGGCCGGCTCCGGTCCGATCGCGTCGGCAGCCGGGAGCTGTGGAAGGCGCTCCCGCACCTCGACGGCGATCTGGGCGATGTCGATCGCCCCCGGGCCCATGACGGCCGCGAGCGCCGAGGGATCGCGCGCGTGCGCGTAGGCGCGGATCACCTGGAGCCACGGCCAGAAGGCCGGGGCCCCCTCGCCGTCGTAGCACCGTCCCCACAGCACGCGCGCGCCGCGGCGACGGGCGTGGGCGGCCAGCTCTTCGGCGGTGCGGGTCTTGCCGATGCCTGGCTCGCCCGCGAGCAGGATCAGCCTCCCGCGGGACGACAGCGCATCTTCGAGCGCGCCGCGGAGCACGTCCATCTCGGCGTGGCGGCCGACGAAGTGGCCGAGGCTCCCTCCGCAGTCGGCGCAGTAGAGGCGGCCCGGAATGTTCACCTGACCGCAGGAACGACAGCGCATGGGTTCCCTTCGGACCGCTGACCGTCCTTATGTCCCGCAGCGGGAGGGAGCCTGTCAACGGTCGATTCGCGTTGTCGGCGGGTCGGTTGCCCGTCCCGGGGCAGCTCGCCATCGTCCCTTCGCATCGTGCAGGTGACGGTCAACGACGAGCCGCGCATGCTCGACGCCGGCGCCACGGTGGCGGACCTCGTCGCCAAGCTCTCGGGCCGCGCCGGATCGCGGTCGAGGTGAACCCCGCCGTCGTGCCGCGCGCCGCCTACGGCGCGACCGCGCTCCGCGACGGGAACGCCGCGCTGGCGGCGCCGTGGCCGTACGCGTCGGCCTTCACCACCGCGAGGACGGCGACGTCCGGTCCGACAGCTCGCGCTGCATACCAAACGCGCCGCGGGCGTTGAACGCGGTCCGAGCGGGGAGTGTCTGCCTCTTCGGCCCGGCATCGCTCTGCCGGAATCCGAGGCGGCGCTTTAGCTACGCCGAGAGTCGGCATCGGTTGACGCAGTAAGACCTGCCCGGTAATACCAGCAGCGCCATGAAGACCAGCACCATGACGGTCAAGGGGCAGGTGACGGTCCCCAAAGAGCTACGAGACGCGTTCGGATGGAAGGTCGGAGACGAGGTCGCATTTCTCCGTGAGAAGGACGGTGTGAAGATCGTCCGGGCCGACCGGCAACGAAGGGGACGGGCCATCGTCGAACGGCTGAAGCGTGCTCCCTGGAACCGCAAGCTGACAACTGCTCGGCTCATGGCGATGACGCGTGGCGAGGACAGGTGACGCTGGTCGACACGAACGTGTTCGTCGATGTCTGGACTCAGGACCCTACGTGGGGAGGCTGGTCGGCGAAGGCGCTCGCGCGCGCAGCCGAGATCGGCCCCCTGGCGATCAATCCCATCATCTATGCCGAGCTCTGTCTCGGGTTCGAACGAGAGTCGCAGCTCGAGGAGGCTCTCGAGGATGCGCGTGTACGCCGCCTGGCACTGCCCTATCGCGCCGCCTGGCCGGCGGCGCGCGCGTTCACCGCGTACCGAAAGCGCGGCGGCAAGCGGACGGCACCCCTTCCAGACTTCTTCATCGGCGCGCACGTCGTGATCGAGGGCTTGACCCTCCTCACCCGGGATGCTCGGCGATATCGAACCTACTTTCCCGGCGTCCGCCTGATGGCGCCGAACTAGGACGCGGTGACGGTCCGGGTTGCCCCTCCCGGGGCGGCTCGCTATCGTCGCTTCGCATCGTGCAGGTGACAGTGAACGACGAGCCCCGCATGCTCGACGCCGGCGCCACGGTGGCCGACCTCGTGACCGCGCTCGGGCTCGGGCCGCGCCGGATCGCGGTCGAGGTGAACCGCGCCGTCGTGCCGCGCGCCGCCTACGGCGCGACCGCGCTCCGCGACGGCGACGCGGTCGAGATCATCCACTTCGTCGGGGGCGGCTGAGCGCCATGAACGATCCCTTCCTCCTCGCCGGACGCGAATACACCTCCCGGCTGATCGTCGGCACCGGCAAGTATGGCTCGTTCGCGGACACGCGCCGCGCGGTCGAGGCGTCGGGCGCGGAGATCGTGACGGTTGCCGTCCGGCGGGTGAACATCACGGATCCCGGGAAGGAGAATCTCCTCGACCACTTACCCCTCGATCGCTTCACGATTCTCCCCAACACCGCCGGCTGCTACACGGCGGAGGACGCGATCCGCACCTGCCGACTCGCGCGCGAGGCGGGGGTCGGCACCCTCGTCAAGCTCGAGGTGATCGGCGACGAGAAGACGCTCTTCCCGGACGTCGCAGCGACGATCGAGGCGGCGAAGGTCCTGGTGAAGGAGGGCTTCCAGGTCCTGCCGTACATCATGGACGATCCGGTCGCCTGCAAGCGGCTCGAGGACGTCGGCTGCGCCGCGGTCATGCCCCTCGCGGCGCCGATCGGCTCCGGCCTCGGCATCCGCAACCCGTTCAACCTCCGCATCATCGTCGAGCAGAGCCGCGTGCCGGTGATCGTCGA
>JACXTT010010732.1_pt1 | contig 12323 bp, 9 predicted proteins | sample 9270951 | NCBI WGS metagenome assembly JACXTT01 (sample SAMN15532306, study PRJNA645909) | rock metagenome | isolation source: weathered quartz diorite | place: Puerto Rico | collected 2017-06-21 | reverse complement strand
ATCGGTACCACCCCTTCCCATCCCGAACAGGACCGTGAAACGATATTACGCCGATGATAGTGCTGCAACCAGTGTGAAAGTAGGTTATCGTCAGGCTAGTTATAGTGAGAAAACCCCGTGCAGCGATGTGCGGGGTTTTTTTACGTCTGCAAAATTTGAAAGCGCGCGCGGCGAGGCCGCGAGGTAAGCGTCGTCTCAGCACCGTCTATACGTAGCCAACACACTCTGCGAAAGTAGTTTCCGTCACTTTTTTGATGGGAACTACTTTGGACACTTATGGCCAGTCGAACAACCGTAGGGGACGCCCAAATTATCCAGTCGAGTTCAAGCACCGGATGGCGTCTGCAGCGTGCGAGCCAGGTGTGTCAGTGTCTAGGCTGGCGCAGCAGCATGGAATCAATGCGAACATGTTGTTCAAATGGCGTCGCAACTTGCGCGCTGGCCTGCTGACAGATTCGACGTCGCGGTCGGCCCAATTTTTGCCGGTAGTAGTGCAGCGCGCCTCTGATCGGACCGTGCGCCCCGGCGCTACTGCATTCCCGACAGGCTTTATCGAAATCGTCATCGGCGATGCAGTTGTTCGTGTCGGCGCCGACACCGATGCCGCATTGCTGCGGCTCGTACTGCAAGGTCTGCGCGCATGATCGGCCTTCCCGCTGGCACCAGGATCTGGCTTGCCGCCGGCGTTACCGACATGCGTGCCGGGATGAATGGGCTGGCCGCGAAAATCGAGACTACCTTGACCGAAGATCCGTACTGCGGCCATGTGTTCGTGTTCCGCAGGCGGCGTGGCGACATGCTCAAGGTGTTGTGGTGGTCCGGCGACGGTCTCTGTCTGCTGGCGAAGCGACTCGAACGGGGCCGCTTCGTCTGGCCGCAGGCGAGCAACGGCAGCGTCTCTCTGACCCAGGCGCAGTTATCGATGCTTCTTGAGGGGATCGACTGGCGACGGCCGGAACGCACTTGGCGTCCGACGTCAGCCTTGTAAACGTCTGCTTCCTCGCGTAAACTCAGCCTCTATGCTGACCGCTGCCGAGCTCCCCAACGACATCGATGCCCTGAAGGCATTACTGCTGGCGCGCGACGAACAAATCGTGGGGTTGCAAGTGCAACTCAATACGCGCGAAGCTGAGATCGAGCATCTGAAATTGTGGATCGCCAAGCTGCGGCGCATGCAGTTCGGTCGCAAGTCTGAGAAGCTCGACCATCAGATCGAACAGCTTGAATTGCGGCTGGAGGATCTGCAGGCAGACGACGCCGAGGCCGAACGCGAAATGCCGCCTGCCGATCAAGCACCGCGTCAGCGTGCGCCGCGCAAGCCGCTGCCCGAGCATCTGCCACGTGATGAAAAAGTCTATCTGCCGGCGACCACAGACTGTCCAGCCTGTGGCGGAAACCTGAAGCAGCTTGGCGAAGATGTGTCCGAGCAGCTGGAGTTCGTGCCCGCCAGCTTCCGCGTGATCCGCCATGTGCGGCCGAAGCTTGCCTGTGCTTGCTGCGATGCCATCGTGCAGGCGCCAGCGCCGAGCCGCCCGATCGAGCGTGGCATCGCCGGCCCGGGTTTGCTGGCCCATGTGCTGGTCGCCAAGTTCGCCGACCACCTGCCGTTGTACCGCCAGTCTGTCATTTATGCACGCGAAGGCGTCGATCTTGACCGGGCACTGCTGGCCAGCTGGGTCGGCGCCGCCAGTGCGCTGCTGCGACCACTGGTCGAGGTGATCCGAAAGCACGTGCTGGCCGCGCATAAACTGCACGCTGACGATACGCCAGTACCGGTGCTCGCGCCAGGCAATGGAAAAACCAAAACCGGGCGCCTGTGGACCTACGTACGGGACGACCGGCCAGCCGGCGACCCGACGCCACCAGCAGTCTGGTTCGCCTACTCGCCAGACCGCAAGGGCATCCACCCGCAAACCCACCTGGCCAAGTTCGAGGGTGTGCTGCAGGCAGATGCTTACGCCGGCTTCAACGCTCTGTACGATGGCGGCGGTGTCGACGAAGCTGCATGTTGGGCTCACGCGCGCCGAAAGTTCCACGACCTGCACGTGGCGCGCCCGTCGCCGCTGACGACCGAGGCGCTGCGCCGCATCGCCGAACTGTATGTGATCGAGGCCGAGATACGTGGCAAACCACCCGATGAGCGCCGGTCGGTGCGCCAGGCGCGCGCGCGACCGCTGCTCGACGACCTGGAGCAATGGCTGCGCGCCTCGCTCGAAAAACTCTCGCGCAAATCCGACACGTCGGCGGCCATCATGTACGCCTTGAACCTGTGGCCGGCACTGCTGCGCTACTGCGATAACGGCGTCGTCGAGATCGATAACTCGGCAGCCGAGCGGGCGCTGCGCGGCATCGCCATCGGCCGGCGCAATTACCTGTTCGCTGGCGCCGACAGCGGCGGCGAACGTGCGGCCGCCATCTACTCGCTGATCGGCACGGCCAAACTGAACGGGGTCGACCCCGAAGCCTGGTTGCGCCATGTGCTGACGCAGATCGCCGACCATCCCGTCAACCGCGTTGACGAGCTATTGCCCTGGAATTGCCCCCAGCAGATCAAGCCTGCCTGAACAACACGTCGCTTCCCAGCGAGGTGATGCCATCATCAACTAAATCGAACGACTGTTCAAGACGGTGGTGGGACGACGCTTACGCCGCGAGTGCGCTTGATCGCTTGATTATTCCGGTTGCTCCACCGTGTACCCGTTCGCCTTCAAGGCATCCAGATAGCCGCCCGCGTTCATCGCCTTTGCCACTGGCAGCAGCGCGAACGTCGAGCGGTTCGCAGCAACGGCTTTGTCGACGGCTGCCAGCCACGTCGCTTTGGCGCGCGCATCGAGATCATCGCCGCCTTTCAGTCCCTTCATCCACGCGCTGCCAGTCATCGCCGTACGGCATGCTTCCGCTTGATCCGGATAGCTCAGCGAGCGCATTTTGCCGATATCGCCGATGGCCCACGCATTCGCGCGCACGCGCATGCCATCCAGGTCTGTCTCCAGCCTGTCGATCGTGGTGGTAAAACACGCCAGATCGTCGATCGCCGATTTTTTAAAATCTTTCAAGGCGCCGCGCGGGTTTTCCAGGGCAATGGAAAATCCCGTGCTGGTGGTTTTGAGTTTATGTTCCTTGGCGATGGCGTAAATCCGTTTTTCCACGGCGCCGCCGCTGGTCAATCCGACTTTCGAGCTGGCAGTGGTGAACAACTGGTCCGCCGCAAACATGGGCCGCAAGGATTCGACACCGCTATCGTTACCTATATATTTGGCTTTGAGTATGGTCCAGCGACTGTAAACATCGCCTGGCACTACCTGCTGCAGCGATTCTCCGTTGACATTCTTGCGGGCGCCGACCAGCGAGGGCAGGGCGGTAATAATATTGAGCGAATCGGCCCAGCCCACGCTCAGGCTCATTCCAGGTGCGCCCAGGATCTCTTGCGATTGGGCGATGATCGCTTCCACTTCCTGCGAGCGCCATTGCATTTGCACGGGCAGCGGAGAATATGTGCCGAACACCCACAGCACGTGATCGTCTTTCGATACTTTCCATAACCCCGGGCCGGGCCGCTGACCCACCACCAGGACCTGCTCCGGTGGCGAGGCATTCGTCTCTTGCGCCCACGCCGGCGTGGCCAAGATCGATAAACAAAATACCGCCGCACTCGCGCTTTTCATACATTCTTTCAAATATTGAGTGCGGTGATAGTACTGCCATTGTTGAACAACATTCAAGTGAGAAACAAGTTGTTACCATGGCATGCATATGGCGTACCGCCGGGGCAGCGCTCGCTTCGTTATGCCAGAACGCTGCTTGCCGAACTGCGGCACAATTAGCAACTCAGCATTGTCTTTCCGTCGAATCGAGGTGTGCATGAACGAACAAGTAGCAAGAGATGTCGTGCTGATTCGCGCGATCGAGACCACGGATCGCAAGAGAGAGGTCTTGACCGAGGACGACCGCCTGTACGCCAGCCGCAGCGCGCGCGAGCTGGCCCAGTGGCAGGCCGCCGACAGCAAGTCCGACGTCACTGCCGACCACTTCCTGCAGCAGCGCGCCGACCTGTTGATCAAGCGCCTGTCCGAACGCTCCGTCCCTTTCAAAACGTTCATGAGGCGGGGGACGGGATGGCGCGGCATTACCATCGGGCTGCCCTTGATCGCGCTGTTGCTCGGCGCCGGCATCGACCGCATCGGCGATCCGCACCGGGTCGACCTGCTGTCGGCGCCCCTGCTTGGCATCATCGGCTGGAACCTTCTGGTCTATCTGTTCATGGCGTTGTGGCTGCTGCTGCCGAAAAGCGCCAATCCCACCCCTTCTCCCTGGATGCAGCGGCTCGCCGTCGGCAAGCCGGCCTTGCCGCGTAAATTGGCCGCGCCGCTGTCGGCGGCGCTGCTCGATTTCATGGCCGAGTGGGGCCGCATCAGCCGCAAGCTGACGGCTGCGCGGGTCGCCCGCACCCTGCACCTGGCGGCCGCCATGTTCGCCACCGGCGCGGTCGTCTCGCTGCTGGCGCGGGGACTACTCACGCAATACGTCGCCGGCTGGGAAAGCACGTTTTTAAATGGGGCCCAGGTCCATGCGGTCTTGTCGGTGCTGTTTGCGCCGGCGGAGTGGCTGCTCGGCTTGCAGGGTTTTACGGTTGCCGATATCGAGGCGCTGCGTTTTGCAAATGTCGCCACGGCGGTGACATCCGATGGCGGCCGGCGCTGGGTGCTGCTGTACGCCGCCACCCTGGTATTGCTGGTCGTCCTGCCGCGCGTGCTGCTGGCCGGTGTCGCCCATTTCCAGGCGCGGCGCCGGGCCGCCCGCGTCGCCATCGACCTCGAGCAGCCATATTTCAGGCAACTGCGCACGAAAATGGGCGGCCCGGCCGGCGTGCTGCGCGTGCTGCCCTACAGCTTCACCATCGACGAGGCGCGAGACCGCGGCCTGGTCCAGGTGGCGGCCATGCTGTTGGGAGAAAACGCCAGTGTGATGCTGCGTCCGTCCAGCGCTTACGGCGACGAGCCTGACGTCGTGGCCGCTGCGGGCGTCGCTTTAACGGCGGCGCTGTTCAACCTTGCAGCCACGCCGGAGAACGAAAATCACGGCGCTTTCATCGCCCACCTGAAGGCGGCCACGCCGCAAATGACGGTGCTGATCGACGAGTCGTCGCTGGCCGAACGCCTCGGCGTCGACGCCGGCGGCAAGGCGCGCATCGGCGAACGGATCGCGCTGTGGCAGCAATTCTGCACCCACCATCGCGTCGTGCCGGTGATCGTCAACCTGCTCGATCCGGCAGCGCGTCCGCTGGAGGGGGCGGTATGAGCGAATCCCCTACGCATATTCAGTTCGCGCTGGTCTCGCACACCAACAACGGCAAGACGACCTTGGTGCGCACCCTGGTCGGTGTCGACGTGGGAGAAGTGCGCGATGCCGCCCACGTCACCGTGTTCGCCGAATCGCACACGCTGCTGACGACGCCGCAGGGCGATACCCTCTCCCTGTGGGACACGCCCGGCTTCGGCGACTCGGTGCGCCTGCTGCGCCGGCTGGCCCAGGCCGGCAATCCGATCGGCTGGTTCCTGCGCGAGGTGTATGACCGCTACCGGGACCGCACTTTCTGGCTCAGTCAGAACGCCTTGCGCACTGCGAGAGATGCCGCCGACGTCGTACTTTATCTCGTCAACTCGTCCGAACATCCGCGCGACGCCGGTTACCTGGCGTCGGAAATGAAGATACTCGAGTGGCTCGACAAACCCGTGGTCGTACTGCTCAATCAAATGGGGCCGCCCCGTCCCGGCGGGGCGGAGGCAGCCGAGCAGCAATTGTGGAAGCAGCATCTCGACCAGTACCCGATCGTGCGAGACGTTCTGCCGCTCGACGCCTTCGCCCGCTGCTGGGTCCATGAGCGGGTGTTTTACGAGGCGATCGGCAAGGTGGTCGATCCCGCCCAGGCCCCGGCCTACGCCCGCCTTTTTGACGTATGGGAGGCGAATAACCTTTCTCGCTTCCACAAGGCGATGGCCTTGATCGCTACCCAATTGGCGGACGCGGTGCGCGACAGCGAAGCCATCGAGGAAGAATCGAAGTCTCTGCTGCGCAGCGCGATGAACGCGGTCGGCCTGCGCAAGGGCGCCGAACAGCGGCAAGAGAAGGCCATGGCGGTTTTATTGGCCCGCCTGAACGCGCGGGTGGCGGCATCCACCACTGAATTACTGGTTATGCACCAGCTGGACCCGCATGCGGCAGCCACCATCAACGCGCGCGTGCGCCACAATTTTGCGATCCGCGCACCGGTCGACAAGGCGCAAGCGGGTCTGATCGGCGCCATCGTGTCGGGCGCGGCCACCGGGGTCTCGGCCGATCTGATGGCGGGCGGGATGACCTTGGGCGCGGGCGACTTGCTGGGCAGCCTGGTGGGCGCGCTCACTTTCGCCGGCGCCGCCTGGGGTTTTAATGCGACAACCGACCGCAATCACCCGGTGGTCGAATTCGCCGGCGATTTTTTGAATGGCTTGTCGGTCAGTGCGATCCTTCGCTACCTGGCAGTGGCCCATTTCGGCCGCGGCCGCGGTAACTTCGTCGAGAGCGAAGCGCCGCCGTTCTGGCAGGCCGAAGTCGAGGCGGCCATGGCCGCGCACACGCTGGGCCTGGCGGCGGCGTTCGACGCCGTGCGCGCCGATCCCAGGGCGGTCGATGAATTGACGGAGGTGGTCGAGGCGATCACCGCGCGCACCCTGGGACGGCTGTATCCGGCGGCGCCGCTGTTCAAGCGCCTGCCCTGATCACTTCGCAATCAAGAGCAAGGTGCCGCGCCCGCACACCCCATACACGGTGTTTTCTCCGCCCACCAGGTCTTCCGCACCGGGTGCCCTCACCTGTCCCGCACCCTCGGCCCAGCCGCAGGTGTCGGTGACGCGGTACCAGGTTTTGCCGGTGCCGGGCCACGGCAAAGTGAAATTGACTTGCGCGCTCCAGGCGTTGTGCGCCACGTAGATGGCCGACGCGCTGTCTCCCAGTTCGCTGCCGTCGATGCGCCAGGCGATGGCATGGTTGTTCGCATCGTTGAAGTAAGTGGCATCGGGCACCGTGCCATCCGGCTTGAACCAGCGCAGCTGCTCCATCACGTTGCCGTTGTTGTCCACGCTCGAATAAAAGCCGGCGGGGCGCAGCGCCGGATGGGCTTTGCGGAAGGCGATCATGCCCTTGGCGAAGGATTGAAAATTGGCCTGGTCGGTACTCCAGCTCCAGCCTTGCCAGTTGGCCGAGGAATCGAGGTTGTAGGGGTTGTTGTTGCAGTTGATGCTGCGCAGCGCTTCGTCCCCGCCCACCAGCATCGGCACGCCCGCCGACAGCATCATCAAAGCCAAACCATTGCGCGCTGCCTTTCTTTGATCGGCCGCGATGGCGCCCTGGTCCCAGCTGTTGTTATTGTCCTCGCCGCCGTCGCTGACGCCGTAAGGCCAGGCCTGCGAATTGTTTTTGCTGTTGCAGCTGTACAGATCTTTTAAAGTAAAACCGTCGTGGGCGGTCAGAAAATTCACCGAGTGCCAGCTCTTGCGGCCGTCGTCGCCATACAGATCGCTGGAGCCGGCGAAGCGTGTAGCCAGTTGGCCCGGTGTGATGGCCGCCGATCCCAGTTTGTTTTGCGCCTGGCGCACGGTGTCGCGGTATGCGCCGTTCCACTCGGCCCAGGCGGCGGGGAAGCCGCCGACCTGATACGAATTGCCGCCGATCGCCCACGGCTCGGCGATCAGGTCGACGCCGCTGCCACCGCCGGCAGGGCGGGGCGGCAGTTCGGCGGCGATGCGGTTGAGGGCATTGCCGGCGTCGGTTTTGTCGAAGTTGTAGCAGCCGTGCTGGCAGGTGTTGCCCAGCACCGAGGCCAGATCGAAGCGGTAGCCATCGACGCCGAGGGTGTCCCGCCAGTAGGCCAGCGAATCGACGATCAGGTTCTGGGCGATGGTGTTGCGGGTGTTGTAGTTGCCGCCCACACCGGTGTTGTCCCAGGATGATTGAAAATCGCTGGTGAGACTGTAGTAAGTCGGGTTGTCCAGGCCGCGCATGCCGTAGATGTTATACGTCGTCTTGTCGGCCGGCGTCCAGGCGCCGCCTTCGCCGGTGTGGTTGTACACAACGTCGATCAGTACCTTGATGCCCTGGTCATGGAAGGCCTTGACCATTTCCTTGAACTCGCGGGTCGGGCCGCCGGCCGTCTTGTCGTAGGCGTAGCGGCGGTCGGGCGCGAAGTAGTTGAGGGTCATGTAGCCCCAGTAGTTGTCTCCCGTCGTGCTGGTGGGATCGGCGTCGTTGGTGTCGTTCTGGGTTTCCTGCACCGGCAAAAATTCGATGGCCGTCACGCCCAGGCTGGCGAGATATGCCGCCTTCAAACCCGCGCCCTTATAGGTGCCGCGGTAGGCTGCGGTGGTGCCGCCGTCGTTCATGGTCAGGCCGCGCACGTGGGCTTCGTACACCACGTCGTCCTTGAAGGCACGCGTCGGTTTGCTGCCGGTGGACTGCGTGTCCCCGGCCAGCACGATGCCTTTCGGTGCCGCGCTGCCGCTGTCGATATTGCGGTAGGTGGCGCCGCTGGCATAGATGGTGCCGTTGCTCATGGTCGGCGTGGTGGGATCGTGGCTCATCTCGAGCGCGTACGGATCGTGCAGCAGTTTGTTCGGATTAAAACGGTTGCCGCTGGCGTCGACGTCGCTGATAAAGCCGGTGGCCGACCCTTTCGTCCAGCTGGCGTTGTACGGCCAGTTCGGCCCCCAGGCGCGATAGCCGTAATAGAGCGTGCCGGACAGGCCCTGGCCGCTCAGTGTGGCGGTGGGAATCGATACGCTCCAGACCCCGCCCGAGCCGAGCGTCATCACATATTTCGCCTTTTCGGCGGTGCCGGTCGCGCTGCTATACAAATACAGCTCGATGCGTGTGGCGCGGCTCGAGTAAATTTTAAAGTTGACGTTGGCCTTGGTGGCGTCGTAGCTGGCGCCCAGTTTGCCGGCGTTGATGGCGGCGTGGACGGGGCTGAGCGCGAAGGCGCAGCCCAGCAGCCCTGCGATGAGGGTACGGCGAAAGTACATACAAGTCTCCTGTTTGCCTGATGGCTGTTTTTGTAGTTCGACTACCTGGAGAAATTAAATCACCATAGCGTCATGGTGAAAGCTACGCCTGCTCGTCAATATTCGCAAGTAGTTTTGCAATATGCGCAGCTGGTGGGCGACTTACATGGGGCGGAAACGGTCCTGGAACGCCGCGCTCACCGGCAGCAGCTCTCGATGCCCGGCAATGGCGATCTTGAGTTTGCCGTCATCGTCGCGTTTCAAGGAGGCGATGGCGGACACGCGCACGATCACGCCGCGGTGAACCTGCCAGAAGGTTTCGGGGTCGAGCTGGGCCAGCAGCTCCTTGAGCGGGGTGCGGATGTGGGCGGTGCCGCTGGTCGAGGCGACGCAGGTGTATTTGTCTTCCGACTTGAAATACAAAACCTCGTCGATCGGGATCATGCGGATGGTGTCGCCCACGCTGGCGGAGATCCAGCTGATGCGCCTTGCCGCCGACGGAGTAAGGCGCCCCTGCAAGGCGGCGAACACGGTCGATAAATCGGCGCGCTGGCCGTCGGCGATGCGCTTTTTGATTCGCTCGATGGCCGTGATCAGGCGCTCGCGCTTGACGGGCTTGAGGACATAATCGGCGGCGCCGCTGTCGAAGGCTTCACAAGCATACTGCTCGAAGGCGGTGATCAAGACCACGTGGGTGTGTTCGCCCGCCATGCGCGCCACTTCCAGCCCGCTCACGCCGGGCATGCAAATGTCGAGAAAGGCGATGTCGGGCTTGCAGCGTTCGACGGCTTCCAGTGCGGCCAGGCCGTCTTCGCATTCGGCGACGATGTCCAGCTCGGGCCATAGCGAGGCCAGGGTGGCGATCAACTCCTGGCGCTGGGCGCCTTCGTCTTCGGCGACGATGGCGGTCAATCCGGCGCTCATGCCGACGGCCTGTCGATGACGATGGCGGCACGCGTGCCACCTTCGGCGCGGCTGGCGATGCTCAAACTCGCTGCGGCGCCGAACAGGTTGCGCAGCTGGGCGCGGGCGTTGGCCAGGCCGAGGCCGTGGCACTCGCCGGGCCGTAAGCCGGCGCCGTCGTCTTCGACCGCTACTTCAAGGCTACCGTCAGTTTGCAGGCGGGCGCGCAGGGCGATCGTGCCCGGCCCCGGTTGCGGGCCGACGCCATGTTTGACGGCGTTTTCGACCAGGGACAACAGGATCAACGGCGGGAAGAACAACGGTCTCACGGCTGCGTCGACCTCGACGACGATGCCGATGCGGCCATCCGTGCGGATATTCATCAAGTCGAGGTAGCGCCGGCAAATGTCGATCTGCTTGCCCAGCGTCGCATTGCGCGCGCCGCTCTGGTCGAGCGAGGGCAGGGTCTCCCTGAAGTAATCGGCCATGGCGTCGATGGTGGCGGCGGCGCGCGCCGGATCGGTGGCCACCAGCGAGCGTACCGAGGCCAGCGTATTGAACAGAAAATGCGGTTCCACCTGCGCTTGCAGCACCGACAGGCGCAGCTCGGCTTCGTCCTTCTGCCGGCGCAACGCGGCCAACTCGCGGCTGGTGGCGTAAGCGTCGAGGCGGCGTTTTTCGCCGAGGTAGGAGGCCAGCGCGAATCCGCCGGCGGTAACCAGCAGCACCAGGGTCGAGCCCTTGAGGCTGAGGCTTAGCAGGCGATACAGCAGTACAAACACGTAGGACGGCATCATCGTCTGCGTGGGGCTGGCGGCCATCAGGGCGTCATGGTACGAAGCCACCCACTGCATCGAGACCACGGCGATCGCCAGGCCGGCGACGACGGCGGCCACTACCAGCAGCCGCTCCACCCGTAGCGGCAAGCGGGCGTGGCGCGCCAGGGCGGCCAGCGCCGGCCCCGCGCTGACGGCGAGCAGGGCGCCGAGGCAGCCACGCCAGGCCAGTCCGAAAAAATCGCCCCAGGCGTTCATGCCCGACGCGTGCCAGGCCGCGAAGCCCACGCCGTAGGCGACTGCCAGCGGCCAGAAAATCCAGGCGCGCCGCCAGCACCATTCCCAGCTGAAGGTGGGAAAGGACTGGTAGCGGCTCCAGCGGGGCGGCGGCGCATTGCGCAGGATGGGGTGCGAAAGATCGTTCTGGTTCATGGGTATATGGTATCAAGGCGGCGGCGAATCCGGACTTCATTCGTCGCGCCAATCGGCAGCTTCATCCGGCGCCAACGGGGCTTCGTCGCATGGCCTGCCGGAACCGCCGTTTCGGCTCTACCTTTGCCTCATTCAAACCGAATGATGAAGGAGTCCAGGATGAAAAAAGTTCACGCGCTCGCGCTGGCGGCATGGCTGCTTGCAGGCGCCGCCTCCGCTTTCTCCGCAGCGCCGCAGCCGGCGCTGCGCGTATCGGCGCAGTGGCTGGCGCAGCATCGATCCGATCCCGGCCTGGTACTGCTGCATGTCGGCAGCGAAGCCGAGTATCGCGCCCGCCATATTCCCGGAGCCCGTTTCGTCAGCCTGGCAGACATCGGCGTCGACCGCGCCGAGCTGACGCTCGAGTTGCCAGATGCGGCCGCGCTGCAGCGCCGCCTCGGCATGCTCGGTATCGACCAGTCTTCGCAAGTGGTGGTCTATTACGGCAAGGATCAGGTCTCGCCCGCCACCCGGGTGGTGTTTACCTTGTACGCCGCCGGACTGGGCGACCGGGTGTCGCTGCTCGACGGCGGCATGGGCGAGTGGATCCGCCAGGGTTCGCCCACCTCCACGCAGGTGCCGCCGGCCGTCGCTGCCGTCGGACCGCAAGTGCGCTATCTGCCGGCGGTGGTCGATGCCGCCTTCGTGCAGGCCCACCTCAAAACGCCCGGCTACACCATCATCGATGCCCGCGCCCCCGTCTACTACGACGGACTGCAAGCGAGCGGCGACATGCGCAAGCCGAGAAAGGGGCATATCCCCGGCGCCCTCAATATCCCCTACACCGGCATCGTCAACGCCGACCTGACCATTAAACCGGCGGCTGAACTGGCGGTGCAGTTTCGCAATGCCGGCGTGGCGCCAGGCACGCACCTGATTGTGTACTGCCACATCGGCCAACAGGCCACTGCGATTCTGTTCGCGGCGCGCGAGCTGGGCATCGATGCGGTGCTATACGACGGCTCCTTCGAAGACTGGACCTGGAAAGACGGCGCGGTCGAGGCGAGCAGGGAGCATTGAGATCATGGCTGCCAAACCCTACGCCAATCCCTACGTCGCCGGCGTCGCGCTCGGCCTGGTGCTACTGGCCTGTTTCATACTGACCGGGCAAGGCTTGGGTGCTTCGGGCGCCTTCGCT
>JACXTT010010731.1_pt1 | contig 12323 bp, 12 predicted proteins | sample 9270951 | NCBI WGS metagenome assembly JACXTT01 (sample SAMN15532306, study PRJNA645909) | rock metagenome | isolation source: weathered quartz diorite | place: Puerto Rico | collected 2017-06-21 | reverse complement strand
CTGAAAAAGGATTTTGGCATCCCGAATCCACCACCACCCGCTACCGTGCATCGCTTGGGCGTTGTCGGAGCCGGCTTCATGGGCGCCGGGATCGCGGGAACCGCCATCGCGCAGGGTGGGGTCGACGTGCGGATGAAGGACGCGGACCTGCCTCGCGTGATCAAAGGACTGGCGGCCGCCCGCGAGATCCTCGACGACCGCCTCAAGCGCCGCCGCATCACGAAATACGAGCACGCGCGGCTCGTCGCCCTGCTGTCGGGTAGCGATACTTACACGGGATTCGGGCGGGCCGAGCTCGTCATCGAGGCCGTGTTCGAGGACCTCCAGGTCAAGCAACAGGTCTTGCGTGAGGTGGAGAGCGCTTCGGGCCAGGAGACGGTCTTCGCGTCGAACACGTCGACCATCCCGATCCGTCGGATCGCCGAGGCCGGCAGCCGGCCCGAGCACGTCATCGGCATGCATTTCTTCTCCCCGGTCGCCCGCATGCCGCTCGTCGAGGTAATCCCGTCGGCCCGCACGCTGCCGGTGGTGGTGACCACCACGGTCGCCTTTGGCCGCCGGATGGGCAAGACGCCGATCGTCGTCAAGGACAGTCCGGGGTTCTGGATCAACCGGATCCTCACGCCCTACATGAACGAGGCCGGGCAACTTCTGGTGGAAGGAGTAGCGATCGAGGAGCTCGACCGCCTCATGGTGGAGTTCGGGTTTCCCGTCGGCCCAATCACCTTGATGGACGAGGTCGGACTCGACGTAGGCGAGAAGGTGATCGGCGTGATGCATGAGGCGTACGGCGAGCGTTTCGCTCCCGTACCCGCGTTTGCCGGCATGGTGAAGAGCGGTCGGTTGGGCCGCAAGGCGGGCAAAGGGTTCTATAAGTACGCGGGCGGCAAGAAGGGCGGCGTGGACCCGGCCGTCTACGAGCTGATCGGATCGCAGCCCAACGGTGGGCCCCGGCCCGCCGAGATCATCCAGCGGCTGGTGTTCGTGATGTTGAACGAGGCGGCGCGCGCCGCGGGCGAGGGCATCGTTCGATCCCCGCGGGACGGGGACGTCGGCGCGATCTTCGGGTTCGGATTCCCGCCGTTCCGCGGAGGCCCGCTCCGGCATGCCGACGATTTGGGCGCGGCGCGGATCGTTGGAGAGCTCGAGCGGCTCGCCGACCGGTACGGCGCCCGGTTCGCACCGAGCGACGCGCTGCGCGACCTGGCGCAGCGGAACACGAAGTTCTATCCCTGACACCAGTCCCCGGACACCTATACCGCGCATCTAATGCTCCGCGCCGGCCTGCTGTGGCTCAGCGAGCAGCCTCGCATCTTCCGGTTCATCCGGGGCAACGGTCTTGCCTCGCGGTTCGCCGCGCGCTTCGTCGCTGGTGAAACGGTCGATTCCGGCGTTGCCGCGCTGAAGGCGCTGAACGCGGCCGGCATCACCGCCAGCCTGGACGTACTCGGGGAGTCGGTGCACAACTCCGACGAAGCCCAGGCCGCGCGCGATACCTACCTCGAAACGCTCGATTGCATCGAGGCGGCCCGGGCGGATGCCAACGTGTCCGTCAAGCTCACCCAGATGGGTCTCGATATCGACGAGACGCTATGCGTCGAGAACATGCGTGCCATCATCGCCCGGGCCAAAGCGCACGACTCCTTTGTCCGCATCGACATGGAACAGTCCGACTACACCGAGCGCACGCTGCGACTCTTCAAGCGGAGGTTGCAGCCCGAGTTCGGGAACGCGGTGGGCGTCGTATTACAGTCGTATCTGCGACGCACCGAGCAGGATGTCGACCAGATGATCGCCCTCGGCGCACGGGTCCGGCTGTGCAAAGGCGCGTATCAGGAGCCCGCCACGGTCGCGTTTCCCGACAAGCGCGACGTGGACGCCACTTACATCCGCTGCATGGAGCAGCTGATGCTGCGCGGGAACTACCCGGGCATCGCAACGCACGATGCGCGCATCATCGACCATGCCAAGTCATTCGCGCGTGACAAGGGGATCCTCCCGGCGCGCTTCGAGTTCCAGATGCTGTACGGTGTGCGGCGCGACCTGCAGCTCGGGCTGCGCCGCGAAGGATACAACGTGCGCGTGTACGTGCCCTTCGGCACGCAGTGGTACCCGTACCTCATGCGTCGCCTCGCCGAGCGGCCCGCGAACGTCGCCTTCCTGCTCGGCAATGTCCTGCGGGAGTCCCTACGGAGAACGTGACGGACGGCACGCTCGGCGGCTATCAGCGCGTGCACGAGCGCGCACCGGCGTTCACCGGGAGCGATGGGCAAGCGTACTCGGTGGGCACGTTCGTGGATGAGGCGCCAGACACCCAGGGGCGCTACGGAGCGGCGCTCCTGTTCGTTCGGTGGTCCGCAGCCGGTGATCGGCCCGTCGGCCATGTGGAGACGGAGTACCTCGCGTGGGGAGCGACGCCTGCCGATGCGCTCGCACCCGTTCTGGCTCTGCCCCTCGACGCGGTGAAACGGGAGCTCGATCGCTGCATCGCGCGGCAGGGGCAGGGGCAGCGGCACGCGTGACGACTGGCGTGGTGCTGGCCCGTACGGGCTCGACCTACCGCGTGCACACGGACATCGGCGAGGTGATCGCAGTGCTGCGCGGGAAGCTCAAGCATCGCGATGACGACCGCGTCGTGGCCGGTGACGTGGTCGAGCTCGAGCTGCAGTCGGAGGGCCGCGCCACGATTTCGGGAGTGCGGCGGAGGAAAAGCGTGCTTGCGAGGCGTGCCGCGGGGGAGCGAAGCCCGCGGGCCCAGCCCATCGCCGCGAACGTGGACCAGGTAGTCGTGGTCGCATCGGTGCGGAGTCCCGAGCCCAGTCCCAGGTTCCTCGATCGGTTTCTCGTGATCGCGGCGGCGAATCGCATTCCCGCCGTTATCGTCCTCAACAAGATCGACCTCGACCGGACGGCGCTCGATCGCTTACTGGAGCGGTATACGCCGGCGGGATACCAGGTCCTGGCAACCTCCGTCCGGGTGCCGGAAGGGCTGGCGGCGTTCCGCGACTTGCTGCGGGGGCGGGAATCAGTGCTCGCGGGTCAATCGGGCGTCGGGAAATCGAGCCTCCTCAACGCGCTCGACCCCGGGTTGAACCTGCGCATCGGCGAGATAAGCGCGAAATGGGACACGGGTAAGCACACGACGCGAGCAGCGCTCGTGGTCCCCCTCGCGGGCGCCGGCTATGTCGTGGACACCCCCGGGTTGCGCGAGGTCGGCACCTGGGGCATCGACCCGGAGCTCCTGGCGGTCTGTTTTCCGGAGTTCCGCCGGTTCCTCGATCAGTGCCGCTTTGACAACTGCAGGCATCTCGCGGAGCCGGGGTGCGCCGTGCGGGACGCGGCGGCGCAGGGCGCGTTCGACGTGGACCGCCTGGTGTCCTACCAGCGCCTCTATGAGGAAGTCAGCGTGCCTTCCTGGTCCAGCGATCGGCGTCGCGGGAGGTGACCTTCTGCATCATTTGCGCGAACGCCTGATCCAGGTCGATCCCCTGTGAGTTCGCGAGGCAGATGACCACGAATAGGATGTCGGCGAGCTCCAGCGCGATGGACCCCTCTGCCTCTTCCGGCTTCTTTGTTTTGAGACCGAACCGGTGGTTCAGCTCGCGCGCGAGCTCGCCGACCTCTTCCGCGAGTCGCGCCAGGTTCGTGAGCGGGGGGAAGTACCCTTCCTTATATTGGCCGATCCAGCGGTCGACCGCCTGCTGGGTTTCGCGTAGGGACACAGGAGACTCCTGGTAATCGTGAACGCCGAGCCGCCGCCGCTTGTCACACCGTTTCGCGGCGAGCGCTACGCGCCCCCTGCCGGGGACCAGTTGAGCGCGCGCCTCGCGCCCCCCTACGACGTGATATCTCGCGAGGATCGCGCGCGCTACGCGGCGCGTGAACCCCACAATATCGTGCACCTCATCCTGCCGGAAGCGCCGACGTCCGAGGGGGGGGACCGCTACGCTCATGCTGCAGCGCTTCTCACCGCGTGGCGCGAGCAGGGTGTGCTGCGGTCCGACCCCGGGGAATCGGTCTACGTGCTGGCCCAGGATTATGCGCTCGCGTCGGGAGAGCGGCGCACGCGTCTCGGGCTGATCGCGGCGGTCCGTGCCGAGCCGTTCGCGTCCCGGCGCGTGCGACCGCACGAACGGACCCATTCCGCCCCGAAAGCGGATCGGCTGGCGCTCCTGCGGCAGACGCGGGCCAACCTGGAATCGATCTTTCTGATCGCGCCGGACCGAGACCGCGCGCTGGCGCGGGCGGTTGCCAAGGCGGCGTCCGGCGTGCCCGCGGCCCGCGCCGAGCTCGACAGTGTCGGGCTTCGCCTGTGGGTCGCGTCGGGTGGAACAGCGGCGGAGCTCGCGAAGCTCGCGGGTCGCGCGCAGCTGTACATTGCGGATGGCCATCACCGATACGAGACGGCGGTGGCATATGCGCGGGAGCATCCGGAGGCGGATCGTGTGCTGTCATTCATCGTGTCGGCCGTCGATCCAGGACTTACGATCCTCCCCACGCACCGCATCATCTTCGGCCGGGGGAGCGACCCGGCCAAGCTCGTCGCCGGCTGGCGCGAATGGTTCGAGGTGGGGCGCGTGGCCCCGTGCATGGATCGCATCGAGCGCTTGGCCGAGCTCGGGCGCGACCGAACCGCCTGTATCGTCGCGTTCCCCGACGCGTACGACGTCAGCCTGGTGCTCAACCCCGACGCACGGCTGGATGCAGTCCCGGGGCTCGGTCGGACGCCCGCCGTCCGTTCCCTGGACGTCGCGCGCGTCGAGGCGCTGGTCGTGCAGCATATCTTCGGCGCCGGCACCGCCACGCCATCGCTCGCCTACACGCCGGATCCCTACGCCGCTTTCGAGGCCGTGCGGAGCGAGCGCGCGGCCGCGGCGGTCCTCCTCAACCCGACGAAGGTGGAGCAGGTCTTCGCTGTGGCCGATTCGGGAGACGTGATGCCGCCCAAGTCGACGTACTTCGTGCCGAAGGTGCCGAGTGGGCTTGTCCTGCGCGCTGTCTCGTGATGTGTATGTTACCAGTCTATGACTGGTCGACCGCGCGAGCGCATCCTCGCCAACCTCGAATCCATCTACCGCGAGGCGTACGAACGAGCCAAGACGACGAACGATCAGGCGCGCATGGCCGACCTCGACGCCGTCTACCAGCGGGAGCAGCTCCTCCTCGAAGTCCTGCTCGACATCCGTGACACGCTCGCCGCGCAGCCGGGCGTGGTCGCCGTCTCGGCAGACAAGAGCCCCACCTCCGATCCCATCTCGGCGCTCGAGACGATCCACCGCATCACCAAACTCCGTTGAGGGACCGATGAGCCGACGCGTATACGCGGGAGCGCTGTGCCTTCTTTTCACCGCCTGCGGGCAAAAGGCGGATCTCGTCATCCGCGGAGGCCTTGTGTGGACTGGGCTTTCCACCGGTGCCCCGCACGCCGGGAACGTGGCGATCGCCGGGGGCAAGATTCTCGCGATCGGAGACGACGCGACGATCGCCGCCTACGTCGGCGCGCAGACACAGACCATACAAGCCGAGGGCGGCCTGGTCCTGCCCGGGTTCACCGACGGGCACACCCATTTCGTCGACGGTGGCTTCCAGCTCGCATCGGTCGATCTTCGGAACGCCGCCACCACGGCCGAGTTCATACGGCGAATCAGGCAATACGCCGCCACCTTGAAGCCCGGTGAATGGATCCTGGGAGGGGGCTGGGATCACACGCTGTGGCCCGGACAACCGCTGCCACACCACGAGTGGATCGATTCGGTGACGCCGAACAATCCCGTGTTCGTGAATCGTGTCGATGGTCACGAGGCGCTGGCCAATGCGTTGGCGTTGCGGGCCGCCGGCGTCACGAAGGACACGCCGGCGCCTCCCGGCGGCGAGATACCTCGCGATCCCCGGACCGGCGAGCCGATCGGGATCTTTAAGGATCAGGCGCTCGACGTGATCGGCCGGGCGGTGCCCGAACCGTCGCCCGAGCGGCGAGACTCCGCTCTCGCGCGTGCCCTCGCCCACGCCGCGTCGCTTGGCGTGACCGCCACAGCGCACATGTCAGCGTCGTGGGCCGACTTGGCGAGTTACCGGCGGCTAGAACGGGCGGGCCGGCTCACCCTTCGTGCCGCTCTCTACCTGCCGCTCGACGACTGGCGCACCGTCGCGGACAGCGTGCACCGCGAGGGCTCGACCGACCCCTGGCTGAAGATCGGGGGCTTGAAGGGGTTCATGGACGGCTCAGCCGGCTCGCGCACGGCCTATTTCTTCGAGCCCTACAGCGATTCCGCGGGTTATCGCGGTTTGCTCCAGCATCCCGAGGCGGACATGCGCCGGTGGATCGGCAACGCGGACTCGGCCGGGTTGCAGGTGGCCGTGCACGCGATCGGTGATCGCGCCAACGCCATCCTCTTGGCGATCTACGACAGCGTGACGCGGGCCCACGGCCCGCGCGACCGCCGGTTCCGCGTCGAGCACGCTCAGCACCTGCGCCCCGAGGACATCCCGTCGTTCGGCAGGCTCGGCGTGATCCCATCGATGCAGCCCTATCACGCCATCGACGACGGTCGATGGGTCGAGCGGCGAATCGGCCCCGTGCGTATCAAGACGACGTACGCATTCCGCACGCTGCTCGATAGAGGCGCCAAGCTCGCCTTCGGATCCGACTGGACCGTGGCGCCGCTCGATCCGATCCTCGGTGTGTACGCCGCGGTCACCCGCCGCACGCTCGACGGCAAGAATCCCGACGGCTGGGTTCCCGAGCAGAAAATCTCCGTCGGAGAAACGCTGCGGGCCTACACGGCGGGGAACGCATACGCGACCTTCGACGAAGCGACTCGAGGAGCGCTGGCCCCCGGCTACGACGCCGACGTCGTCGTGCTGGATCGGAATCTCTTCGCGATGGCCCCCGATTCCCTGGACCGGGCGCGCGTCCGCTACACGATCGTGGGTGGCAGGGTGGTGTTCCGGCGCTAGCCGGAGTACGTGAACCCGGCACCATCGAGCATGAGCGGCTTGGCGCCGTCGCGCTCAACCCCCGCCCCGAGGATCTCGCCCAGGACGATCGTGTGATCCCCACCGGGGAGTGTGGCGACGACGCGACACTCCACCCAGCCGATGGCGTCCGAGAGTACCGGGACGCCGGAGGCCGGTGCCGGCTTGGTCTTGATCCCCTTGAGCTTCTGCGAAGCGGCGCCCGATGGCCGCCCGAGCTTTTCGGCGACCTCTCGCTGCCCGTCGTGCAAGCAGCTGATGGCGAAATGGTGCGCGTCGCGAACCATGGCAATGGTCTTGGAGGTGTTTTCGATCGCCACGGCCACCATCGGGGGATGGAACGAGGCCTGCATCACCCACGACGCCGTGCTGGCGTGCTCGTCGCCCTCGTGCTTGACGGTGATGGCGTATAGGCCGTAGGGGAACAGGCGGAGCGCGGCTCGCGCGGTGGCTGGGTCCATGCAGGAATATGTCGCAAATACGCCCTTCCCGGACAGCGGCGTGCGGGCCAAGTTAGCCGGGTCTGTCTGCTGGAGATGTCGATGCTTCGGACTTCTGCATCGCCGGCCTCCGTCATCGGGCCGGCGCTCGTCGCCGTGTTCTCTGGTCGAGCTCGTGGTCAGGACGTGGACTTCCCCCCGTCGGGCAAGCAGCTCTCGCAGATCGAAGCGATGGCGCACGACGACTCGAGCGAGGCGTCGTTACACTATTACCGCGGCCTCGGCTACTGGGGAAAGCACAAGCTCGACGAGGCGGGCAGTGCGTTACGACTCGCGATCCAGCTCGATCCACGGTATGCCGAGCGCTTTTACCGGCGTGCCTTCATGATCGACCCGCTCGTGAGCTTGCGCATCATGTCGCTCGTCTGGCCCGTGGACGAGCGCGGGTTCGGTGAGTACACGAGCGAAGAGTCACAACTCTACCAGCTGTATTTCGAGGGGTTCGTCGACCTGAGCAACCTCTCAAAACTCCCATAGCGATTGGCGGCCATGACCCGGCTTTCCCTCATCGCCCTCGCCCTGCTCGCCGCACCGGTGGCAACGTCGGACGCCCAACAACCTCCCTCGCAAGGACGCTCTGCTTACGAGGAGCTGCAGACCTTCTCCGGCGTGCTGAACCACATCCGCGTGAACTACGTCGATTCTGTGACCTACGCGCAGCTCGTCCGGGCCGCGATCGACGGTGTCCTGCATTCGCTCGACCCGCACAGCCGCTTCGAGTCGTTCGCCGAGCACGACAAGGCTGGCAAGCTCGCACACGGCGAGCTGGGCGTCACCGGTTTGGTCCTCGAGGACGTGGATGGGTTTACCAGCGTGCTGGCTGTCCTCGCGAAGAGTCCGGCGGACAAGGCCGGCATTCAACCCGGTGATCGGCTGACACTCGTCGACGATACCACGATTGCCGGTCTCGATCCGCGCGCCGTAGAGCTCCGGCTCGCCGGCGATAAGGGTTCGAAAGTGCGCCTGCGGTTCGAGCGCGGCTCACGCCTGGAGCCCGATACCTTCTCCGTCACCCTGAAGCGGGAGTTCGTCAAGGAGTTGTCGGTGTCGAGCGTTCGGCTCGCCGATGCCCAGACCGGCTACGTGCGTCTGGACGAGTTCGGCGAGAAAGCCGCCTCCGAAGTGCACGACGCGATTCGGCGACTCCGGAGTCAGGGAGCCGCTCGGATCATTCTGGACCTGCGTCGGAATCCCGGTGGTGTGGTCACCGCGGCCGTGGAGCTTGCCTCCGAGTTCTTCCCGAAGAACACCGTCGTGTTCAGAACCCGCGGGCGCAAGAAAGACGTCGATACGACCTACACCACCAGGCACGATGGCGATTTCGCCGACGTGCCGCTGATCGTGCTGATCGATGGGGGAAGCGCCAGCGCCGCCGAGGCGCTGGCGGCGTCCCTCCAGGATCACGACCGGGCGCTGCTCATGGGACGGCGTAGCTTCGGAAAGGCGCTCATTCAGACGGGCTTCATCACGCCCCAGGGAGACGTCGTCTGGCTCACCATCGGCCGAGTGATCACGCCCAGCGGGCGCTTCATCCAGCGGCGGTATCGCGGCCTGCGGTACGAGGAATACCGTGAGTTCGGCGGGGTAGGAGGCGCCGGCGAGGACACGCTCGAGGTCTTCCACACCGACCACGGCCGGCCCGTGCGCGGCGGCGGCGGCATCGCGCCCGACGTCGAGCTCCCCAAACCGGCCACCGTTCCCGTGTGGTGGAGCGCCGCGTCGGACTCCGCGTTCGATACGAGCGTGGCTGATAGCTTTGCATCGACGCTCCCGCCGACGCCCGCGGCTCGCGCTGCATGGATGACCGCCCGAGCCGAGTGGCAGGCCAAGCTGGTCGTGCCGTTCGAGGAGCGCGTTCGCAGCCGCTTCCACGTGACGGCACAGCCCGACTCGATGCTCGCGGCACGGATCGGACGGAACTTGGCGATCCGCGTCGCCGAAGTGCGCTGGGGAGCGGACGCGCGCGACGAGTTCCTCGTCCGCAACGATCCCGACATCCGCGCAGCGCTCGACTCCTTTCCCCGGATCGAGCGGCTTCTGAGCGCCCCGAAGTAGGACTATCTTTGGTCCATGGCGACGCGCGCTCAACCCCGGCCCCCCCCCCGGCCCCGGGCAAAGGCCCTGTCCAAGGGCGACCTGCTCGACATGTACCGGATCATGCTTTTGTCGCGGCGGCTCGACGATAAGGAGATCCAGCTCAAGGGGCAGAACAAGATCTACTTCCAGATCTCCGGCGCCGGCCACGAAGCCGTGCTCGTCGCGGCCGGCAAGGTCCTGCGTCCCGCCTACGATTGGTTCTATCCTTACTATCGCGACCGCGCGCTCTGTCTCGCCCTCGGCATGACCCCGACCGAGATGCTCCTGGCTGCCGTCGGGGCGGCCGACGACCCCAACTCCGGCGGGCGTCAGATGCCCTCGCACTGGGGGCATAAAGCCCTGAACATCGTGAGCCAGTCGAGCCCGACTGGCACCCAGTTGCTGCAGGCCGTAGGGTGCGCCGAGGCCCGCCTCAAGTACGAGCGGGTCGAGGGCCTGCCCGAGCGGCCGGTCCACGACGACGAGCTGGTCTACGTGTCCGCCGGGGACGGGACCACGAGCGAAGGAGAGTTCTGGGAAGCGCTCAACAGCGCCTGCAACCTGAAGCTGCCCGTCCTCTTCCTGATCGAAGACAACGGGTACGCGATTTCGGTCCCCATCGAGGTCCAAACCCCGGGTGGCTCCGTATCGAAGCTCGTCCGCAACTTCCCCGGCCTGCTGGTCGAGGAGGTGGACGGCTGCGATCCCGTGGCGTCCTACGAGGTGCTCCTGCGTGCGTCCGAGTACGTGCGCCAGGGCAAGGGACCGGCGCTCGTGCACGCCAAGGTGCACCGGCCGTACTCGCACTCGCTTTCCGACGATGAGCGCCTGTACCGCCCACCCAAGGAGCGCGACGAGGAGGCGCGGAGCGACTGCCTGGCGGTGTTTCCGAAGCGGCTCGTGTCGGAAGGCTTCGCGACGGAGGCCGAAATCGAGGTCGTGCGGCGACAAGTGGAGGACGAAGTCACGGTCGCCGCCGACATGGCTCTCGCGTCTCCACAACCGGAGCCCGAGACCGCGCTCCTCTATGTGTATTCGCCGGACGTGGACCCCACGTCGGAGCAATTCGACACCGAGGACGATCCGCAATTCGCGGGTGACCCGACGACCATGGTGGACCTCCTCAACGCGTGCATGAAGGACGAGATGGCGCGGGATCCCCGAATCCTCGTATTCGGGGAGGACGTGGCCGATGTGAGCCGCGAGCAGTACCTGGAGCTGGTCAAGGGGAAGGGCGGCGTATTCACCGTCACCCGCGGGCTGCAGCGCCGATTCGGGAGCGAGCGAGTTTACAACTCGCCGCTCGCCGAGGCCAACATCGTGGGCCGCGCCATCGGGCTCGCGACCCGCGGCCTGAAGCCGGTGATCGAGATTCAGTTCTTCGACTACATCTGGCCCGCGTATCACCAGCTCCGGAACGAGCTCGCGACGATGCGCTGGCGCTCGAGCAACGCCTTCTCGAGCCCGGTGGTCGTGCGGGTCACCTACGGGGGATATCTAAAGGGCGGGTCCATTTATCACTCGCAGACCGGTGCGGTCGTCTTCACCGCCGTTCCCGGACTCCGCGTCGTGTGTCCGAGCACGGCGCTCGACGCGAACGGGCTGCTGCGCACCGCCATCCGCTGCGACGACCCCGTCCTGTTTCTCGAGCACAAACACCTCTATCGCCAGACCTACAACAAAGCGCCGAACCCAGGGCCGAATTTCCTCATCCCGTTCGGCAAGGCCAAGGTGGCGCGCGAGGGCCGAGACCTGACCGTGGTCGCGTACGGGGCGGTGGTGCAACGCTCGCTCGTCGCCGCAAAGCAGCTCGAGGAGCAGGACGGCGTCAGCGTGGAGGTCATCGACCTCCGGACGCTGTCGCCGGTGGATTGGGAGACGGTGGTCGGCTCCGTGCAGAAGACCAACAAGGTACTCGTCGCCTACGAGGACTCGCTGTCTTGGGGTTACGGGGCGGAAATCGCCGCGAGAATAGCGGACGAGTGCTTCCCGTGGCTCGATGCGCCGGTGAAGCGCGTCGCGGCGACCGATACCTTCGTCGGGTACGCCCCCCGGCTCGAAGATTTCATCCTGCCGCAAGTGGAGGATCTCGCGCGCGCAATGCGCGACCTGCATGCGTTCTAGCGCCGCCCGCGCGTACGCCCTGCTGTTTTTTCTGTCCGGGGCAACGGGTCTGGTCTACGAGCTGTTGTGGGTACGCGTCCTGTATCAGACGTTCGGCTCCACCCTCCAATCGGTGACCACAGTTGTAGCCGCCTACATGGGCGGCTTGGGGCTCGGCGCGTGGATGCTCGGACGCCGGGCCGACCGGACTCTCCGACCGGCTGCACTGTACGGATGGCTGGAGATGGCCATCGGCGCGTTCGGCGCGATCTCACCGTTCGCCCTGGCGCTGGTGCACCGTGCCTACATTGGATTGGCGAGTGGATTGCAGTTGAGCGGCGGGGCGAGCGTCGCACTACGGTTCGGGCTCGCGGCCCTCGTGCTGCTCATGCCGACCACACTGATGGGCGGCACACTTCCCGTGCTCACGCGCGCCTTTACCGGCGCCGAGCGCGACGAGCTGCAACGCTCGCTCGGCCTCTTGTATGGCCTGAATACACTCGGGGCGGTCGTGGGCACGGCCCTCGCGGGACTGTTTCTGATCGAGCACGTCGGCATCCGCGCGAGCCTGTGGGCGACCGCCATGGTGAACGTCGCGCTCGGCGTCGGCGCGCTTGCGCTCGCCCAAACGAACCCGCCGTCATCGCCCGCTGCTCCGGTGCCGTCCCC
>JACXTT010010730.1_pt1 | contig 12325 bp, 7 predicted proteins | sample 9270951 | NCBI WGS metagenome assembly JACXTT01 (sample SAMN15532306, study PRJNA645909) | rock metagenome | isolation source: weathered quartz diorite | place: Puerto Rico | collected 2017-06-21 | reverse complement strand
GGCTCGGACTCCCGCCGATTTGGTTCAGGCCGTCGGCCAAGCCCTGGCCAAAGTTAGTGCCAAAGACGCTCTCGGTTGGTTTGTCTCTTGTGGCTACAGTTTTTGTTGAAGCGCTCTAGCGAAGGCTAGCGAGAAGCGATCAGCTTCGGGGCTTGCTCAGCACCCTTGGGGCTCATGTAGGTCTGCCGGGCAGCCGCGCCTTTGCAGCAAGCCGTAGCTTGGGCCGTGGAGCAGCAACCGGATGTGCTGGTCTTGGTTGTGCAAGCTGTTTTGTCTTTAGCGGTACAAGTCTTGGAATCGCCCGCCTGGGCGGCGACGGCAAACGCCACGACTACGAGGGACAGGATGAGTTTTTTCATTGGGGCTCTTATACGCGTTTTTTGGAGGAATTCAAGTGTATTTCGCGATTTTTTGGTTCCTTTGTTTCGGGAACAAGAGTGGTGCCCTGGTACTCGAACATAGAGACAGGCTGAGATATGAAGAAGACTCATTTCACGATTCCGATGGGAAAGCTGATCGTTGGTACATGCTTGTGTGCGTTTGGGTTAGACGTCCGGGCGGTCCAAACCAGCGTGACGATCGGCAACAATTTTTTTAACCCCTCGAGCGTTTCAATCAATGTAAATGACTCGGTCAGATGGACTTGGTCGAGCGGGAGTACACCTCATTCTACGACGAGCAACACGAGCTTATGGGATTCGGGCCAGCACCCCAGCCCTTTTTCGTTCACCAATTTTTTCACGAGCGCCGGCAATTTTCCTTACTTTTGCACCGTCCACCCTTTCATGACCGCTTCGGTAACCGTCACGGCGCCCAACCAACCGCCAAGTGTGAGTATCACGAATCCGGTCAGCGGCGCGACTTTTGCCGCGCCCTGGTCAGGTATTTTGAAAGCAACGGCCACCGACAGCGATGGCTCGGTGACCAACTTGGAGTTTTTCAGGGATTCGACATCACTCGGGTCTGTCGCAAGTGCGCCCTATAACCTGCCGGTCAACAATCTGGCCGCCGGCGCGTTCACGCTCACCGCCGTCGCAACGGACAACCTTGGCGCCAAGAAAACATCTGCCGGTGTGAATATTTCCGTGGTAACACCGGTAGCCATCGCGCTGAGTGCTCCTCAGAGATTGTCGGCTACCCAATTTCGCTTCAATTACACTGCCAACGCGGGCTTGACTTACGTGGTCGAGCGGTCCGCGACCGTTTCGAACTTCGTCAACATTGCCACGAACACCGCCGGCAGCAGCAGCGTGACGTTCACCGACGGGAATGCCAATGGCAGCATGAATCTATACCGTGTGAGACGACTTCCCAATTCGTGAGACAGAACGCGTTCGGAGATTGTGTGCTGCGAGCCCCGGCCGGCCTATTTCTTGTCGGTGCCACAGTTGCCAGGGTGCAGCTGGGTCATGAGCTATGAAGGGGACTGCACCGCTAGCTCGTGGCCCGTGGCCAATGTATCGCCAGAACCCTCGACACACGGGTCGTGCGGCCGTTTTTCCTGCTGCTCGCTTCGAGCACGCGCCTTGAAAGCAGGTGGCCTCGCAGGGCCCAGCTCGACCGATTTCAGTGGCTTCCCCATTAGTCCATCAACGAATTGACTGGCGGCATGTTGTTTGCGCAATAGCTGCGTTTGGAATCGGGCTGAGTGGCTGCGGGCGACAACCGAATGTTTCTACGGCGCGGTCGGCCGGCACGAATACTGCCTTCCGCACCTTCGAGGCGCGGGGAGTCATTCGTGAGCTCCGTCCGGATACCGACAGAGTTGTCATTCAGCACGAGGCCATATCAAATTACATGGACGCGATGACCATGCCCTTCAATGTCCGAATTGGAGCTGAGTTGAAAAGGTTGCGAGCGGGCGACGTGGTGAGCTTCCGGTTGCGCGTAAGTGAGACCGATAGCTGGATCGACCGGATCACCAAGAGAGGCGGGAAAAGCGGCGATGCCGGAAGGAGCACAAATCCTTCGCCGACAACTGCCGAATCAAAGCCGATCCGGCATCCGTTGCTGGACTACCCATTCACGAACGAATTGGGAAAGGCGGTGAGTTTGAGCGAGTTTCGGGGACAGGCATTGGCGATCACCTTTTTCTTCACTCGCTGTCCGATCCCGAATTTCTGCCCACGGCTGTCACGGAATTTCGAGGAGGCGCAACTGCAGCTCAAGTCTATGCCCGGCGCGCCGACCAACTGGCATTTGCTTTCGGTGTCATTCGATCCGTCGGTTGATACGCCGTCAGTGCTGAAAGCGTACGGTGAGCAATACCATTACGATCCGAAACATTGGAGCTTTTTGACTGGCGCGGCGGACAAGATCACCGAACTGGCCCGATTGTCCGATGTGAAGATCGAAAAGGAAGGCGCGTTCTTCAATCATAACTTTCGCACGTTGATCATCGATGCCTCCGGCAAATTGCAGATGAGTTTCCCGATAGGTGGAAATCTGTCCGAGGCGATTGCGCGTGAACTGACCAGGGCCGCCGCCGTGACCAACAGGCCAGCAGAAGGTGAAGGGCTTGAAGGTGCGCCGCACCAGCAACGATAACTCCCTGTTTGCGAGATGATATCTCAGCGGACCTTAACCCCAGGATTTCCTTCCATTGTCGCGAGCAATAGCTTCCGTAGTCAGCTAATCAGCTTCCGCGCCTTCGCCAAAGCCTCTTCAAGCTTCGCGGCTTCCTTCCCGCCGCCGCGTGCATTATCGGGCCTGCCGCCCCCTTTGCCGCCTACCAGCGACGCAATTTCCTGGATGATTTTGCCTGCTTGAAACTTTTTCGTCAGCTCAGGCGAGACCGTGGCGACGAGTGAGACGGTTCCGTTGGCGACGCCGCCCAGGACCACCACGCCCTGGAAATGGCCCTTGAGGGCATCGGCAACGGCCTGCAGGGCGTCGCCGTCCGCCGCGCCAAGATTTTCCACGATGGCCCTGGTTGAGCCGACGGTTTGTGCTTTGCCGGCCAGGCGGCAGGCTGCTTCGCCCGCTTGCTTTTGCTGCATCGTTTTGAGCTGCTTCTCCAGCTCTTTTTGTTGGGCCAGCATCGATTCAATTTTGTTCTCCAATTCGCCCACGGGCGAATTGACTTTGCCGGAAAGCGTCTTGATGAGACGTAGCTCCTCATTCGCTCGTTTGTACGCTTCCAGGCCCGACACCGCCTCGATGCGCCGGATGCCGGCGGCGATGGCTGATTCAGCGACAATTCGAAACCATCCAATCTCGCCCGTAGCGCGGGTGTGTGTCCCGCCACACAGCTCCATCGAGTAGCCGTCGAGCTGATCCTTTTGTCCTCCGATTTGCACGACACGAACAGTGTGGCCGTACTTCTCCCCGAAGAGTTGCATGATGTCTTTTCGAGACTTAACGTCGGCGTAATTGGCCTCAACCCAACTCACGCGCGCATTTTCGAGGATGCGTTCATTGACGAGTTTCTCGACGTCGGCCACTTGCTCCGGCGTGAGCGGCGGGCTGCTGAAATCAAACGTGAGTTTTTCAGGGCCGACATATGAGCCTTTCTGCGCGGCATCTTTGCTGACGACTTCGTGCAACGCCCAGTGTAAGAGGTGCGTGACCGTGTGATGGCGCTCGATAGCTCGGCGGCGCGCAACATCCACTTTAGCCTCCACCGGGGTGCCAATCGCCGGCGGCTCGTCTCCCTCAATAATATGCAGAGAAGTTAAATGCACCTTCTTCGTGTCAACAACAGGCCAAAGGTTTGCGCCAGCTGAAATTGTCCCTGTATCACCAACTTGTCCACCCATCTCTGCGTAGAATGGTGACTCCGGAAGAACCACCGCCCAGCGTTTTCCCTGCGGTATTGCAGTGAGGACACGAGATGATAATTTTATGCTCTCATATCCAACAAACGTGGTCGCTGACACCAAATCCACGCCCTCCTGAAGGGCAACAACCGTCTTCTTTTGCGCGGCGCGGGCGCGGGACTTCTGTTCTTCCATCAGCCGGTCGAAGCCGGCGACATCGACGGAGAGGTCACGCTCACGGGCCATCAACTCGGTCAGGTCGAGCGGGAAGCCGTAGGTGTCATAGAGCTTGAAAGCGAAGGCTCCAGAGATGACTTTCGTGTTCGTGTTCGTCGGGCTGAGGGTTGCGCCGCCTTCGCCTCCGACTTTGGCCTTGGAATCCTGGTTGACCTGCTGAACAACATCAAGCATTTGCGACCTTGTCAACTCATCCATGCGCAGCCGCTCGCATTCTTGGGTAAATAGTTCAATTCCCCTGTCCAGCGTCTGATTAAACGCCTCCTCCTCGCGCTGGATGATTTGCTCGATGTGGTCTTGTCTAGCGCGGATTTCGGGGAAGACATGGCCCATGGTGTCGGCTACGACAGAGACCAGCTTGTAGAAAAAGGGCTCGTGGAAACCGAGGGTACGTCCGAAACGCACGGCGCGACGCAGGATGCGCCGAAGGACGTAATTGCGATCCGTGTTGCCGGGCTGGATGCCGTCGGCGATGGCAAAGCTTAGCGCGCGGATGTGATCGGCAATAACGCGGAAGGCGATGTCGATTTTCTGCTGATCAGTGTCGCCGGTGCTGCCGGGCTTCGGCAGGGTGCCCCTATATTTCTTCCCGGAGAGCTTTTCCAGTTCGGCGAAGATCACGGTGAAAATGTCCGTGTCGTAAGCAGAAGGCAGATCAGAAAACTCCCTAAAGCCCTTCGTGCCCGCATAAAAGCCGGCGATGCGGTCAAAGCCCATGCCTGTATCCACGTGGTTTGCAGATAGAGGCGAGTACGTGCCATCGGGATTCGCATTGAACTGGATGAAGACGTGGTTCCAGATTTCGATGCAGCGCTCGGCGCCGGCATTGACCAGAACGCGCGCGGCCGGCTCATCATCTGATGGCAGCAGGTTGAAATGGATTTCCGAACACGGACCGCAGGGTCCGGTGTCGCCCATCATCCAGAAATTATCTTTTTTGCCGCCGTGGACGATGTGGATCGCGGGGTCGAGTCCTTCTTTGTGGAAAATCCCGGTCCAGACGTCGGCGGCTTCTTGATCGAATTCCGCCGGATCGCCTTTCGCCTTATCGGGGGCGTAAACGGTTGCGAAAAGGCGTTTAGGTGGAATCCCCCAGACCCTTGTAAGAAGCTCCCAACCCCAGATGAGCGATTCCCTTTTGAAATAGTCGCCGAAGGACCAGTTGCCAAGCATCTCGAAAAACGTGAGGTGATAAGTGTCCAGCCCGACGTCTTCGAGGTCGTTATGTTTGCCGCCGGCGCGGATGCACTTCTGGGTATCGGCGGCGCGCTTGTCGCTGCCCGCAATGGCGCCCGGCCATTTCGAGACATCGGGCGCGCGCTGGCCAAGGAATATCGTCACGAACTGGTTCATGCCGGCGTTCGTGAACAGCAAATTGGGCGAGTCGGGCAGCAAGCTCGCCGACGGCACGATAGTGTGGCCTTTCGATTTGAAGAAATCCAGGAACGATTGTCTGATTTCAGCACTCGTCATCGGCAGAATTATGGCTGAAGAGGTCGCATTTGGCTGTCTCTAATTTTTCTGGCCGAGATCCTTCTACGGCGTCTGCTCGGTGGCGGCTTTCATTTCCTTGAGCATCTCGCCCATCGAAAGATTCGACCAGCCGTGGCCCTTTCCCGGGCCGTAAACGATTTTTGCGTCGGCTGGTGGATCAGTCCCGCGGAGATATTCGTCCAGCAGGTGAACGGCGTTGTTCAAAAAATATTGGTCCGCATCGCCGGCGGCTATGTGCAGCTTGCCCCGAAGCTTCGGTCCCAGGGTTTTCCAGTTTTCTTCCAGCACCAGCCTCAGGTCATATTTCTTCACTTGCTCGGCGATGTCGCGGCGAATCTGGCCAGTCTGCGGGTCCCACAGCGGGATGGGCAAGCCGTCGGCGCCCCTCGGGCTGAAGACTGCGTTCCAGGCGCCCCACTGTCCACCGGACGTGGTAAAGCAGTCGCCGCGGCCAAGGAGGTTCTCGGCCCCAACCTCGCGGCGCATGGTCAGCGTGACATCACCTCTTAGGTCGCGCGCGCTGGGCCGTTCGTTGCCGTGCCTGTTCACGTAGGCGTTGTCATCGCGGTAGAGGTCCATAAGTTGAAAGGCGCGGAAATCCACCGGGTCCGGGCACGAGGCCCATGCACCGTTAAAGAAGTCTGGATAGAAAATCTGCAATGCCAGCGCCACCCATCCGCCCGTTGAAGTGCCCGAGAGTACGCGCGTCCGCGGCTGGCCGAGGACACGAAACTTCGATTCGACCCATGGAATGAGCTCCTGGACGAGCGCGTCGCCATAAGGACCATTGTTGGCCGAGTTGACGTAGTAGGGATCTCCGAACGGACCGGCGCCGTCCAGTTGCAGCAGAATGAACCGCGGCGAGTCGTCTGCCATCCAGGTGTTCCCGAGCAATTGGCTGATTGCGGAGTAACGGGTGTTGAACCCGCCGATACGTACCCAGAGCGGGTATCGGCGCGTCGGGTCAGTGGCGTAATCGCTTGGGAGCAGGATGCCGGCCCGGAGATAGATGGTCCGGCCATGAAAGCGGCTCAGGAGCGGGGATTCAATTCTGATGAACTTGACTTGCTCGGTGTCTCGTCGTAACTGCTCGGGCGGAATTTGCTGGTTTATCTCGAGCCTTACGACCTCGCCTCGCGCCGGGTCAAGGTGGACAGTTTTCGCGAGACTGAAAAGATTGCCGGACGAGGCGGGCGATCGGAGATCGCGATTTGAATCGAACAAAGCCTGGACGGAGTAATCTCCTGCGGGTAATGCGGCAAAGCTGGCGAGCGGAAAGCCAAGCGAGGTTTGATCTACGATTGCTGGTTCGTCAGGGGAGAAGCTCGTCACATCGCGCGCGAAAGCTTGCGGAGCGTCCGAGCCGGTTCGGCCCAGCGCGTTGCGTGGATTTGGGTTATTCGTTTGGCCGAGAATGACAAAAAGCCGTCCAGCTTGCTGGTTTGTAGCCAGGTCTTTGGCAAGGCTGATCTCGAAGCGAATCGAGGCGGCCATTAGCGTGAAGGTGCTGGCCAGGCAAAACAGACAACCGAACAGAGTAAAGACGCGTCTCAGCATGACGGGCGAAAGATACGTGACTTTGATACGCAATCGCGCCTCACTTGGCCAGATCGGACGCATGGCCAGTCGCAAGGGGCTGGGGCTCGCGGCACAATTTTTGAACGACCAGCAGGGCGGTTAGCAGCGAAATTCCACTGCAAATCAGGTAAGGCGAGGGAGCTGAAATATCCAGTAGGGTCGCCGCAAAAACGGGTCCGACGATTCGGGCGAGGCTGCCGGCACTTTGGGCTACGCCGATGGTTGCCCCTTGCTCGTGCGCTGGCGTCAGATTGGAAAGCAACCCAAACACCGGCGGTCGGGTCAGGCTCGAACCGATCGACAGGAGGCTGAGTACTGCCAGCAACAGGAGCCACGCACCCGTGCCACTTCCCTTAATGAACGGCATCGGCGCCAAGCCCAATGCCACCAGAAACAAGCTGTTGGCGATAACGCGCGGTTCGCCGCTTTTTTTCACAATGCGACCGATCGCCCCACCCTGCACAACTGCACCAATGATTCCGCAATAGGCGAAGAGGTAGCCGATGATTTTTGCATCCTGATCCCGGCGCGCGTCGAGGTGGAAATTTCGGCCAATCAAGAGGCCGAGCGTCGTTTCAAAACAGGTGAAACAAAAAGTGGCCAGGAAAAAGACCACCACAAGTAATCCGATTTTGGGATGACTGAGCGTGTGCAGCCACTGCGCCATCCGGGGCCGTGCCGCGACATGTTCGGAGCTCTGTTTCCAACTCTCGGGCAGAATCGCCAGCGTCAACCCAAAGTTGATCGCGCATAAGGCCGAAGCCACCCAGCCTGGCCCCTGGACTCCAGTTAAGTGGATGCTGAGGCCTCCCAGGGCGGGGCCAAAAATGAAACCCAGACCGAACGCCATGCCGATCAAGCCCATTCTTCTCGACCGTTCAGACGGCGGCGTGATGTCGGCAATGTAAGCCTGGGCCACGGTAATGTTGGCACCGCAAATTCCTGCGAACACGCGCGAGCCGAGCAATACCCATAAAGCCAGCGGCGGCTTCAGGGCTGAACCGATCGCGAACATGGCATATGACAGCGCCGCCCCGGCGGTGCTTACCAACAGAACGGGCCTGCGTCCGATCAGATCGGAGAGGTGGCCCCAGCCAGGCGCGAACAGAAACTGCATGGCCGAGAAGGAGGCCATGATCGCGCCGATCATCCATCCGCGCGCTCCCAAATTGCGTGTGTAAATCGGCAGCAGGGGCAGCACGATGCCGAAACCAATCAGGTCGATGAAGACCGTGAGAAAAATGACGAGAACCGAGGGCTTTCTCATTCGCGCCAGATGACGGCCCGAAATGGGAATTCAAAATGAAGTCGAAACCGCATCGCTAAAGTCTATTTGCGCTCGAACGCGAGTCAAGCGGTGTGGGCAGCGGCAACTCGCACTTCCGTAGCGGCGTCTCGTAAGAGCGCCGCATTCTTCAATTTTCAATTCCACCACGAAGCGCGGCGCTCTTACGAGACGCTGCTACATGGATCGGGTTGACCGCGCTCCCCGGATAGTCAATCAGCCGTGCCGGGCTGGATTTGAGCGTCCGTCGAAGGAAGCGCGCTTGAGAAGTGGACGCGGCTGGCTCAAATCTGGACAGCAAAAGACCCGCGAGTCGCGAAAAAACGCATGAACTGTCGGCTTCAACGATTGCCCCCGGGGTTGGCGCTGAACCTGCGAATAAGCGCGTATTGAGATTGCATACCGCCCGGTGTTGTAGCAAAATCGGGGCAACGCTCGCATTGGGGCGGTAGTGCCGCCATAAAATTTAAGAGCCCCGAAGGCGAAAGCGATGACTGCAAACTTGACTTGTGACACCATGGCCCCGGCCAAATCAAACAGTGTAAAGGACACGCGCGCGCGGATCCTGCTGGTGGACGATCACGCCGTAGTGCGCTTCGGCATCGCGCAGCTCATCAACCGGCAGTCGGATATGGTGGTTTGCGGCGAGGAGGAGGATGCGTCTCGCGCGATGAGCGCGATCAGTACGCTCAAGCCTGCGCTCGTCATTGCCGATATCTCGCTCAAGGACAGCAGCGGCTTGGAATTGATGCGCAACATCAAGGCGCAGCATCCGGGCCTGCCGGTCCTGGTGGTTAGCGTCCACGATGAATCGATCTATGCCGAGATTGCATTCCGGGCCGGCGCCCTGGGTTACTTGATGAAGGAAGAGGCGCTGGAAAAGATTCTGACCGCCATCCGGCGTGTGCTCACCGGGGCGATTTACGTCAGCGACCGACTCGCGGCTAAAATGCTGCAGCAACAGGTACGCGGGCAATCGGACATCAGCGAGTCCCCCGTCAAAGGTCTCAGCGACCGCGAGTTGGAAGTCTTTCAACTCATCGGCCAGTGGAAAAAGACACGTGAGATCGCCGACGAATTGCACCTGAGCATCAAGACCATTGAGTACTATCGCGAACAGATAAAACGGAAGCTCAACTTGAAAAATGCGGGCGAGCTCACCCAATACGCTACTTCCTGGGTGCAGCGCGAAATACCCACTTAAGAAGAGCTCCAAGTTCCAAGGTCCAAAAACCAAAGAAGCTCCGGGACACAAGCTCCAAATTCCTAATCAGTCCTGCCTAACGGCGAGGTGACTTTGGAATTTGGAGCTTGGTCCTTTTTTGGTCTTGAGATTGGGTTTTTGAGCTTTCCGTTGATCGGGGATTCCCCTGGCTGGCATTCCGCAATCGCACCGGGATAACAAACCTGTCCGCCCCTGATTGTTGATTCATAGGCCTGCTCTAAACTGAAGCAGGTAGAAAAGTGAGATTTGGGCACCTATGAATCGGGAACTGAATTCAGTGCGCGCAGTACGGACGCTATTGATCCAGTTATTGCTGTTGGGTGCGGGCATGAACAGTCTCGCCACGTCAATCACGTTGGAGGGTCAGAACAAGGGCGACACCAATAATTGGTATGCCGGCAATCTTCTGAATTGGGAAGAACTGGACATGATTCCCTGCCGGGTTCACTGGGTAAACGCTCAAGGAAACAATCAGACTGTCAGGCTTGATTTTCCGCACATCAATAGCGGCAATCCCGGGATCGAGAGCCTTTTCTATTTCAGCACCTCCTCGAATGTCGTGTTCGCCTCCCCACCAACCTTGTTCGCCCCGCTTTCCTCGGGGACGTGGTCTTACACGTTTACGGTTAACATTCTGGATGGACAGCCGGCGTTTGTTAATTTCTGTACTCGCCTTGCGGCCGGCGCACACCTGAACACTGGAAGTTCGCTGGCCCTCAGCGGCAAACCTTCCGCGATGGGAAGTCTCCAGGTCCATAAGCCCGCGCCGAGACCAGGCACGCCGGATCTCATGGTGCTCAAGACCGGCCCTTCGACTGCCTTGCCCGGCGATTTCATTACCTACACATTGAGTTACACGAACAAGACCAGTGGCTTGAACCCGGCCACCGGCGTGCAGTTGAGCGATACTCTTCCGGCGCAGGTCATCGTTGATCCCAACACCCTGCCCGCGGGCGGCTTGCTGTTGGGCAGTATGATCTATTGGGACCTGCCCAATCTTCCGGTCGGAGCAGGCGGGCGGATTTCTTTCACGGCCCAGGTGGCGCCCTCGACGCCCTTCGGCATCAGTTTCACCAACACCGCGCAAATCTTAAGCGCCGAGGACGATCTCAATTATTCGGACAATACCTCCACGTGGGTGACAACCACGCCTACCTGTTTTGCGCCCGTAGTAAATAGCGGGCCGGCCAGCCTGACGAATTGCGTGGGAACTACCGCCACATTCGCTGTGGATGCGTCTGGCACGGGTCTGATTTATCAATGGTACAAAGGTACAGTTGCGCTGTCCGGCCAGACTGCGAGCAATCTGGTCTTTAGCAGCGTGACCATCGGAGATTCTGGCGTCTATAGCGTGGTCGTTAGTGGAACGTGCGGCAACAGCATCAGCAACAGTGCAACCTTGACCGTCACCCCGCTGACCATCTCCTGTCCCGCCTCTACGACCGTTGTGGCATCGCCCGGACTGTGCGGAGCGACCAACGTGGCGTTGGGCACACCGACGGTCTCTGACAAATGCGGTTCGGTGACGGTGACGAACAATGCTCCGGCGCTCTTCCCGGTGGGCACGAACAGTGTGATTTGGACGGTGACGGACAGTCATGGCAACAGCGCGACTTGCACGCAGACGGTGATTGTCAATGACACTCAGGCCCCGACGATTAGTTGTCCGGCGCTGGTAACGGTAGCGGCATCGCCTGGTCTTTGTGGAGCGACCAATGTGGCGCTTGGCACCCCGACAGTGGCCGACAACTGCGGTCCGGTGACCATCACCAGCAATGCTCCGGCGCTCTTCCCGGTGGGGACCAACAGTGTAATTTGGACAGCGACGGACAGTCACGGCAACAGCGTGACTTGCACGCAGACGGTGATTGTCAACGACACCCAAGCCCCGACGATTGGCTGTCCGGCGCTGGTAACCGTAGCGGCATCCCCTGGTCTTTGTGGAGCGACCAATGTGGCGTTGGGCACGCCGACGGTCGCTGACAACTGCGGTCCGGTGACCATCACCAGCAATGCTCCGGCGCTCTTCCCGGTGGGGACCAACAGTGTGATTTGGACAGTGACGGACAGTCATGGCAACAGCGTGAGTTGCACGCAGACAGTGATTGTCAATGATATCCAGGCCCCAACGATTAGTTGTCCGGCGCTGGTAACCATAGCGGCATCCCCTGGTCTTTGTGGAGCGACCAATGTGGCGCTTGGCACCCCGACGGTTTCCGATAACTGCGGTTCGGTGACGGTGACGAATAATGCTCCTGCCCTCTTCCCCGTGGGCACGAACACAGTGATTTGGACTGCAACAGACAGTCACGGCAACAGCGTGACTTGCACGCAGACGGTGATTGTCAATGACACCGAGGCCCCGACGATTAGTTGTCCGGCGCTGGTAACGGTAGCGGCATCGCCCGGACTGTGCGGAGCGACCAATGTGGCGCTTGGCACCCCGACGGTTTCCGATAACTGCGGTTCGGTGACGGTGACGAATAATGCTCCTGCCCTCTTCCCGGTGGGGACGAACACAGTGACTTGGACGGTGACAGACAGTCACGGCAACAGCGCGACTTGCACGCAGACGGTGATTGTCAACGACACCCAAGCCCCGACGATTGGCTGTCCGGCGCTGGTAACGGTAGCGGCATCCCCTGGTCTTTGTGGAGCGACCAATGTGGCGCTTGGCACCCCGACAGTGTCCGACAACTGCGGTGCGGTGACCATCACCAGCAATGCTCCGGCGCTCTTCCCGGTGGG
>JACXTT010010729.1_pt1 | contig 12325 bp, 10 predicted proteins | sample 9270951 | NCBI WGS metagenome assembly JACXTT01 (sample SAMN15532306, study PRJNA645909) | rock metagenome | isolation source: weathered quartz diorite | place: Puerto Rico | collected 2017-06-21 | reverse complement strand
AGACGCTGTGGAAGGATGAGCACCTGCGCCACGGCTACCAGCTCGTCTACACGCCTCACCTCGCGAGCGAGAGGCTGTACACGATCTCGGGCCACCTACAGAACTATGCAGATCTGATGTATTCCCCGATGGACATCGACGGCCAGAACTACCGCGTCAAGCCGATGAACTGCCCCGGCCACATCATGATCTACAACACCCGCAAGCGATCCTATCGTGAGCTGCCCATCAGGATGGCGGAGCTGGGCACCGTGTACCGCTACGAGCGCAGCGGCGTGCTGCACGGCATGGAGCGCGTGCGCGGCTTCACTCAGGACGATTCGCACATCTTCTGCACCCGCGAGCAGCTCGCCGACGAGGTCGCGGGCATCCTCGATTTGATGGACTTCCTGCTCAAGACGTTTGGGTACGATTACACCGCGTTCCTGGCCACCCGGCCGAAGGACAAGTACCTCGGCACGGAGGAGGAGTGGGCGTTCGCCACCGAGGCGCTGCGCCAGGCGCTCGAGCGCAGGGGCTTGCCCTACGAGCTGGACGAGGGGGGCGGCGCGTTTTACGCCCCGAAGATCGACGTCAAGCTGAAGGACGCGATCGGGCGGATGTGGCAGTGCCCGACCATCCAGGTCGACCTCAACCTGCCGAAGCGATTCGGCGTCACGTACGTCGGTCCGGACGGTCACGAGCACGAGTGCATCATGCTGCACCGCGCGCTCTACGGCTCGCTCGAGCGATTCATGGGCATCTACATCGAGCACACGGGCGGCGAGTTCCCGGTGTGGATCGCGCCGCTGCAGGTCATGGTGATCCCCGCCAATCCGAAGGCGAACGACTACGCGGACGACACCGTACGCATGCTGCGGGAGGGGGGCGTCCGAGCCGAAGCCGACCTGCGCGACGAGAAGATGGCGGCCAAGATTCGCGACGCCGAGCTGGAGAAGGTGCCCTACATGCTCGTCGTCGGTCCGCGCGAGGCCGAGGCTGGCACGGTGTCGCCGCGCCGCAAAGGCGCGGGCCAGCTCGAGACGATGACTCGCCAGGCGTTCCTCGAACGCGTGCAGCGGGAGACCCGCGAACGGGTTCATTGACCCACGCGATTCGGCCACGCGGATGCAACGCATCGCTCAGCCCGGCGGGCCGGAACGGCAGCGACCGTTCCGGAATTCCCTCGCTCGACCCGGCTTGAAATCAGGATCGAGAGTCCCTAGACTACGCTCCGCATTCCAAGCAGAAGCTTCGTGCTTCTCACCCCCGATGGGCGGCACGCTCGCCAGGTGACGTCCCAGCTCAAGGGTTCGAGCCGAACGCTCCGAATGGGGCGTCACTACCGGCCACGCCGGGCGGGCGATCTGCTTGGATTACCTGCCCGGCGTTTCGCTTGCTCAGCGACCGCAGGGCCGTGATCGTCCGCTCAACCCGGAGGTGCGAGCCATTTCGATGAATCGACAGCCCGAGACGCGCGTCAACGAACGCATTCGCGTTCCGCAGGTGCGCGTGATCGGGGACGACGGTCAGCAGGTCGGCGTGCTGCCAGTGCGTGAAGCGCTGGCGCTTGCCCAATCGAAGGGTCTCGATCTGGTCGAGGTGTCGCCCACGGCGCGGCCTCCCGTGTGTCGCATCATGGACTACGGGAAGTTCAAGTACGAACAGAACCTCCGGGCGCGCAAGGCCAAGAAGAAGCAGCACCACACGCATCTGAAGGAAATCAAGATGCGACCCAAGATCGACGACCACGACTACGGCTTCAAGATGCGGCACGCCCGCGAGTTCTTGGGCGAGCGCGACAAGGTGAAGTTCACCATCACGTTCCGTGGCCGGGAGATGGCTCATACCGAGATCGGCCACGAACTGATGAAGCGAATCCTGACCGAGCTCGCCGACGTGGCGATCGTCGAGGCGCCGCCCCGACAGGAGGGCCGCTCGATCACTTCCGTCGTCATGCCCCGGGCTCAGAAGCCGGCGACGGGATCGAAACCCGAACCCAAGGCTCCCGGTAGCGCGAGAGCGGCCGGCCCGAACGGTCCAGCCCGCTGACCCAGCCATCGAGGTCCAGAAAGAGGAACGAATGCCGAAGCAAAAGACCAACCGTTCGGCTGCAAAGCGTTTCAAACTGACGGGCACGGGCAAGGCGAAGCGGGGCCATTCGGGCCTCCGTCACGGCATGATCGGCAAGTCGCGGAGCCGAAAGCGCAGGCTGACCGGCATGACGCTGGTGGCCGAGGTCGACCAAGCCCGCGTTCTGCGCATGCTTGGAAAGCGCTAGCTCGCACCACCTATTGAGTTTCTGCCGGCGGCTGACCTTCGAGGCACCCGCCGTGATTCAAGGAGAACAAGACGATGCCCCGCGCAAAGACCGTCGTACCGGCCCGCGCCCGACGTCGCAAGATCCTCAAAGCCGCGAAGGGGAACTACGGTGGCCGCCGCAAGTTGTTCAAGTCCGCGCTGCAGACGCTGCAGCGTTCGGGTCAGTTCGCGTACGAGCACCGGCGCACCCGCAAGCGGGACTTCCGTCGGCTGTGGATCACCCGCATCAACGCCGCGGCGCGTTTGAGCGGTCTTTCCTACAGCACCCTCATCGCCGGCCTCAAGCGCGCGAACGTCGAGGTGAATCGCAAGCTCCTCGCCGACCTCGCGGTCCGCGACGCGGCCGCGTTTGCCAAACTCGCGGAGGTGGCGAAGTCGGCGGTGGCTTAGCATCGTGCCGCTCGACCTCCTGAAGCCGATCGATCCGGCTTGGACGTCCGGGGACGGCTCGGCCGTCGATCCCGAGCTGGCCGCGCACGTGGCCGAGCTGACGGCGATCGACGGGACACTCGGCCGCTTCTACGCCGCTGCGGCCGTGGCGCTGGCGTCGGCCCCCGATCCGGCGACGCTGCGCGAGCGTCAGCTCGCCCTGCTCGGCCGCGAGCGCGGGATCGTGACGCACGCCCTCGCGGAGCTGCCGACACTATCCGTCGAGGAGCGCAAGCGCCGCGGCCGCGGACTCAACCTCATCAAGCGCTGGCTCACCGACGCGGAGGCGCGGCGGCGCGCCGCCCTCGAGGCCGCCGCCCAGGCGGGCGATGCGCTCGACGTCACGCTCCCCGGCCAGCGCCCGTGGGTGGGACGCGCCCACGTCCTGGCGCAGGTGCGTGACGAGCTGCTCGACCTGTTCCACGGCCTCGGCTACTCCGTTTACACGAGCCGCGAGGTCGAGCTCGACGAGTACAACTTCGGCAAGCTGAACTTCGCTCCGGACCACCCGGCGCGTGACGCCCACGACACGTACTTCGTCGGCGACGACGTCGTGCTGCGCACCCACACGTCGCCCGGATGGGTGCGGGCGATGGAGGAGCGAAAGCCGCCGCTCCGGTTGGTGTTCCCGGGGCGCGTGTACCGCGCCGAGCAGGTCGATGCCAGCCACATGGACCAGTTCCATCAGATCGACGGCTTGTTCGTCGACCGCGACGTGAGCATGGCCGACCTCAAGGCCACGCTCACGACGTTCGCGCGCTCGATCTACGGACCCGAGACCCGCACGCGCCTGATCCCCATCTACTTCCCGTTCGTCGAGCCCGGCTGCCAGATGGACGCCGCGTGCGTCGTGTGCGGCGGCGACGGCTTCGTTCGCACCGACGACGGCATGAAGCGCTGCGGCGTGTGCGGCGGCAGCGGCTGGATCGAGTTGCTCGGGGCCGGCATGGTCCACCCGAACGTGTTCCGCGCCGTGGGCTACGACCCCGAAGAGGTCACCGGGTTCGCGTTCGGCATGGGGCTCGAGCGTATCGCCATGGTCCGTTATCGCGTTCCTGAGATCCGCCTGTTTCTCGAGAACGACATTCGGTTCCTCCGCCAGTTCTGAGGCGCAAGACGACCGCCGGCCGCGCAAGGTGGGGCACGAGCACGTGAAGCTTCCCATTTCCTGGCTCAACGACTGGATCGAGGCGGACGCCGACCCCGAGCGGGTCGCCGACGCGTTGACGCGCCGCGGGTTCTACGTCGAGGGCATCGAGCGCCACGGGCACCGCTACCCGGGTGTCGTGGTGGCGCGAGTGCTGGACGTCCGCAAGCATCCGAACGCCGACAAGCTCACGCTGTGCCGCGTCGACGGCGGCGCGGGGGAGCTGAGCGTCGTCTGCGGCGCGCCCAACGTGCGCCCCGGCATGATCGTACCGCTCGCGACCGTGGGCGCGACGCTGCCCGGCGGCGTCCGCATCAAACCATCGAAGATCCGGGGCGAGGTGAGCCAGGGGATGCTGTGCTCGCCGCGTGAGCTCGAATTGTCGGACGACCACCAGGGCATCCTCGACCTGGCCGCGTTTCGGCCAGGCACACCGCCGCCTCCGCCGGGGACCCCCTTCGACTCGCTGATGCCGCAACCCGACGCCGTGCTGGAGATCGAGACGCCGTTCAACCGGCCGGACGGGCTCGGCGTGCTCGGATTGGCGCGCGAGGCGAAGGCCGCGCTCGGCGGCCGCTGGACGCCGCAGGCCCGAAGGCGGCTGGAGCACCGCTGGCGTGGAGGCACCGGGTTCGACCTCGAGCTGGAGGATCCGGAGGGCTGTCCGCGCTACATCGCTCAAGCGGTCGAGGAGATCCGCGTCGGACCCTCGCCGCAGGCCTGGACCCGGAGGCTCGAAGCCTTGGGACAGCGACCCATCAACAACATCGTCGACGCCACGAACCTGGTGCTGTTCGAACTGGGACAGCCGCTGCATGCGTTCGACCTCGACCGGCTCCGCGGCCGGGCCATCCGGGTGCGCCGCGCGCGTACGGGGGAGACCCTGACGACGCTCGACGGCAAGTCGCGCACGCTCGCCCCCGAGGTGCTCGTGATCGCCGACCGCGAGCGCCCCGTCGCGATTGCCGGAGTGATGGGCGGGGCCGACTCCGAGGTCACCGACGCGACCCACCGCCTGCTGCTCGAGTGCGCTTGGTTCGAACCGCGTCGCGTTCGTCGCGGCTCACGGCTGCTGGGGCTCGCGACCGAGGCCTCCAAGCGGTTCGAGCGCGGCGTCGATCCGGAGATCGGACCGGTCGCGACGGCGCGATTCCTCGAGCTGCTCGCCGAGTCGTGCCCCGGGATGTCCTTGGGAGCGTCGTGCGAGCGTGCGGCCACGCGACCGGCGCCGCCGCAGATCGCGCTCCGCATCTCGCGGATCGCGCGCGTCGTCGGGCTGGAGATCACGCCGGCGGACGCCGCGCGGCACCTCGAGTCGCTCGAGTTCAACGTAACGGCGGGCGATCCGCTCGAGGTCTCGGTGCCGAGCTGGCGCGTCGACGTCACGGTCGAGGACGATCTGGTCGAAGAGGTCGCGCGGTCCGTGGGGTACGACGCGATCCCCGAAGCGCGGCTCGAGACGGGCGGCACTTACGCGGTTCGTTCGCCACGCGAGCGCAACACCGTCCGGGCTCGCGCCGCGATGCTGGCCCGCGGCCTGCACGAGGCCTGGTGCACGACGCTCGTGTCCGAGCGTGAGGCCGCCCTCGTGGCGCCGTTGCTCGGCGATGCCGCAGGCGCGGTGGTGCGGCTGCGCAATCCGATGAGCCGCGAAGGCGAAATCCTCAGACCCAACCTGGTGCCCGGACTGCTGCGCGCGTGCGCGCACAACCTGCGGCAGGGCCGGGCCGCGGTGCGCCTGTTCGAGGTGGGCCTGGGGTTCACCGCCGATGCGGTGTTGCCGCGGGAGACGCCCATGCTGGCGGCGATCGTCACCGGCCCGCGCCTCGCGCACGCGCATGCCGAGGCCAGCGTTTCCGCGAGGGACTCGGCGCTACAGCCCACGGATTTCGCCGCGGCGAAGGGGCTGTGGGAGGCGTGGCTCGAGGAAATGCGCGTTGACTCGCCCGCGTGGCGGTCCTATTCTGGCGCCGGTTGGAAACCTGGTGCCAGCGCGGAGGTTGCAAGCGGAACTTCGCGCATAGGATGGGCGGGGACGCTGGCGCCGTCGCTGCTTCGGGAGTGGGAGATCGAGGCGTCCGTGCATCTGTTCGTGGCGCTGCTCGACTCGATCCCGGACGCGACGCGCGCACCCTCCACCCACCTGCCGGGCAAATTTCCACCGGTGCGTCGCGATCTTGCGTTCTTCGTCCCGCAGAGCGTGACGCATGCGGCGCTCGAGCAGACGCTCGTCCGCGCGGCGGGGGAGCGGCTCGAATCGATCGAGTTGTTCGACGTTTACGCTGGCCCGGGGACTCCGGAAGACATGAAGAGCATGGCGTTCGCGCTCCAGTATCAGCATCCTGAGCGGACCATGACGGAGCCCGAGGTCCAGGCCATCCAGGATCGCATCGTAGCGGCCGTCGCGAGGGAATTGAACGGCCGATTGAGAGAGCGATGACCTCAGAGACCGCCGTCATGCAGACCGACCTCGACCGTCTCACCGAGCGCGTCGAGAAAGCCGCGACCATCGTTCAGCAATTGCGCGACGATCGGGCGCGGCTCGACCAGGAGCGCAGTGAGCTTGCGGCTCGGCTCCAGGAACTGGAACAGAAGCTGCAAGGAAACGACGCCGCGGCACTCGTCCACGAGCTGACGCTGCTCCGCAAGGAGCAGCGTGAGTGGCAGGCCGAGCGACGCGACGTCGCTTCGAAGATCGAAGCGCTCGTGAGGAAGATGGAACGATTGGAAGGCTGAACCGCCGTGCGGGCGCGTAAGCGCCCGCCGGCTGCCGGGAAGAGATCGCGGCGGACGCGGAGGCGTGATGGACGCCAGGAACGTCGTTCAGGTGCAGATCTGCGGCCACACTTACACCATCAAGAGCGAAGCCGATCAGGAGTACATCCTGCGTGTGGCCTCTTACGTGGACCGAAAAATGCGCGAGGTGATGGAAAAGCTGCCCGTGGCGTCACCGTCCAAGGTGGCGATCCTCGCGTCCCTGAACATCGCCGATGAGCTATTCAAGGAACGCACCCAGCATCGCCACCACGAGGAGCAGTTGAGCCAGCGGACAGAACGCTTGAACGCCGCGCTCGACGGACTGCTCGAGGGGTCGCGCGGAACATGAGCCGCGCGGAGCCGGGTACGTCGCGAAATCCCTGCCGGGTTCGTGATGCCCTGATGTTCTTGAACCGATAGATTCGCTCTAGGGAGCTCCGGTGGCAGGCGACGCCGTGCCGCTCTTCGGATCCCATCTCTCGACCCCTTCGGGGGCGTGAGACCGTCCGGAGGCGCGGAGCGCCGACCCGGTCGAAGGAGCACCCACCTGGTCATTCCAGGTCCCAAGAACAGACGGGCACACGACAAGACGGTGGGGATTCTTCCCTGCAGAACACTCCGCCCGGTCACGCCGGGCGGAGTGCAGGGGAGAACTGCATGAACGCCATCGTTATCGGCGGCATCCTGGCGGGTGCCGTCGTGTGTTTGTGGGTCGGCTACGGGATTCGCGCGCGCCTCGGCCGGATCCGACTACAGAGCGCCGAGCGTCAGGCCATCGCGCTCACCGAGCAGGCGCAGCGCGAGGCCGAGCAGCATCGGCGCGACGCGGTGCTCGAGGGCCGCGAGGAGGCCTTGCGGCTCAAGCAGCAGCTCGAGCGCGAGATGCTGACCGCGCGCAACAACCAGCTCGCCGCCGAGCGCGCCTTCCAGGAGAAGGAGGCCGCATTCAACCGCCGCGTCGAGCTGATCGAGAAGAAGGACCGCGACCTACGCCGGGTCGAGACCGATCTAGGCCAGCGTGAGGCCAGCGTCAAGGACCGCGACGCCGACCTCGACCGCATGCTCAAGGAGCAGACCGCGCGACTCGAGCGCATCGCCGGCATGAGCGCCGACGAGGCGCGGGGCCAGCTCATCGCCGCGATCGAGAACGAGGCGCGCGCCGACGCCGCCCGGCGCGCCGCGGAGATCCGCGACGCCGCCCAGCGCAACGCCGAGCGCGAGGCGCGCAAGGTCATCGCGCTGGCACTGCAGCGCTACGCGGCCGACCACGTGTCGGATACCGCGGTATCCGTGGTGCACCTGCCCAGCGACGACATGAAGGGGCGGATCATCGGCCGCGAGGGCCGGAACATTCGCTCGTTCGAGGTCATCACCGGGGTCGACGTGATCATCGACGACACGCCGGAGGCGGTGATCCTGTCGGGGTTCGACCCGGTGCGGCGCGAGATCGCCCGACTCGCTCTCGAGCGGCTCGTCGCCGACGGCCGCATCCATCCGGCTCGGATCGAGGAGGTCGTCGGCAAGGTGAAGACTGAAGTCGAGAATCGGATCCGCGAGCTGGGCGAGATGGCGTGCGTCGAGGTGGGGGCGCACGGAGTCCACGCCGAGCTGCAAAATCTCTTGGGCCGGCTCCACTACCGCACGTCGTACGGCCAGAACATCCTGCGCCACTCGATCGAGGTCGCGCATCTCGCCGGCATGATGGCCGCCGAGATCGGCATGGACCAGAAGACCGCCAAGCGCGCAGGGCTGATGCACGACATCGGCAAAGCGATCGACCACGACCACGAGGGGAGCCACCCCCAGCTGGGCATGGAGGTCGCCAAGCGGTACGGCGAGCCCGAGCCGGTGCTCGACGCGATCGGTTACCATCACGACGACTATGCCGGCGGCAGTCTGTGGCCGGTGCTGGTCTCGGCGGCCGACGCGATCTCAGGGGCTCGACCGGGCGCCCGGCGCGAGAGCCTCGAGATCTACATCAAGCGTCTCGAAGCGCTCGAGAAGATCGCCAACGCGTTTCCCGGGGTCGAGAAGTCGTACGCGATCCAGGCGGGACGCGAGGTGCGCATCATGGTCGAGCACCAACGCGTCGACGATGCGCGCGCGCAACAGCTCGCCACCGAGATCGCGCGCCGGATCGAGAAGGAGATGGAGTACCCGGGCCAGATTCGCGTGACCGTGATCCGCGAGACCCGGGCCGTCGATTACGCCAAATAGACCCGAGCCGGACGTTCCGGCGCCGCCGACGGACGTCCGCGAAGTCCGACGTCCCTGAGTCGGGGCCACGATGAGATCCCATGCTCAACCTGTTGTTCGTCGCTGACGTCGTCGGCTCGCCCGGCCGCAAGGTCGTGAAGCGCCTGCTGCCGGATCTGCGTCGCCGTCACGACGTCTCGCTGGTGATCTGCAACGCCGAAAACTCCGCGGCCGGATTCGGCTGCACGCGCGAGTCCGCGGCGGAGCTGTTCGAGGCCGGGGTCGACGTACTGACGGGCGGCAACCACATCTGGGATCGGCGCGAGAGCCTGGCCTACCTGGCCGAAGAGAAGCGCCTCGTGCGCCCTGCGAACCTCCCTTCCGGCACGCCGGGGCAAGGGTGGGGCGTGTTCACGGCGGCCGACGGCACGCCGGTCGGCGTCGTCAATCTGCTCGGTCGCGTGTTCATGAAGGAAGCCGACTGCCCGTTTCGCACCGCGGACGCGGCGGTGGCCGCGCTGCGCGAACGGTGCCGCACCATCGTGATCGACTTCCACGCCGAGACCACCGCCGAGAAGATCGCCCTCGGCTGGTACGTCGACGGCCGGGTGAGCGCGGTGTTCGGCACGCACACGCACGTCGCCACGGCCGACGCGCACGTCATGCCCAAGGGCACGGCCTTCATCTGCGACGCCGGCATGACGGGCGGCTTCGATTCGGTGATCGGCATGGATCGCGAGGCGGCGCTGCGCCGGTTCCTGACCCTGATGCCCGGACGCCTGACGCCGGCGGAGGGAGATCTGAGAATCAACGCCGTGCTGGTCTCGGTCGACGCCGCGACCGGGCGGGCGGCCGCGATTCAACGGCTCGAGCTGTCACTGGACGAAGCCGCGCCGACCGGCGGGGCGCGGCGGCTGCGGGGCGACGAGCCCGCGGCCGCAGTCATGGCACGCACCCGCGCCGACGTGGATCGACTGCGCGCCGCCGGCGTCACGCCCACGCTCGCCTTGGTCTCGGTGGGGGACGACCCGGCGTCGAAGATCTACCTGCGCCGCAAAGCCGAAGCCGCGAGGGAGGTCGGGATCGACGTCCGCCACGTCGCTTTACCGACCGGCACCGACACGCGGGGCGTGGTCGAGCGCGTGCGCGCGCTCGGCGCCGAGGCGGACGTTCACGGCATCCTCGTCCAGCTGCCGCTGCCGCCGCCGGCGGAGGCCGACGCGGTGTTCGAGGCGATCCCACCCATCAAGGACGTGGACGGCCTGCATCCGATGAACGCCGGCCGGCTCGCCCAGGGCCTGCCGGCGATCGCGCCGGCGACGCCGAGCGGCGTCATCGAGCTGCTGCGCTTTCACGGCGTGCCGCTCGCCGGGCGCCACGCCGTGGTGCTCGGACGCAGCAACATCGTCGGGCGCCCGCTGGCCACGATGCTGTTGCAGAAGGACTGCAACATGACGGTGACGGTGGGCCATAGCGGGAGCGGGACGAGGCTGCCCGCGATCGCGCGCGAGGCGGACCTGCTCGTCGCCGCGGTCGGCCGCCCGGAGATGATCACCGACGCCTGGGTCAAGCCCGGGGCGACCGTCGTCGATGTGGGGATCCATCGCGTGCCGCTCGCCTCACCGGACGCGAACGGCAAGACGACGCGCCTCACGGGTGACGTGCATGCACCTTCCGTCGGCCGCGTCGCCGGCGCGCTGACGCCGGTGCCGGGCGGCGTCGGCCCGATGACGGTGGCGATGGTCATCGCGAACACCGCATGGGCGGCCGCCCAGCAGGCGGCCGGCCACCTGCAGGCTCGCTGAGCTCGCGCATGGCGCTGTCGCCGGCAGCGGACGACACGATCCTCACCGTCGGCGAGCTGACGCGGCGCGTGAAGGAGTCGCTCGAGACCGAGTTCCCCGCGCTCTGGGTGCGAGGGGAGATCTCCGGACTCAGGCGCGCGGACAGCGGGCATTTCTATTTCAGCCTCAAGGAGGGCCGCGTCGCGGTGCTCGACTGCGCGATGTGGCGAACCCACGCCGTGAGGCTCGCGTTCGAGCCGCGAGACGGCGCCGAAGTCGAGGCGTTCGGCGGGATCACCGTGTACGAGCCGCGCGGCAGGTACCAGTTCGTCGTGCGCGAGTTGCGTCCGGCGGGCCTCGGCGCACTGCTGCTGGCGCTCGAGGAGTTGAAGCGGAAGCTCCAAGCGGAAGGGCTGTTCGACTCCGCCCGCAAGCGACCGCTGCCTCGATTCCCGAGGCGCGTCGGGCTCGTCACCTCGCCCGTCGGCGCGGCCGTGCGCGATTTGGTCAAGGTGCTGCGCAGCCGCTGGCCCGGGATCGGCATCGTGCTCGCGCCCGTGCGCGTCCAGGGACCCGGCGCGGAGGAGGAGATCGCGAGCGCCATCCGCCGCTTCGATCGCCTGGCGCGGGCCGACGTCTTGATCGTCGGTCGGGGCGGCGGCTCGCTCGAGGACCTCTGGGCGTTCAACGGAGAGCCGGTCGTCCGCGCGATCGCCGAGTCGAGGATCCCCGTCATTTCGGCCGTGGGTCACGAAGTGGACTGGACGCTCGCGGATCTGGTGGCCGATGTGCGCGCCGCCACGCCGTCGAATGCCGCCGAGCTCGCCGTGCCGGACCGGCGGGACGTGTCGCGCCACCTCGGCGCGCTGCGGGACCAGGCGCGGCGCGGGATCCTGGGCGCGCTCGACCGCCGCCGCCGGCGGCTCCAGACGCTCACCGAGAAGTACGGCTTCCGGCGCCAGCGGGACGCGCTGGGTCCGTTGCGGCAGCGGATCGACGAGCTATCCGAGCGGATACGCGGCGCCGCCTTCGGCGCCCTTCGGCGCGCGCGCGAGTGGCTGCGCGACGCGACCCAGCGCTACGGTTTGCGCGAATGGCCCCGCGCACTGCGCGAGCGCCGTGACGGCGTGCTCGCGGCCCGTGCGCGTCTCGACGCGGCGGCGGCGCGCGGGATCGAGCAGCGGCGCATGAGGCTCGACGGCTTCGGCCACCGGCTGCGGGCGCTGTCGCCGCGACTCGTGCTCGAACGCGGTTTTTGCATCGCACGACGCGCCGACGGTAGTCTCGTGCGCAGCGTCGTGTCGCTCGAGACGGGCGATCTCCTGTCGCTCGAGTTCGCCCGCGGGGAGGCCGACGCGCGCGTGGAATCCGTTCGGCCGCGAGGAACGCATGGCACCCAAGAAGAACGCGACGGCGCCTGATCCGGGCGACGCCCTGAGCTTCGAGCAGGCGCTCGAGCGGCTCGAGACGATCGTTGAAGAGCTGGAGGGTGGCGCGCTCTCGCTCGAGGACTCGATCGCCCGCTACGAGGAGGGCGTGCGTCTGTCTCGCCAGCTCGGCCGTACGCTCGACGAGGCCGAGAAACGCATCGAGCGACTCGTCGGCGACGACGGCGGCGCGCCGGCCGGCGAGCCGGTGAGCCTCGACGAGATCGACTACTCCCCCGATCCCGCCGCGCCCGCGCCGCGACGCTCCGGCACGACTCGCGGCG
>JACXTT010010728.1_pt1 | contig 12327 bp, 10 predicted proteins | sample 9270951 | NCBI WGS metagenome assembly JACXTT01 (sample SAMN15532306, study PRJNA645909) | rock metagenome | isolation source: weathered quartz diorite | place: Puerto Rico | collected 2017-06-21 | reverse complement strand
GGCCGTAGAGAAAGGCGGATGTTAAGATGCCATCCGCCTTTGTCATTCTTGGGGGAATCATGCTCCGTCCGAAGGTCTGGTATCGAGTCTTCATTGTGGCGATTGTGATAGGGATAAACGTCGCCGCTGCCCAAACCAGGGCCACACATCGACTCACCATCGAAAGTCTGATCGATATCAAACACCCGTCAGATCCGGTCTGGTCGCCGGATGGAAAGCGCGTCGCGTTTCTGTGGGACCGCGCCGACATCGTGAATCTCTACGTCGCCAACGCCGATGGCGAAGGCCGGCCCGTGGCCCTGACTTCCTTCCCCGATGGCAAAGTGTCCAAAGCCTTCTGGAGCAAGGACGGCAACACGGTTTACTTCGCCCGCGGCGGAGATCTTTGGCAGGTGAGCGCTGCGGGGGGCGAGCCGCATGCGGTTTGGACCACGCCCGGCCCCGAAGTCGAGTTTTCCTTATCACCTGATGGCATGCGATTGGCGTTTGTCCGTGCAGCAAGCCCGGGGGAAGCGCAACATGGCGGCGATCTCGTCGTCCGTTCCCTCCAGGACGGCTCCGAGCGGACGATCGCCCACGACGACGAGAGCATCTACAGCCCGCTCTGGTCACCGGATGGATCGCAGCTCGCCTACCTCGGGGGAAGCAAAATCATCCATCACGATGAATCTCCCTCCTACTCCGGGGAGAAGCTGATTTATGCTGTCTTGGAGTATGCTCCAGGCCAACTCTATGTCGTTTCGGCGTCGGCAGGAAAGGCCACGGCGATTGCCGAGCCCGGTGAATACAATGGCCTAGCCTGGACCGATTCCGCTCATCTAACCTATGACCGCCAGTCCAACGGTTACAAGACTCGCACCATTTACGTAGCCAGCGCCGCCGGCGGCGCCCCGCAGGTTATTCACGAGGATAAGGAGGACAAATTCTGGAGCCTTCCGGATTGGGAAGCCGAAGCCAAGCCAAAGCCCTCCCCCAATGGCAAATGGATCGCTTTCCTCACCGACCTCGACGGCTGGGACCACCTCTACGTGATCCCGGCCGCAGGTGGCGAAGCAATTCAAATCACTCAGGGACACTTCGAAGCCTGGCGGCCCACCTGGTCGCACGACGGCACGCGTATCGCCTTCGACGCCAATAAGCCCGATCGTCCCGGTGACCGCCGCGTCGGCATCGCTACTATTGGCCCCGACCCCGCGCGTGCAACCCTGACATTTGTCACCCCGGACCAGGGCACCAACGTCTCTCCCCAATGGTCTCCGGACGACAAGCGTCTCGTCTATCAGCACACTGATACACAAAATTCAGCCGATCTGTTCGTGATTGCGGCTGCCGGCGGTGGCAAGCCGGTGCGGCTGACCGAATCCATGCCCGCCGGAATCGATCACTCGGCTTTCGTCCAACCCCAATTCGTTCACTATCCTGGCCCAGACGGGCAATCCGTCCCGGGTTGGCTCTTCGTCCCCAAAAATCTGGATCGCTGCAAGAAACATCCCGCCATCATCTGGGTGCACGGTGACGGCATCAACCAGAACTACGATGGCTGGCATATCCAACGCAATTACGCGGTCTATTACAGTTATCACCAATATCTCCTGCAGCAGGGGTACGTGATTTTCTCACCCGACTATCGCGGCAGTATTGGCTACGGCCGAGATTGGCGCAACGGCGTCTACATGGACGTCGGCGGCAATGACGCCAAGGACGCTTGGATGGGCGCAAATTACCTCAAGACGCTTCCCTACGTTGACGCCGACCGCATCGGGATCTGGGGTCTCAGCTACGGCGGATTCTTCACCCTGATCGCGGTGACCGACCAGCCGACACTGTTCCGCGCCGCCGTCGACGTCGCCGGCGTGGCCGACTACGTCATGTACTACCATGATCCCTACAACAACGACTGGACCGAGGGCCGCATGGGGACGCCAGAACAGAATCCCAAGGTTTACGACAATGCCTCTCCGGGCTCACATATCGGCCGACTGGCGCGCCCCTTGCTCGTCCTGCATGGCACTTCCGATGTGAACGTGCCATTCTTGCAATCGGTCTGGCTCATGGACGAAGCTCTGAAGAAGAACAAGGGTGAACTGGTGCAGTTCATGATTTATCCCGGCGAGTTTCATTACTTCAGCCGTGAGCACGTCCTGCGCGACGCCTGGAATCGTGTGGATAGATTCTTTGCGTTCCATCTTCGCGGAGTGGGCCCCAAGCCGTAGTATGCGCTCGCAATTCGGGAGCGCTTCCTTATCATCTGCAAACCAGCCCTGTGACCGCAGCGCTCGAACCGGTCGAGCAGGGACCACTGACATGGAGGGCCGTAATGAAGACCAGTCGTCGGGACTTCGCACAAAAGAGCAGTATGGGTTTGCTGAGCGCTGGTTTCTTGGCACGCGTCGATAAGGTCGCCGCTGCCCAAAGTTCTGGCTCCTCGATCTTCGACCTTCTTCAGCAGCAGGCGACCGGCAAGAGCGAAGCCCTGCTGCTTAAGCCCTCTCCCGGAGCGGAAGGACCGCCCGCCCCCACCACCGACGATCGCCTAACCCTGGAGTGGAACAAGCGCACGGTCGCACGCTTCAAGGAGAAACTGGCGCAGAATGGAATTCAGGCCTTTCTGGTTCGCAATCCCCTCAACACAACCTATCTGACCGGCTGCTGGCACACCACTACCGAGCGTCCCGAAGCCACTTTCATGAACCACAACGATCCCGACCCATGGTTCATGTACCCAGCGCTCGACCGCGACCTGGTCCGCAGCTGGTGGTTCGGTAGTGGCAAGAGCTACTTCGATTTCAAAGATGCAGAGGGATCATTTCCGAACGAAGGCAGAGTCGTTCAGGGGAAGACCGTCGACCCCTTCCGATTCTTGCTGGAAGGCGTTCGAGAACATGGAATTCAGGGGAAAAAAATCGGGATTGACGGCGAGCTATATCCGTCGGAGAGCGCAAAAGCCCGCGAAATTCTTCCCGATGTCGAGTGGGTCAATATCGATCAGACGCTGATGGACATGCGCATGGTGAAGACCTCCGAAGAGCTGGCGCTCTGGCGGCGGGCTTATGTCTACTTCGACCGCGCCCACGCATTTGCGCGCGATTACATTCTGACCCATGGAACCGACATCACAGATTACGAAGTGGCGATGGCTACGGAACTCTGGATCAATCAGCAACTGTTTTCCGACCTCAAGCTGGACAACGGCACGCCGCATCACGGCGTGAAAACCAATGTGGAGATTGGAGTCCGGGCCGGCCCGGTTACGGCGTATCCCCATCCCAATCAGCCATACTTCAACCGCATCGGCCGCGGCATGGCGCTCCAAGTGTCTGGAGGAGCGAGCATCGGCGGCTACGGTGGAGAGAATTACCGTATGTATATCATCGCTGACAAAGCCGGGGAGTTTGATCCGCACATGCGTAAGCTTTGGGAAGTCAGCCAACACTGCTGCGACCTACAGGTGGATCTACAGGTTGATGGTGCCACGTGCTCCAGCGTGGCTTACCGGATCCACAAATACCAGGTGGAGAACGGCGTCCAGAAATATATTTATCACCGCCCCGCCCACGGATCAGGCGTCGAAGGCCATCAGCCTCCGTACCTCGCGCTGGGTGATTACACTGTGCTGAAAAAGAGCATGTGCTTCTCAGAGGAGCCAGGGCTGTTCGATCCCGAAAATGGCTGCGGCTTCAACTGGAGCGACACGGTCGTCACCGGCACGAAGTCCGGTTACCGCATGAGCCGCGTTCCCTATTCCAAGGAATGGTGTTGGATAGGGATCTGAATGTGACTAGCGGCCATTGCCATGCGAGATGGGGACATGATGGGAATCCCCTCCATTTCGCCTCACACGCACGCCGCACGTGCCGCTTCTTCCAACGCCTTCATCGCCATGAGGTAAGGCCGCGGGCCATGGCTGACCCTCGCAACCCCATGCTCTGCCAGCAAGCTCAGTGGCGGAGTGCCATCGCCGACCATGATATTGAGCGGGAGCGGCGACGCGTGCGCGAGGCGGGCGATCAGGGCGATATCCACCAGGCCGGGAGCAAAGATTCCATCGGCACCAGCGTCTGCATATGCTTGTGTTCGCTTGATTGTCTCAACAATCATAGTGTCGTCGTGCTGTTCGGACGGGCGTTGAAAAAAGACATCTGTCCGAGCATTGATAAAAAAGGGAACATTGGCTGCATCGGCCGTCTGCCGAGCGCAACGGAGGCGAGCAGCCTGATCGACGGTTTCACGGAGTTTCCCATTTGCCGGAAAGCTGTCTTCCAGATTGCAGCCAACCGCCCCTGCGGCGATTGCAAGACCGACGGTCTCCGCAACCACTTCCGGCGGGTCGCCATAGCCGCTTTCCAGATCGATGGTCACTGGCAGCTCGGTCGCCCCGACGATCCGGCGTAGATTTTCGATCATTAACCCCAGCGGGACGCGCTCGCCATCGCCGAATCCGTTCGCATTGGCGACCGACCAGCTGCCCGTCGCGATCGCCTTGGCGCCGCCCGCCGCCACTGCCCTGGCGCTGCCTACATCCCAGATATTGAAAAGGACGAGCGGCTTTCCGGGAATATGCAACTCCCGGAATCGCCCGGCTTGGCTTGTCCGCTTGAACATTCTCTTTCTCCTGTTGGACTAGCGAGCACCTATTGCGTGCATCATGATCGCGTTCCTGCTGTTAATGCTGCCAGTGCGCGCGCAACTCCTTGTTGAATTCTGCCGGACGTTCCTCGGGGAAAAAAATCCTCGCCCCCTTGAATTCGACGCGGCGCCTTGTCCCCGGGATCGTATCGGCAAGCCAGCGCGACCATTCCTCGGGGAAATACACGTCATCGGTTCCCCAAGCGATCAGGGTGGGAGCCCTCAACGTCTTCAGACGCTCCTCGATGGCGAGCGTGTGCTTATTGTCGAAAGCTGCAAGAAAGCGCTGCAGGTCGCGCGTGCGCTGCTCGGTTCTGACCAGGGGACGCAGATACTGTTCGATGCTGTCGTCACTGAGCTCCTCAGGGTGCTCATACGCCGGTCCCAGAGCTTGCGCGGACCGATAGATGCTCTTGTCCGACAACATTGCGTGAAGCATTCCACCCAGCCCTCCAGCGGCCGCCATCGTGAGGAAGGGTTTGAAGGCTTCCGGTGGCCAGTTGTCGTGGACATCGCAGTCGGTGAGCGCAAGGCTGCGCACGCGCTCGGGATGCAATGCAGCGAAAATCTGAGCAATCCCCCCACCGCTGTCGTTACCCACTAAATCCACCTGATCCACCTCCAATGCATCGAGAAATTCCTTGAGCATCTTCGCATTGGCTGTCACGGACACGTCTTGATCCGGTGAGATTTCGGTTTCGCCGTGGGCAAGCAGGTCCACGGCGATGCAGCGCCGGATGTCAGACAGATTCGCCAGTTGATGACGCCACAGATGTCCGTTCAGCAGCACCCCATGCAAGAACAAAGCAACCGGCCCTGAGCCCTGTTCCATGTAGCCGATGAGACCAGACGCGGTCTGCACTTTACAGGAGATTGGCGCGAGACTGATTTCGTTCACGGCTTACCCCCTCCTCGATGGCGTCGCTGAAACCTGCGCTTCCTTCAGCTTCACCGCGCAGTCATCACAGCACACCTCAACTGTCTTGTCGCCGATTTTGACCTGGATTGGATTTCCATCTAGCTTGCAATCGCAAGCCGCACAAACTTTCTGAACCATGACAAAGTCCTCCTGAATACCCGATGTCCGGGTGCAAGGACAGTAGGCCATGTAGAAAGAAAGACCCGCTATCAGAATCTTTAGCGATTTCTTTGAACGGTGGCTAACGATACAGCGCCGACTGCCTGAACTCCGAAGGCGAGCGGCCATAAGCTTCGCGGAACGCGGCGCTGAAATGGCTGTGGCTGGAGAAGCCGAGATCGAGGCTCAGTGTGGTCAAGTCGTCGTATCGCGCGAGGAGGTCCAGCGATCGCGCGAGCCGTAGTCGCAACTGGTAACGGTACAAGGGCAGGCCTTCCACTTGCTGGAAGACTTGGGTGAGATACACCGGGGAGCAACGCACTTGGGCGGCGATCTCGGCCAACGTCCAGCGTCGAGCCATATCGCTTGCCAACACAAGCTTGGCTCGATCCACCAGGCGCTGCCGTCCGACGCTAGCACCTGGTGTATGCGTGGTACGCCTCCCAAGCGCGCGCTGCACCAGGGTCAAGGCCAGGCTCTCCGCTTCCAAGGGCTCCGCAACGTTCTGGCGCAGGCTGTGCCGCAGCAGCGCCACCAGCGTCTGCGCCCTGGCATCAATGCGTAAACGCTGCTGCCGGAATGCCAATGTCCCGGTATCGCGAAGAACCATGCGTGGCGCCAGCTCAAGGAGCTGCGCTTCGCTGATAATCAACGTCATACTGGCGTCACCACCTGATACAGGGTGGCTGACCCGATAGCCTTCCGCGGCGTTGAAAAACAGCACTTGGTTCGCCTCAGCGACAGCCTGGCCGCTCCCCAGATGGCGGACATACACGCCGCGATACGGAAACACCAGCTGAGTGGCGGTCGCGCACTCTTCGGCACCTTGCTGGCTCCTGCTGCCTCGGCAGTACACGTCGCGGATCGTAACCGTCGGAGTTTTCAGCAGGGATTGAGAGGAAAATTCAGACATGGGTCGTGGTTCGCTTTGAGCGGTACACTGTTGACACCGAAGTCGTACCCAAAAAGACTATCACTCATCCACTTCAGGAAAGGCTGGTTTTATCGATTTCATATAATTGGCACAAATGTATTAAATTGAAAAGCTTGCAGGGCTGATCGAGGCGTTTCTCAAAATTGAAGAAGTTGGACACCGTAGAAGTGGGGGTTGTGGCCTAGCCATCTGATCCGGCAGTCTGAGTTTGTGAAAAATCAAATTCCTCGAAGCCACGTGGAACGAACCAGCAGTCGGGCTCCTCGCCATTTGAACTGTGCCTAGGATGAATCCTTTTTCTTTTCGATAGCGTTGAGATCCTCGATGTTGGGCTTTCTCGCCGTACGCAAGCCGAGACGACTCCTCGCTGCTTGTACCAATCTCCCAAGGAATGACTGGCGCTTTTCGTAGGCGTGTGCCAGCACAGATCGCAGCAACTCGATTTCCTCGTCTGGCACCAGCATCCTCCCTGAATGCAATGTTCGATGACGCTGGCAGTTAGGGGTTGCCACCTCACGCATCGATTGGCGATGGGTAAGGTTGTCGTCTCGAAGAAATCAGGCTGCAATGCCCTATTAATAAGGATTTCCCTGGAGCACATCTTGTTGAGGAGCACCCAAGCCCGGATGCAGCATGCGAGGCATTGTGCGCAGATCCTGCGGAAGGGCTGAAGCCATGCAGAGCCCAGTTATGCAGGGAACGATGACGTTGTCACCGGATGGTTCAGCGAGCGTCGCGAGTGAGGGCCGATTTATTCCATGGTCCAGACGACCACACTGTCACGTCGTCGCCGTATTGGACCACGCTTTCGGTCGGCATTTCGGCCTTCCGGCGGGTCCCACGAGCGCCTGTCTCTAAAATCGCATCCCTCCCAGACAATCGTTGTGATTCCTTTTCTGCGTGGCCGGAAAGATGGATGGTTGGAGGGTGGTATTGAATCACGAGGTCGTCACCAAAAGCGTCACCCTCCAAGTTTCCGTCTGATGGATTGAATTCTTGAGTCTCCGTAAGGTGTTGTGCGGATGTCAGAACTGTGGGGGTGAACCTGGCCGGCGAGCTCGTGTCGCGCGGTTCCGGAATTCCCGAAGGGGAAGGTGTACGGCCGGGAAAGGCCACCAGACGATGGATTGAAATGCCCATCATCAGGCAGAAGACGAGAGCGATCGCGAGTGCTTCCACCTTCTTCCAGACCATTGGTCGGGCGAGCTGCAAAACTGCGCTTGCCTTTCCCCCGGCACGTGACCGGGCCAACCGAGGCTGAATTGAGGGGGTTCGTTTCTGGACAAGCGAGCGGGCTACGAAGGACTTCGTGTCGCCGGACCGGATCGACTGCGTTGAGGTCCCGTTACCGCAAGATTGCAGCATGTAGGCGGCAGCCAACAGCCGTTGAAAGCTTTCTGCGTCCAAAACAGGCTTGCTATGGGTTTCCTGGCTCACATCTCGACCTGTGTCCCGCAGGACTGCCTCAAGTCTACCTCCAAAACAGCGCTGCTGCAGTCGATGAGTTTCCGTCTAGCACCGCACCAATCCTCGAAGGGCGGAGTTTTCTCTCAGACCGGCGCAGATGCTTGAGTCAGAACCACCACGAGGATCAGAAACAGGATCGCCAAGGCTAAGGCGCCCGCACCGAGGAGTATGGCCTCACTTACTGCGTCTGGCTTCAACAGGTCTTCGCGACGCACAAGGCACCTCCTGAATACCGGAGGAAACTGGCACGGATCACCGCATGTCCGTGTTCCTGACGCAAGACGGCACTTTTGATGCCATGAATCGTGGAATGGGATGCCTTGATGCTCTTGGAGTTGCAGCTTTGACGAAAGCCAATGCTGCCCGAATCCTGCACTTTCCTGGCAAGTTATTTCATGACGTTTGACTTGGAATTTCCGAGTCTTTCGCTGCCCCCGAGCCCGAAAGGGGCGGCGACCCCAATCCCCACCCTGGCTGGCAATATGAACAGGCTTTCTTCTAAATGGGTTGCGTGCCACCTCCGTCGGGCCAGGTGTGGACGAGCCGGCCCTCGCTTCCCTGAAAAAGCATCATGGCGAACACGCCAGGCTTCGGTTCGGGCGATCCCTGCCAGGTCCGAACCTCCCATGGCTTGGGTGGATTACTTCTGGTAGACCGTCGCGCCGCCTGTGACCGTGCGGACGATCTCGATATCTTTGATTTTCTCCTGAGCCACGGTGTGCGGATCGTCGGCCAGCACGACGAAGTCCGCCAGCTTCCCGGGTGTAATTGATCCCTTGATGGCTTCTTCGTGCGAGTTGTAGGCACCGTTGATGGAGTTGACCTGCAGGGCTTCCTCGACGCTGATGCGCTGGTTGGCACCCCAGACTTCTCCATTCCAACCGGTGCGGGTCACCATGCCCTGAATGCCCATGAGGGGCGCGAACGGCCCTGGACTGAAGTCCGAGCCCGCCGCCGCCGGAACCCCGGCGTCTAGAAAGGAACGGTAGGCCATGCTCCACTTCATACGCTCTTCCCCATAAAAGTGAAACTTGTCCGAGTTGTAATACGCGTATGTCGTGAATACGGCGGGGACGGCTCCGGTCGCCTTGATGCGGCGCAGCAGGTCCTCGTTGATTAGCGTGCAATGGGTGATCTTGGGCCGCGCGTCGGCTCGAGGAAACAGCCACTGCGCACGCTCGAACGCGGTGAGTACCGCGTCAATCGCGACATCTCCGTTGGCGTGGCAGTTGACCTGGATGCCCGCTCGATGCACCCGCTCGATCCAGGCGTTGAGATCGTCCTGCGTCTCCGTGACGTTGCCGCTGTACGGAGGGTTGGTGCCTTCATAGGGCTTGCTGAGCGCCATGGTGCGCTCGGAGAAGGACCCGTCGGCGGTGTGCTCTGAGGTGGCCCCGAAACGGATCCACTCGTCTCCGAAACCCGACGCGATGCCGTTGGTGATCATCGCCTCGAGGATATTGCCGCTGGTTTCAAAGCTCACCCGGTGCAGGAGTTCTCCACGCGCCCGCACTTGCTGTAGGGCGAACAGATTTCCTCCCTCGTGATGCACGCTGGTTAGGCCATAGCGAACAAACTGCTTGGAGATGTAGGCCAGCCCGTCGCGATCGCGTTGCAGCTTCTGCTCTTCGGTGAACGTTTCGTAGGTACCGACCTTGCTGAACACGTTGCGCGCCCGGTCCGTAATCCGCCCGTTGAGCTCGCCGTTGGCGTCGTGGTCGTAGGTTCCGCCTGGCGGATTCGGCGTGTTCTTGTGCAGGCCCGCCATCTCGAGCGCTTTGCTGTTGTAGTAAGAGGTGTGACCGCCGCGATGGTGCACCGAAACCGGGTGGTCCTTGGATACCTGGTCGAGGTCGTGAATGTTGAGTTGCCGATTGTCCTTCACCTTCGTGTCATCGAAGAAATAGCCATCAACCCATTGACCGGTGGGGGTCTTCTGGGCCTTCGCGCGCAGCTTCTCAATGATGCTGGCGATGGTCACAAACTCCACCTCGAAGGGATTGCCAACGATCACTTCGTACAGCAAGATGCTGCCGCCCGCATGATTGTGGCAGTCGATGAATCCGGGAACAATGGTCATCCTTTTGGCGTCGAAGGTCTGGGCTCCTTTGCCGCTGAGCGCTTTAACTTCTTGATTGCTACCTACGGCGACGAACCGGCCAGCCTTAACCGCGAACGCCTCCGCCTTTGGCACGCGGGAATCGACCGTGTAGACTCTGGCGTTGAAGACCAGGAGTTCGGCGTCCTGCGGATTGAGATCGGTGCCCTGCCCTTCAACAGAGGGTGCAGCACTCAGAAATGTCCCGCCGGCAATACCGGCCATACCCGCTCCGCTGAGGCTGAGAAATTCTCTGCGGCTGTGGCAGTTCTTCATCGCGGCCCTCCAATTTCACGTTCGCGAACTTCATCACGGAACCCTACAGAAGCTGTTGTGCGATTCCGTGGCCTCTCGCTTCAGGCCCTAAACTGAATCTTGTTACGCTGGCTTGGCGACGACGCAGCACTACCTTTCCTGAATTCGTACCACGCCCAGGGTTTCTTTCTCGGTGAGCGATCCGCGGTCAAAGAGCGGCATAGCACTGATGGTCCGGCGATGTTTGCCAGAACGCATACCTTACTAGAAGTGTGCAAGGTTATAAAGGCATCCTGGCGCTGTCAAGCGCGAATCTTTCACCCTTTTCAGGTTGCGTGCTCACGGTCCCGCACTGGACAGAGGACAGCGCGGCTCTCACCGTTGAGTGACACTGCGAAAGAGCATGGATCCTCGGATCGAATGCGGCATCCATTTCGGGCCCACGGCCAGTGCCGGTACGGTTGTGGTTCAGGCGATCCACAAACCTGGCGTGCGATTGTTCGCGGCTGGTTTCTCGAACGGAACGTCGTCAGGTGACGCCGACATTTTCACACCGCGCGCTTGGCGAATACAGAGGTCCGCTTCGTTATGCACCGTGCCTGTGCCACCGTTGCAACGCTTTACTGGAACGCCCACCTTCGAACGCTTGACGCTTGCCAGCGAGCGGCACTAGATCAGGCGGTTATGCTTGTGATCGGTCCCGGACTTGGATTACAGTGATCTGCGTTTTCGGGGGGGAGTGTGTATCGTAGCGACGTAGTTGGAAGTCTCTTGCGGCCCGCGTATCTCAAGGAAGCCCGTGAGCAGTTCGCAGCGGGGAAGCTCGCCGACGCAGCCTTCAAGCGGGTGGAAGACCGGGCCGTCGACGAATGCATCGACCTCCAGATTCGTACGGGAATGGAGGTCATCACCGATGGCGAGGTGCGCCGCTACGCATTCTACGGACATCTGATCGACGCGGTTGAAGGCTTCGACAAGTACGGCGGCTGGGCAATTCCTTTTCGCGACGAACGAGGAGAACAGTTGATCTTGCCGCGCCCCGTCGTGGTTTCAAAGCTGCGACGCAAGCGACCACTCTGCGCCGAAGAATTTACTTACGTTCGTGCACGTACTCAGCACCCCGCCAAAACCTCATTGATCAGCGCCCAACAGGCTGCGTCTTACTACGACAGCAAGAAATCTGCCGCAGCCTACCCGACCGTCGATGCCTACCTCGCAGATTTGGTCGACATCCTCCGCGATGAAGTGGAAGAGTTGATTCGGCTCGGCTGCACCTACATTCAGATCGACTCGCCGCAATACACGGCGCTACTCGATCCGGACCTGCGCGAAGGATATCGCAAGCGCGGCAACGATCCCGACCGGTTGCTGGATTTGTCAATCGAAATGGACAATGCTGTGATTGGCGATCATCCCGACATCACTTTTGGCTTGCATCTCTGCCGTGGCAACAATCAGAGCAAGTTCTACGCCACGGGCGACTACGGACCCATCACAAAAGTATTTCGCAATACCAGGTTCCAGAGATTTCTACTGGAGTACGACGACGATCGTTCCGGTGGCTTCGAACCGTTAGATCAGGTGCCTACAGACCGCACGGTCGTGCTCGGGTTGGTAAGTTCCAAAAAGCCTGCCCTCGAAAGCAAGGACGAACTGGTGAAGCGGATTGACGCCGCTTCAGCCTTCATTCCCTTGGAGCGGCTGGCGCTCAGCCCGCAGTGCGGCTTTGCATCAACTCTGGAGGGCAACGCCATCACGACCGCGGACCAGGAAGCCAAGATGCGGTTGGTGGCGGAGACAGCTCGGGAAGTATGGGGCAACTACGTCCCGCACGCTCGCCGCGCCTGAGGGTCACCGTGCGGCTGTCGG
>JACXTT010010727.1_pt1 | contig 12329 bp, 9 predicted proteins | sample 9270951 | NCBI WGS metagenome assembly JACXTT01 (sample SAMN15532306, study PRJNA645909) | rock metagenome | isolation source: weathered quartz diorite | place: Puerto Rico | collected 2017-06-21 | reverse complement strand
CCCATACGCGGGGGGGGGGATGCAATGGGGCCCGAGGCGCTCCGGGCGTCGGCGCTCTGGGAGCACGTCCGGCACGCTCGTCGGCGGCGCGACGACGCGGGTGGGGCGGCCGACGACCTCGGCGAGCGTCTGCGAACTGCCGTTGGGACGATCCCGCGGAGGGGCTCGGCACGAAGTGGAAATCCATCGCGAACGTGCTAGGCTCCGCCCGCTCCGGGGCTAGATCGATTTGTCCGCTCAGCACGTCATAGCTGCGGCCCGTTCCGATGAGGACAACGAGCCGCTGGACACCGCCGCGAAGCGCCTCGTCGAGCACGCCGAGACGCTGCTCACGGCGGAGGCCGAGGTCGAACGCGCGCTCCGCGGTCTTCCCAGACCCCCGGCGGACGTGCCGCCCTCGGCGGAGCTGCTCGAGCTCCTCGATCGTACGACGGAACTCCGCCGCGCTCTCGAGGGACTGGTGGGCGAGCGTGCGGCGCTCGAAAGCCGCATCGCCGCTCTCGAGCGCGCCGCCAGGGAAAGGTGGGCCAGCCTGCCGCCCCCGGTCGTGCTGAACCAGACGGCCGAGCAGCGGCTGTTCGTGCGTCTGCGCCGGACCATCCCCCTCCCGATCCGAAAGGCGATCGTCGAGACCTACCGGCGATGGAGTCGGTGATACGGTCCGCAGCGCGGCCCGGCGATCACTGACGGAGCCTCCGTGCGCATCGCCGCCTGCACGATCATCGCCAAGAACTACATCGCTCAGGCTCGAGCCTGGGCGGAGTCCGTGCGCCGGTTCGACCCGGATGCGCCGCTCGCGGTTCTCGTGGTCGATCAGCTCTATGGGGCCGGCTGGACGGACGAGGAAGAGTTCGCCGTCGTCGGAGCGGGAGAGATCGGGCTTCCGCGGTTCGAATCGTTCCTGTTCCGCTACGACGTGACCGAGTTCTCGACCGCCGTGAAGCCGTGGTTCCTCGAGTACGTGCTCGATCGCTTCGGCGCCGATGCGGTGATCTTCTTCGATCCCGACATCCTCTGCTTCCGACCGCTCGCGGCGTTCGAGCCGTATCTCGCGAACGCCGACGTCATACTGACGCCGCATTTGATGGCGGAGCCCGGAGCTCGGCACGCGGAGCTCGAGCGCATCGTCCTCCTCTGCGGTACCTTCAATCTGGGCTTCATAGCACTCGCGGCGAGCGCGCCGTCTCGCCGCTTTCTCGCATGGTGGCGCGAGCGGCTCGAGTTCGACGGCATCCACGACGTCGGAAACGGGCTCTTCGTCGACCAAAAGTGGCTGAACCTGGCCGTGGCGAGCGAGCTCCGCGTGCGAGTGATCCAGCATCGCGGGGCGAACGTGGCGTACTGGAACCTGCACCAGCGCCGGATCGTCTCGGACGACGAGGGCGGCTATCGCGTGGACGGCGAGCCGCTCTGGTTCTTCCACTTCAGCGGCTACCTACCGTTCGCTTCCGATCAAGTGTCGAAGTATCTCGACGGATTCCGCTTGCGTGATCGGCCGGAGCTGCGCCCGCTCTTCGCGGACTACACCGAACGCCTGGTGCGCAACGGATTCTTCGATGCCTCGGCCGTGCCCTATGGGTTGGCGACCTTCTCGGATGGTACGCCGATCTCGATCGTGTTCCGGCGCCTGTTCCGTGAGCTCGAGCGACTCGAGCCGGACCGCTGGCCGTATCCGCGTGCGGTCGTGAACACGAGCTCGTTCGCGATCTGGGCGCTGCTGGAGCCCGCCCCCGAGAGCTGGTCACCGCTCGAGCGCTTCGTATGGAGCAGCTACGTCGATCTCCAGTCGGCGTTCCCCCAAGCGCTCGATTCTCCCAATGCCGGGAGCGGTGCGCTGTACCGGCAGTGGTTCCGGAGCGGCGTGATGGAGCGGCTGCACATTCCGGGTGCGTGGTTCCACTACGTGGATACCGCGTCGGCGTGGCCCGAGCGCGACCCGCGTCCGCGCGTGCTGTCGCCGCTGCGGCTCGCGGTCTCGCCCACGGCGCTGACCCGCCTCCTTGCTGCGCTCCACCGCGACGGTCGCGCGATGGCGGCACGTAGCACGGTCGAGCTCGACGCCGCGCTCGAACGGATCGCCGGCGAGGCGCCGGAAGACGAGAAGCGATCGCTGCTGCCTTGGCTCGCCTCGCGACCGCTCTCGCGCGTGTGGTCCTGGTTCGCGAGCCGATTCGACGCGCATCTCGCGTTTCGCGATCTCTGGCATCGCGATACGCTCACGCGCTGCCTCGAATGGCTCTCCAACGAAGCCGGTCGCCTCGACGGATTCGGAGAGGAAGACCTCCGGCTCTTCGAGTCCGCGTTCGAAGCGGATCTCGATCGCGCCACCGAGTGGACGCGTCTCCACAACATCGAGCTGCGCAAAGACGACGGCGCCACCTCGGCCCGCGGCGTCAATCTGATCGGGCACTACGATGCCCCCTCGGGCGTGGGACAGGCCGCGCGCTCTCTGCTCCGCTCCGTGCGGGACGCCGGCATCGCCGCCGCCGTGGAGGCCCTGCCGACCGATCGGAGCGGTGTCACCGAGCATCTCGGACGGCACGATGCGTTGCGCCACCGTGTCTCGATCTTCAACGTGAACGCCGAGAACCTCCTGCAGGGTTGGCCGCGCCACTTTGCGCAACAGCTCGCCGAGACGGTGAGAATCGGCGTGTTCTTCTGGGAGCTCGAGGTCTTTCCGGACGCCCATCGCGCGGCGTTCGATCTGATCGACCGGCTCTGGGCGCGGAGCCGCTTCCTCGAGAGCGCGTTTCGCCGCGCGACTTCCAAGCCGGTGAGCTATCTGCCGATCTCGATCCCCGACCCCGGGCCGGTCGCCCCGGCGCGCGCCGCGCTCGGTCTGCGGAGCGACGAGACCGTCTTCCTCGCGGTGGCCGACGGCGCGAGCGTACTTCGCCGCAAGAACCCCTTCGGCGCGATCGACGCGTTTCGCGAAGCGGGTTTCGGCTTCCGTGAGGCTCGACTGGTCGTGAAGCTCGCGAACGTGGATGAGTCCACGGTTCGGGAGCTGTACCAACGCGCCGGTCGCGCCAACCTGCTGATCCTCACCGAGTCGCTCGCGAGAGCGGACTATCTGAGCCTGCTCGCGAGCGCCGACGCATTCGTGTCGCTGCACCGCTCGGAGGGCTTGGGGTTGCCGGTGGCCGAGGCGATGGCGCTCGGAAAGCCGGTGATCGCCACGGGCTATGGGGGCACGACGGATTTCACACATCCCGACGAATCCTACGTCGTCCCGTACTCACTCGAGCGGGTCGGGGAGGACTCCGGACCGTATCCTGCCGATGCGACGTGGGCCGAGCCTGATCCGTCCGCGGCCCTTGATGCGATCCGCGCCGTCGTGCGAGACCGCGCCGCGGCCGCCGACCGTGGCGCGCGCGGCCGAGCGCGTATCGCGCGCGTACACTCCGAACAGCGCGTCGCGGCGCTCGTCCGCGATCGTCTCGAGGAGATCTTCGAAGAGATCCGTGAGCGCGAGAATCGGGGAGCTGCGATCGCGGGCGTCGAGGTGCCGAGGCCGTCCGTCTCCGTCTGATCCGCCGGCGATCAGCGCACCCGCTCGTACTCGAGCTCCACCTCGACGGCGTCGGCTGCGCCGGCGACCGAGGACCAGCGCGCGACGCGAACTTCGAGGAGGTGCAGCTCGGGAGCGCCGTTCGGTGGGACGATCGCCAGCGATCGGATGGGGATGTCGCGCAGCGCCGATCGCTGCAGCCGCGCGAGCATGGCCGGTGCGCGCGTCATCATCCGTAGCCTCCCGGGACCCGCGGAGTCGAGTGCCACCACCGCAGTCCCGATCGCGGGCGCACCCCCCGTTTCCACCATGGCCGCATCGAACCCCGCGAGGGATTCGGCCGCTTCCGCGAGCGCAGCGCCTGCGGTCGGCGCGACCAACGCGGCCATCGCCACTGCCAAGAGGAATCTCTTCATTTCGGCCTCCTTCGACCGACCCGGCGTGAGCACCTGGTGTCGAGGCTTCGACGCTAAGTGTCGCCTAGCAGTGCTACTCGAGGCCGATGCGGCGGCGCTTCTTGCAAGATCCGTCCGCGGTCGCGCATAAGGCTGGATTCGCCGTGCCGCTGCCCCGTGACAACCGAATCGACAGCGCACCGTGCGGTCCGGGCGGCCGCCGGCTGGGTCACCATGCCGCTGCCTCCGCTCCACGGATCGCGGGCGCCGCGCGCAGGGATGGATGCTCGCGCGGCCTTCGAAGCCTTTGGCTGCTCTGTGCGGTCATGCTCTTCGCCACGACGGCCTGCTCGCTCCGGACGGTGGTACCGAACGCAGCCGCCGACGATCCGGACGCGCCGACGAACCTCTTGGATGCGGTCGGGCTCGGCGATGCGGAGTCGACGGAGGACATGCTCGAGGCCGGCGAGGACGCGAACCAGACGACTCCCGAGGGGTTCACGCTGTTGATGATCGCCTCGGAGGACGGGCACCTCGACGTGGTGACTGCGTTGATCGAGCACGGCGCGGACGTGACCGCGGTGACCACGCACGGCGTCTCGGCCGCGATGCTCGCGGCGGCGAAGGGGCATGCCGACGTGCTCGCCCGCCTCATCGATCGCGGCGCGGACGTCGACGCCTCGAGCAACGCGGGCACGACACCGCTGATGGCCGCCGCGGCCGGCGGCCACCTCGAAGCGGCGACGTTGCTGCTCGCCCACCATGTCGCGATCGACCGCGTCGACGCGGGCGGCCAGAGCGCGCTCATGTTCGCCGCCGCGAACGGGCACGAGCCGATGGTGCGGCTGCTGGTCGGCCACAACGCGCGGCGCGACCTGCGGAACAAGAAAGGCGAGACGGCCGCGCGTCTCGCCGGGAATGCGCGTCACCCCGAGCTCGAGAGCTTGCTGCGCATGCCGGCGATGCCGGCACCGCCCACGGCGCGCAAGAAGCCCGGTGCCGTCCCGTGACCGAGCCCGCCGTTCGCCGCCCGCGGAACTGGGTCGCCGCGCTGCTGGTGCTCGTACCGATCGCGACGTTCGTCGTCTACTCGAGCTTCCAGGTGAGCACCGTGGAATGCCGCGTTTGCATGCGCCACGACGGACACGAGATCTGCCGCGCCGCGAGCGCCGCCACCGAGCCCGAGGCGCGCCGTAGCGCGAGCGAGAATGCCTGCGCACTGCTCACGTCGGGGATGACCGAGACGATTCGCTGCCAGGGCTCGGTGCCGGTGTCGAGCGAGTGCCGAGCGCTTTAGGGGTGGATGGGTTATTTTCAGGCTGACGCCGTAGGCCCCGTGCGGTGCTCGCCGCTTGGCGGCTGCGCTCCTCCGATGGCGTGGTGGCGCTCGGGCGCCGGCTTGCGGCTGTGCGGCGGCTCTACTCGATTCCCCAGCGCTTGCGTTTGCGCCACAGCGTCGTCGAGCTGATACCGAGCCGCGACGCGGCATCCTCGAGCGTCGCGGATTCGGACAGCACGCGTTCGACGTGGCGGCGCTCGATCTCGTCGAGCGCTAGGCTGGGATCGGCGGCGGCGCCCGGATCCGTGGCCGCGTCGGCGGGTGCTGCCAGCCGATCCGGCAAGTCCTCGAGCCGAACCTCGTTGCCGCGGCTGACGACGACGGCGTGCTCGAGCGCGTTGCCGAGCTCGCGCACGTTGCCGGGCCAGCGGTAGCGAGCCAGCGCGGCCTGCGCCTCCGGCCCGAGCGCGAGCTCGCCGCGCCCGTAGCGCGCGGCGTGGACGGCCAGCAGGTGGCGGCCGAGCGCCACGACATCCTCCGGCCGCGCGCGAAGCGGCGGGAGCGCGATGCGGACGACGTTCAGCCGGTAGAAGAGATCCTCGCGGAAGCGTCCCGCCGCGACCTCGGCCTCGAGGTCGCGATTGGTCGCGGCGACGATCCGCGCATCGACCTCGATCGTCGTCGTGCCGCCGACGCGCTCGAAGCGGCGGTCCTCCAGGAAGCGGAGCAGCTTCGCCTGCAGCGTAGGGGAGAGCTCGCCGATCTCGTCCAGGAACAGCGTCCCGCCCGCCGCGGCATCGATGCGCCCGGCCTTGTCCTTCCAGGCCCCCGTGAACGCACCCTTCACGTGCCCGAAGAACTCGCTCTCGAGCAAGTGCTCGCTCAGCGTCGTGCAGACGATGGTCACGAACGGCTTCGCCGCGCGCGGGCTCCAGCCGTGGATCGCGCGGGCGAGCACCCCCTTGCCGGTGCCGCTCTCGCCGGTCAGCAGCACGGTCGCGTCCGAGGCCGCCGCCTGGCGTGCGGTCTCGGTCGCGCGCTGCATCGCGGGGCTCCGCGTCTCGAGGACGACCGGCCGGTCGAGCGCGCCGCGCAGCGCCAGGTTCTCGCGGCGGAGCGCGATCACTTCGAGCACGCGGTCGAGCACGTGTCCCACCTCGTCCACCGAGAAGGGCTTCACGAGATAATCGTAGGCGCCGGCGCGCATCGCCTCGACGGCCTGGCCGACCGTGGCGTAGGCGGTCATCAGGATCACGACCGCGTCCGGACGCCGGCCACGGATCTCGCGCAACAGCGCGAGGCCGTCCATGCCGTCCATGCGCACGTCGGAGAAGACGATGTCGACCGGCCGCTGCGTGAGGATCGCCAGCGCCTCCGCCGCGCTGCCGGCGAGCTCGGCCGAATGCCCGCGCCCGCGGACGTAGCTCGCGAACACCGTGCGGATGTTCTTCTCGTCGTCGACGATGAGGATCGCGGCCATCGATCAGGTCGAAGGCAGCTCCAGCGTGAACCTCGTTCCCTTTCCGGGACTGCTGTCCAGGTGGATCCGCCCTCCGTGGGCCTGTACCACATCGCGGACGATCGCGAGACCGAGCCCGGCGGCGCCGGCGTCGCCGCCGCCCTGCACGAAGCGCTCGAAGATCCGTTCTTGCTGCTCGGCGGGGATGCCCGGGCCGGTGTCGCTCACCCAGACCTGGACGGCCTCCGCGAGCCGCCCGCCGCCGACCGCGATCGCCCCGCCGGCGGGCGTGTAGCGGATCGCGTTCGCGAGCAGGTTCGAGAGCGCCCAGGTGAGCTTGATCTCGTCGCCGGGCACGCCGAGGCCGTCGAGGCCTCGCGCCTCGAGCGTGATCCCCTTGTCGCTCGCCTGCATGGCGAACAGCTTGACGACCCGGGCGGCGATCGCGGCGAGGTCGACCGGCTTGCGCTCGACCGCGATCGTCATGGCACGCGAGCGCGCGAGATCGAGCAGCCGCTGCGACACGTCGGCGAGGCGCCGCACGTCCTCGTTCGCGATGTCGACGAAGGTGCGCAGCTCCGGATCGAGAGACGCCGATCGTTGCTCCAGCATCTCGACGGCCATGCGCATCGACGTGAGCGGAGTGCCGAGCTCGTGAGAGAGCGTGGCGACCAGGTTCTCGCGCCGTTTCTCTTGGTCGCGCAGGTAGGTCACGTCCTGGAGGGCGAGGATCAAGCCGGCGGGCGAGCCGTCGCGGGCGCGGAACGGCGTGGGTCGCAAGACGTAGGAGTGGTCGCGCCCGCGCAGGAAGACCGAGATCTCGAGCCGCTCGCGCTCGCGTCCGGGGCTCGCGAGGAAGTCGCGGACCGCCTCGCGCAGGCGGAGATAGTGCGCGTGGCGGACCTCGAGCGCGTCGAACGGACGCTCCAGGAGAGCGCTTCGCCCGAGCTCGAGGATGGCGCAGGCGACCTCGTTCGCGTGGATGACCGTTCCGGCTGGATCCAGCACGATGATGCCGTCCTCGCTCGCCTCGAGGATCTGCTCGGTCTTCGATTTCTCCTCGAGCACCGCGTCGATGCGGCAGCGCTCGACGGCGATCGCGGCCTGTCGCGCCAGCGCGTGCAGCAGCTCGCGGCGCTCGACGGACGGCGTCCCGGCGTCCTTCGGGGGACGGATCCCGAGGACCCCGGCGACGCCGCGCGCGGTGGTGAGCGGGACGTAGACCCACCCGCCGCCTGGCAGCGTGTCCGTGCCCGGCCCCGCTTCCTCGTCGTGTCGCCAGACCCAGCTCGCCGCGGCGATTTCGCTTTCGGCGAGGGCCACGCCGGCGGGCTCGCTGCCGCGCATCGAGAGCTCGTCGCCGTCGGCGACGAGCATCACCGCGTCGGTCGAGAACAGCGCGGCCACGCGGCGGACCACCACGGGAACGAGGTCCTCGAGGCCGACGGCCGCGGCCAGGTCGCGGCTGAACTCGTAGAGCGAATTCGTGCGCTGCTCGCGCGAGCGCGCCGCTTCGGCCTGGTCGCGCGTCCGGGCGGTCAGCTCGCTGATCAGCACGCCCGCGGCGAGGAAGACGACGAGCGACACGACATCCTGCGGCTTGGTGACCGTGAACGTGTAGAGCGGCTCCACGAAGAAGAAGTCGTAGACCAGGAGACCGCCGACGGAGGCCAGGATGGACGGCCCGAGGCCTCCCGCCACGGCGCTGACGAGGACGCTCGTCAGGAAGAGCATCGAGGGGTCGGCGAGACCGACGTAGGCGCGCATCGCGGCGGCGAGCGCACCGGCGGCGGCCACGGCCGCGAGCGCCTCGCCGTAATGCAGCGGCCGGCTGCTGCGAGCGAGGGCGGGAACCGCCGGCATCAGACCCTTCAGGCCCTGCGTGGCGCTCACCACGCGCACCTCGAGATCTCCGCTCTGCTCGATGATCTCGGGCAGCGGCGAGCGCGACAGCAGCCGCCGCCACCAAGGCCGCAGCGGCTTCCCGAGCACGATCTCGGTGACGTTTCGGGTGCGGGCGTAGCGGACGAGGTCGGCGGCGACGTTTTGCGCGGGAATGGTCACGGCCTCGGCGCCGAGTTGCTCGGCGAGGCGGAGCGCCTTCGCGACGCGCTCGCGCTCGGCTTCGGAGTGCCGCCGGAACGACGGCGTCTCGGCGAACACGGCGATCCACTCCGCGCGCCGGCGTGCCGCGATCCGTCGCCCCGCGCGCACCAGACGTGCCGCGAGCGGCCCGTCGCTCACGCACACCATCACGCGCTCGCGTACCGCCCAGGTGCCGTCGACGGCGTGCGCCTGCATGTAGGCCTGCACTTCGTCGTCGACGCGCTCGGCCGCGTGGCGCAGCGCGAGCTCGCGAAGCGCGGTCAGGTTGCCGGGTCGGAAGTAGTTCGCGATCGCTCGCTCGGCCTGCGGCGGAACGTAGACCTTGCCTTCGCGCAGACGCGCGATCAGGTCGTCGGGCGGGAGATCGATCAGCTTGATCTCGTCGGCGCGCTCGAGGATCAAGTCCGGCACGGTCTCGCGCACGCGGATTCCGGTGATCTGCGCGACCACGTCGTTCAGGCTCTCGAGGTGCTGGATGTTGACCGTCGAATAGACGTCGATCCCGGCGTCGAGCAGCTCCTCGACGTCCGCTGCGCGCTTGGGGTGGCGGCTTCCAGGGGCGTTGGTGTGCGCGAGCTCGTCGACCAGTACGATCTCCGGCCGCCGCGCGAGGATCGCGTCGATGTCCATCTCCTCGAGCACGCGCCCGCGGTACTCGATGCGCGCGCGCGGGACGATCTCGAGGTCGCGGATCAGCGCCTCGGTCTCCGTCCGCCCGTGGGTCTCGACGACGCCGATCACCACGTCGGCGCCTTGGCGCTTGCGCTCCCAGGCCGCCTCGAGCATCGCGAAGGTCTTGCCGACGCCCGGCGCGGCGCCGAGGAAGATCCGCAGGCGGCTCCGCTCGGCGCGCGCCGCCTCGCGCAGCAGTGCTTCGGGGGACGGCCGCCGGGCCTCGGGTTCGTCGTGGCTCATCGCCGATCTCGAGGCGAGCCTACCATCGTCCGTCGGGAGCGGTCGAAGCGGAAGCAGGGGAGGAGCGCCGGGCACTCCTCCCTCCTCGATCACCGCGCTTCGGCGACCGCGTCTTCCGGATAGCCGGGCATGCCGTACTCGGGCACGTCGAGCCCTTCCATCTCGGTCTCGACCGAGACGCGCATGCTCTTCACGGCGTTGACGAGCTTGAAGACCACGAACGTGAACCCGAACGCGTAGACCGCACAGAGCGTGGCCCCCATGAGCTGGCAGAGGAACTGGCGCGTGTCGCCGTACAAGAGGCCCGTCACGCCCTGACCGGCGGTGCCGAGATAACTCGCCGCGCCGACGCCGTTCCACCCTGCGCCGTAGGCACCGTCGGCGAAGATGCCGACGCAGACCGCGCCGAGCCAACCGCAGTAGCCGTGGACCGAGACGGCGCCGCACGGGTCGTCGACCTTGAGCACGCGCTCGTTGAACAGCACGCCGACGCAGACGAGGATGCCGGCGAGGATCCCGATCACGACCGCCGCGTTCGCGGTGACGAACGCACAGGGTGCGGTGATGGCGACGAGGCCGGCGAGCATGCCGTTGCAGGCCATCGTCACGTCGGGCTTGCCGAACTTCCAGTACCAGAAGACGAGCGCGCTCGCCGAGCCGGCGACCGCGGCGAGGTTCGTGTTGACGGCGATCACCGAGATGCGGAGGTCCGTCGCGGCGAGCGTCGAGCCGGGATTGAAGCCCATCCAGCCGAACAGCAGGATGAACGTGCCGCTCACCACGAACGGAATGTTGTGCGCCGGGAACGCGCGCGGCTTGCCGTCGGGACCGTACTTGCCGGTGCGGGGCCCGAGGACGACGGCGAGCGCCATCGCGCAGAAACCGCCGATCGCGTGCACCACCGTCGAGCCCGCGAAATCGACGTAGCCGTGGCCGAGGTTCATCGTCGTGCCGAGCTGCGACATCCAGCCGCCGCCCCAGACCCAGCAGCCGAAGATCGGGTACAGGAAGGCCCCGACGAACAGCTCCGTGAGCAGGAACGCACCGAACGTAATGCGCTCGCAGATCGCGCCGACGATGATGTAACCGGCGGTTTCCATGAACACGACCTCGAACAGCATGAGCGTGTTCGCGCTCGCGTCGTAGGCCGGGCCCGAGAGGAAGAAGCCCTTGCCGCCGAGGAAGCCCCACTGACCGTCGCCGATCAGGAACTGATTCAGCGTCGGGGTGCCGCCGATCTGCGCCGGCGCGGCGTTGATCGCGACGCCGCCCCATTGGAACGCGAAGCCGAGCGCATAGTACGCGAGGAACGCGAACACGTAGGCCGCGAAGTTCAGCATCATCAGGTGCGCCGCGTTCTTCTTGCGGACGAGGCCGCAGGTGAGCAGCGCGAAGCCCGCCTGCATGAACAGCACGAGATAGCCCGTGTTGAGCGTCCAGGACGTGTTCGTGGCGATCCGCAGGTGGCCCACGGCATCGGCCACCTTGAGCGCCAGCGGCTCCTTCTCGGACATCTGCTGGTAGGCCGTGAAGTCGCTGGCCTTCTGCGTGTAGTCGTCGGCCGTCTTGTCCGTCGGCTCGGCGACGACCAGCGCGTTCCCGCCGGCGTCGACGACGCTCGTGCGGTCGCCGGTCGCCAGGCCGGACGGATCCGGTTTCGGTGCCTCGTCTCCCCAGGAAGCGGTCGCGACGCCGAGCGACAGCACGGCCACGACCATCGCCGTCGCGAGCGCTCGCGCGACACGTAGGTCCAACGCAACTCTCATGGATGGTCTCCTCTCGTCAGGTTGTACGGACGAGGAGGTCGCTCAGCATCGCACGTGCCAACCCGCAGCAGCGCCCCGCGTGCGGCGGTGAGCCGATCCGCATCGAGTCGCCGCGAGACGGACGCGACGCGCTGCTTCCGATACGGTCGAGGTTTTTCTCCAGCCGATGACCCAAGCGCTCTCGTACGAAGGATGGAGACGATCGCGCGCGAATCGAGCGGAGAGGTTTCGACCGTGCATTTTGCAAGGTCGTCTTCCTTCACTTTGCAATGGTCGCGGCGGGCAGACGTTCCGTCACACGCGTCGCTGGGCGCCGTCGAGTGCACGCAGGGACCGGATCGGGATCTCGCGTACCTGGGGTTCGCTACCCGTTCGCGACCGCGGCTGCGGGCGCTCCGCATGCATGCGGATCACCTCGCTCACCGGGCTCACGAAAAGCTCGCCGACGCCCTCGCGACCCGGGCAGGCGAACGGCAGCAGCATGGCCGCGACGCGACGGACGTCCGCGTCGGGAACGATGATCTCGATCTTGATGGTCGGTTGGCATTCGCGATCGTAGACGACGCCTCGGTAGGCCGCCTTGGTGCGGCGGCCGAAGTCGTGGACCTCGTAGGCGGTCATGCCGAGGAATCCTTCGGCCCGCACGGCGGCCTGGGCGGCGTCGAGCGCGGTCGTCTGGATCAGGGCCTCGATCTTCTTCATCGATGATCTCCTTGTGTGCGACGTGATGAAGGAGTGGCGGTGCACTCCCCGTGCCACCGTCCGTCCGGGGGCAGAGGGCGCTCAGCGCGTGCGGATCGGAGGCCCGAAGCGACCGAAGTCGACCGGCGGCTCGGCCGCGATCGACTCCTCGAGCGCGTCCAGCGCGGAGCGGCAAGCGAGCGTCACCTTCTGTTTC